>Ga0315275_10001169_pt1 | contig 22843 bp, 23 predicted proteins | sample YL17G03_0_MG_FD_205557 | JGI IMG/M metagenome (GOLD analysis project Ga0315275, IMG submission 205557) | Sediment microbial communities from Yellowstone Lake, YNP, Wyoming, USA - YL17G03_0 | ecosystem: Environmental > Aquatic > Freshwater > Lake > Sediment | place: USA: Wyoming | collected...
GATGATCAGCTTTCTGCCAACCGGGATCGGCTGGTAGCGTGCCTTCCAGGCTTCCATCCAATTCTGGTCCGCTACGGGTGTGAATACAGGCTCGGGAAGCGGCTGGATCATCCCCAGGTAATGGAGCCCCTGTTCCAGTTGCTGGCGTGTTCCAGCAAGGGCGTCATCATCGGGCAAGTAGGCTCGTACCGTGATTGGTCCCACCGGCGTGCCCCCGTCCTCATCGTCGATAAATTCCACCGCTTGCTCGGTGGTCACCCCGTTGGGAGCAAAGCGCGCCAGTACATCAGCAACCGCCTCTGCCAGTTCTCCATTGACCGTCAGGGATACTTCCAGCCAGTTCATCCTGCTTCCTGTTTTTGCAGTCTATCCCCCGATGGCCTCGTTCAACCAATCCAGGAATCCCTTGTCCTTCGGCTTGACCGTTGTGCCGAGCGTGGCTGCCAGTTTTTCAAACAGATCGCGTTGTTCTTTGGTCAGTTTGGACGGGATGTCCACGTTGATCAGTACCATCTGGTCGCCGCGACCGCTCTTGCGCAGGTAGGGCACCCCGCGCGCCTTGAGGGTGAACACCTTGCCGGGTTGCGTCCCGGGCGGGATCTTGAGTTTTGCGCTGCCATCCACGGTCGGCACATCCACCTCCGCCCCGAGTACCGCCTGGGCGACATTAATGTCGAGGTTGAGCAGGATGTCATTCTCGCGACGTTTGAAGTACTTGTGTGCTTTAACTTCCAGCAGCAGGTACAGGTTACCCTGCGGTCCGCCAAGAATTCCCGGTTCGCCTTCCCCTGCCAGGCGAATCTGCGTGCCGTTATCCACTCCCGCGGGCACCTGAACAGTCTTCTTGATGGTTTTTCGCTCCAGCCCCGAAGCGCGGCAGGTGTGGCAGGGAGTGTTGATCACCTCTCCCCGGCCTCCGCATGCAGGGCATGGACCCGACTGCATCATCGATCCAAAGATCGTCTGGCGCACCTGGCGGACTTCGCCGCGCCCTTCGCAGGTGCTGCAGCGCTGCGGTTTGGTTCCCGGTTCCGCGCCGGAGCCGTGGCAGGTTCCGCAGGTTTCATTTCGGGTGACTTCGACCGTTTTTTCAACGCCAAAAATGGCTTCATCGAAAGTCAGGTCCATCCGCACTTGCAGGTCACGCCCGCGTCTCGGACGGCGCGCCCGGCCGCCCCCGCCCATGTTGAAGCCAAAAAACTGTTCGAAAATATCCGAGAAATCCATCGTGGCGTAATCGGGCATACCGCCCATCTCGCCCAAGCCTGCGCGGCCGAACTGGTCGTAGCGCCCGCGTTTCTGCGGATCCGAAAGGATCCCGTAAGCCTCATTGATTTCCTTGAATCTTTCCTCGGCATCCGCTTCCTTGCTCACATCGGGATGGTATTGGCGTGCCAGTTTACGGAAAGCCGCCTTGATATCCTCCGTGGAAGCATTTCGGGGGATGCCGAGAATGTCATAGTAATCGCGATTGGTCATGGGTCAATGTGAATTGGAAGGGTGAACGATGGCACCATTCACAGATCCTTATTCACTTCCTTTTCCTTCGGGTTCCACCGGATCCTCTCCGGTTGGTTCTTGCGGATCCACCGGCTCGCCTGTTTGCTCCGCGGCCGGTCCATAGGCCGCTGAACCAACCTTTTGGACCACCTGGCTCAGCGCATCCACAGCCTTGCGGATGGCTGGTTCGTCTTCGCCCTCTTTCGCTCTCTTTACCTCGTCAACCGCTGCCTGGACCTCATTCTTAATATCCTCTGGCACCTTATCGCCAAGATCTTTGAGGACTTTTTCCACTCCGTAGACTGAATTATCCGCGGTATTTTTCGCCTCGATCAGATCACGGCGCGCCTTGTCTTCGGTGGCATGCAGTTCGGCTTCCTGGCGCATGCGCTCCACTTCTTCCGAAGCCAGGCCGGACGAGGCGGTAATGGTGATATGCTGGCTGCGACCGCTGGCCTTGTCCTGCGCGGTCACCTTGAGGATGCCATTGGCATCAATATCAAAGGTCACTTCGATCTGGGGCACCCCGCGCGGGGCAGGTGGGATTCCATCCAGAATAAATTTACCAAGTGACTTGTTATCCAGAGCCATCGGGCGTTCCCCCTGCAGCACATGGATCTCCACCTGCGTCTGGCTGTCGGAAGCAGTAGAAAAGACCTGGCTCTTGCGGGTTGGGATGGTGGTGTTCCGGTCGATCTGCGGTGTTGCCACCCCGCCCAGTGTCTCGATGGATAACGAGAGCGGGGTCACATCCAGCAGGAGGATATCCTTCACATCCCCGCTCAGCACGCCCGCCTGGATTGCCGCACCCACGGCCACCACCTCATCGGGGTTCACGCCCTTGTGGGGTTCCTTGCCGAAAAATCGCCTGACGGCTTCCTGAACAGCCGGCATGCGGGTCATGCCTCCCACCATCACCACCTCGTTGATGTCGGTGGCGGAAAGCCCCGCATCGGCGAGCGCCTGTTTCAGCGGATTGAGCGTTCCTTCCACCAGGTCCGCAGTGATCTGTTCCAGTTTGGAACGTGTCAGGGTCATCACAAGGTGCTTGGGTCCGGAAGCATTGGCTGTGAGATAGGGAAGATTGATCTCGGTCTGCATCATGGACGAGAGTTCTATCTTTGCCTTCTCGGCGGCTTCACGCAGGCGCTGCAGGGATTGCCGATCCTGGCGCAGGTCGATACCATTTTCCTTCTGGAATTCCTGGATAAAATAATCGATGATCCGCTGGTCGAAATCGTCACCGCCCAGGAAGGTGTTACCGTTCGTGGCCCGCACCTGGAATACCCCTTCCCCCACATCGAGGATGGAAATATCGAATGTTCCTCCGCCCAGATCGTAGACCGCGATGATCTCGTTCGTTTTCTTATCGAGCCCGTAAGCCAGCGAGGAGGCGGTGGGTTCATTGATGATGCGCAGTACATCCAGACCGGCAATCTTGCCGGCATCCTTGGTCGCGTTACGCTGGGCATCATTGAAATACGCCGGTACCGTGATCACCGCCTGGGTGACCGTTTCACCGAGATAGGCTTCGGCATCCCTTTTGATCTTGGACAGGATCATGGCTGAGATCTCGGGGGGTGAAAATTCCTTTTCGTCCATCATGACGCGCACATCTCCGTTCTCCGCAGGCAGGGCGGTATAAGGGATGCGCGGCAGGGTGCGCTGGACCTCCGGGTCCTCGTACTTGCGACCCATGAAACGCTTGATGGAATAAATGGTGTTCTGGGAATTGACGATCGCCTGGTTGCGGGCCACCCGGCCAACCAGCCGCTCGTGGTTCTTGTTGATCGCCACCACCGAAGGCACCAGCCTTTCCCCTTCCGCGGATGAGATAACCACCGGCTCAGCACCCATCATCACCGCGCCCACTGAGTTCGTTGTCCCCAGATCGATCCCGATTATCTTTGCCATGCAGGTTTCTCCAATAATAATGATTTCCTGGCAGACGGGTAATAACCCGTCCCCGCGTTTTTCCTGTCTTGTTTTATGACCTTGATGACTCCAGCCTTTACTTCGCCACCCTCACCATTGCTGGCCGGATGACCCTCTCTCCCAACAGGTAGCCGTTCCGTATCACCTCTATCACCTGCCCGCTCTCATAACCATCACACGGCTCCTGCTGAATGGCTTCGTGGAAATTTGGATCAAATTTCTGCCCCTCTGCCTCTATGCGCTTTAAGCCCTCTGCTTCGAGGATGAATTGTAATTTTCGGTAGATCAATTCGATCCCCTCCACCCAGGGCAGGTCCGTGGGACGGGCTGCCAGAGCGCGCTCCATGTCGTCCAGGATCGGTAAATATTGTTTGATGATACTGCCGACAGCATTCTGGTAGGTATCAACTTTCTCAGCCTCCACGCGCTTCCGGTAGTTTTGAAAGTCAGCTACAGAACGTTGCCAGCCATCCTTGTATTCATCTGCCTGGGCTTCGGCCTCTGCCAGTTTCTTTTCAAGATCAGCCAGGATCGAGGTTTCCTCGAAGGCGGATTCGTTTTCCAGGTTTGTCTCCGGCGCCAGGGCTTCCTCCGCCTTGTCCTCTGTTGTTGGTTTTGTCGGGTGGCTCTTCTCTTTCTTACTCATTTTCTTCTCCTACCATTGTCTCGGTTACCAACGCACTGAGCAGATCTGCCATGAAGCGGACGGTGGGGATGGTGCGCGCGTATGGCATGCGCATCGGACCAAACACGCCCAGCGTACCTGTCACCAGTCCCGGGATCCCGTAGCGGGCAAGGACCACCGAGCATTGTTTCAATTCTTCCCATTTCCCCTCACCACCGATCAACACCTGCACACCACCCACGGTGGCAGTATCGGTGGTGCGGGCGAGCAGGTCCTGCAGCAGCGAACGCTCTTCAAATAAATGCACCGCCCGGCGCGCATCCCCGGATTCGAGGAATTCTGGTTCAGAGAGAACGTTTGTCAGACCATCCAGGAAGATCTCTCCTGAAACCCGTTGGTCACCCCGGTTCATATCCTGCAGTACGAGAGTTAGGATATCTTTTTCAAGGGTATCAGAGCGGCCGGGAAGTGCTGCGATCTCTTCGATGGTTTTTCCCAGGCACACCTGGTTGAGACGGTCGGCAACCGCCGACATGCGCTCTTGCACCACGGGTTCCGCCAGGGTGAGGATTTGCTGGCTCACTTCCCCGCCTGTCATGACCAGAACCATCAATACCTGTCTCCCCTGGGTGGAGATCAACTCCAGATGCTTGTAATGGGAACGTTCCGAATGGGGCGCGGTGACGATGGAGGCCGCCCGTGAATGTTGCGCCAGGATGGAGGCCGCCAGCGGCATCCACTGTTCCACATCCTGCCGGGCCTGGTAGAACTGGTGCGAAATGGTATCGCGCGCCGGTTCGGGCAAATCCGACGGGTATACCACATGGGTGACAAAGTAACGGTAGCCATCCTCGGTGGGAATCCGCCCTGCAGAGGTATGAGGCTGACGCAGGTAACCGGATTCGGTCAAGACCCCCATTTCATGCCGAACGGTGGCAGTGCTTAAATCCAACGTGTAATATTCCACCAGGCTTCTTGAACCCACGGGTTGTGCGGTTTCCGTATACAACCGCACCACGAGTGCAAGGATCAAGCGTTGGCGTTCGGTCAGCTCATTCATCCTGGATTCCAATCATACTTGCAGCATTAGCACTCTCAAAGCGAGAGTGCTAAATGTTTGTTAATAATGATACCATGCCCTTTCGCTGGACGTCAATAAGAGCCGTGTAAGAATTTTGAACTGTCTGTATCCAGGGAAATCGAACGTAGTAGGTGAGGTTATCGCCAGAATTGGAACTGGCTTAACCCCTGCAGCGCCAGCGAGACAGGAATATGCAAACGCAAAGAGATCCAGCCCACCGTGAGCCAGAAAAAATTGTTTACAAATGGTACATACCACAAGGCAGCGAACATCACCAGCATGATGATATTGCCGTACCGGTCAATATTAAGACGAACCTGCTGGTTGAGGAATGGTGCCAGGGCGCGATAGCCATCAAAGGGCGGCACCGGAATGAGGTTGAGCACCATTGCCGAGATCTGCATCAACGCCAGGAAGGATAATCCCGGCCAGATGCCGGTCTTGGAGACAGGCGCAACATTCAGAACGATTGCCAGGAGAACCGCCAGCACCAGGTTGGATGCCGGTCCGGCGAGCGACACGGCGCTTTCCCAGCGCTTGCTGCGCAACCTCCAGGTCTCGATGTAGACTGCCCCACCGGGGAGACCGATGCCCCCCAGCAGCAGGAATATCACCGGCAGGATGATGGAATACACCGGGTGGGTGTACTTGAGAGGATTGAAGGTGAGGTAACCCTTGTCCCTGACGCTGGTATCACCGCCGTAATACGCAACCACGGCATGCGAGAACTCGTGCAGGCACAGAGAGATGATCCAGCCCACGATGACAACAATGAATGTGGTTGCCTTTGCCATCACTCTTCCCTGTAGCCGTGCGGGTGCGCGCGGTGCCAATCCCAGGCACTGGAAACGATATCTGATAATTCGGGATGTCGCGGCGTCCAACCTAATTCGCGCTGGATCTTGGCAGAGCAGGCCACCAGGCGGGGGGCATCGCCGCTGCGGCGGGCTTCCTCACGAACCGGGATTGCCTGTCCAGTCACCCGGCGCGCCGTCTCGATCACCTCGCGCACGGAATATCCGCTCCCGTTGCCGAGGTTGTAGACCAACCGGTCATGCTCATCCAGCGCCTCCAGCGCCAGCATGTGCGCGGAGACCAGGTCAGCGATGTGAATATAATCCCGTATGCATGTACCGTCCGGAGTGGGATAATCCGTGCCAAAAATGGAGACAGCCTCGCCCTGCCCGAGGGCAACTTTTAATACCAATGGGATAAGGTGCGATTCAGGCTGGTGCGCCTCGCCTCGTCCGGGCAGGGCACCGCAGGCATTGAAATAGCGCAGTGCGGCATAGCGTAAACCGTGGATCTTTCGGTACCACTCCAGTGCCTGCTCGATGGCAAGTTTGGTGAAACCGTAGGCATTCGCCGGGTCGATCGCAGATTCTTCGCTCAAAGGATCTTCACTGGAGGCATAAATGGCGGCTGAAGAGGAAAGCACGAACCTCTTTATGCCGGCTGTTGCTACTTCTTCGATCAATTGCAGTGAATTGGCTAGATTGTTCTTGAAGAATTTTCCCGGATCTCTCATCGACTCGCCCGCTTCGATGAATGCCGCAAAATGCAGGATGGCATCATATCTCTCAGAATGCAAAGCAGCCCTGAGAGCCGATAGATCGCCGAGATCGGCCTCGATAAAGTGCGCTCCTTCAGGCACTGCGGCACGGTAACCGGTCACCAGCGAATCATAGATCGTGACAGAATATCCGGCACGGAGCAGGGTTTCTGCTGCCGCTGAACCAATGTATCCGGCCCCTCCCGAAATGAATAGATTCATTCTTTCTCCTGGGAGAAAATTATATCGCACTCTCCTGCTTGACGGGCACCCCCCTTCCGCATTATACTCATTCAGCCCGGGGTGTAGCGCAGCTGGTAGCGCACCGCGTTTGGGACGCGGGGGTCGGCGGTTCAAATCCGCCCACCCCGACTTACCGCCGAGACCATCCTGGGTCTCGGCGGATGTGTTTCCTCGGTGTTACTCCCGCCTTTGGCCGCTCTGGTCAACAGGCTTGTGCTACAATACCATGGAGAAATGGGATCATGGATCCAAGAAAAATAGATGGTGTCATTGAGGCTGTCCAATATACAAACCGTGGTGAACTGGCCGTTGTGCGTGCTTATGAGCGCCATGGTGTCGTCTGGTCGGATCACGTGTTGCTCCAACGCGAGGAACTTCTGAAACGGCTCATTCAGGGAAAACGATTTGCAGTTGGTAAACGCAAGCTCTACCTCGGCAGTGTTTTCGAGATCGGTCCAATGGTAAAGAAGGTCAACGGTAATATCGTCAGCGAAGACCAGGAAGGTACTCGCGACCATCTGGATGGAGTTCCACTCTTCTAATCACTTACCCGGAAAGGGTGCCCCATGAAGATAATCGACCAGACCCCATTCTTCAACTCCGAGACCGGCGAGATCAGGTTCCTTGACCGCGGCAAGGCAATGATGAAATTTGGCACCAGCTGGATCAAGGAAGTGGAAGCGCAAAAACAGGTCATCGAGGTTCTGAGTAAGGTGCTCGACCGGAACTATACCCTCCTGCGCAATGTAACCCCTCCCGGGTTGGATGCCAGTTTCCCTTTCATCCTCGTTGGCCCTGCCGGAGTGTTCGTCATGTATGTAACTCCGCTGACAGGTATCTTCCGCGCCAAAGGCGACCAATGGGGCACGATCGCCGGGAATACTTTCCACGATGAAAAACCCAACCTGCTCACGCGCACGGAACGCATGGCACGCGCCATCCAGGTTTACCTGCAGCGCCAGGGTTATTCCTCCCTGACCATGGTGGAAGCCATCCTGCTTTGCTCCGACCCGTCTGTCCATGTGGACAGCATCCGGCCGATCATCCGCGTGGTGATGCGGGATGCTCTGGAACGTCTCGCCATCTCCATCATGCAGGCCCGGGCGGTACTGAGTCCTGAGACTGTCCTGAATGTCATTGACCGCATCCTTAACCCTCCTGTTACAGAATCAGCGGAACCTGCAGAGACTGCAGAAGAAACCAGCCAGGAACCTGCTGCAGCACCGCAGACAGAAGAACTTTATATTCCAGCCTTCGCCCTGCCGGAATCGGATTCTCCACCTTCGATCAGTGAGTCGACTCCCCTACCGATCATCGTTCCACAGCTGACTGAAAGTGAAATGGAATTTCAACCCCCGGCACCGGTGAAGAAAAAGCAAAACAGAAAACCGTGGCTGTTCTTGATCCTCATGTTCGTCCTGTGGATAATCATAATGGCTGGATTTCTGTATTTGGTGATCAAAGACCAACCCTCCTTTCTTTTGAGCCTCCTGCCTTGAACTTCCCGTATCTTTCGTTAATCATCCCGGCTCATAATGAAGAAAAACGCCTGCCCCTTGCACTTGGACAGGCTTTTGCGTTTCTAGAAAAACAGACCTATACCTCCGAGGTGATCCTCATCGAGAATGCGAGCAGTGATCACACTCTGGAAGTGGCACAGAAGGTTGCCCAGACCCACCCCAACCTGCTGGTCTTGCACCTGGACCTGCCGGGAAAAGGTCGAGCTGTCCGCCAGGGGATGCTCGAAGCGCGCGGCAGCTACAGGTTCTTCGCAGATGTCGATTTTTCGATGCCTGTCGAGCAGATCAACCGTTTTATCCCGCCAGCCTGTGATTGCGATATAGCCATCGCCTCGCGCGAAGTCCATGGCGCGATCCGCTACCATGAACCACCCTATCGCCACTTTACCGGCCGTATTTTCAATTTCTTCATCCGCCTGCTCGTTCTTCCGGAAGTTCAGGATACCCAATGCGGTTTCAAATGTTTCCGCGCTGACGTTGCGGAAGATCTCTTCCGCTTCCAGACCCTGCAAGGTTGGAGTTTTGACGTGGAACTGCTGGCGATTGCCCGTCGTCGCGGATACATGATAAAAGAAATCGGCATCCCCTGGTATTTCAATGCCGATAGCAAGGTCAGGGTTTTACGAGATTCCTTCCGGATGTTTATCGACCTGTTGAAGATCCGCGCCAACCTCCGCCGGGGAAACTATGAGCCGTAACCGGCAATTGCTTCCGATCCCCACCTTGGAATTTGAGAAACCATTATGGAAGGCTGGCTTCACCCGCATCGCCGGAATAGATGAGGCAGGACGCGGCGCCTGGGCAGGACCCGTGGTCGCGGCTGTCGTCATCCTGCCTGCCGACCCCTCGCTCACCTCAACGCTGGACAAGGTACGGGATTCCAAGTTAATGACGCCAGTTTCCCGCGAGACCTGGTCAGTGCGCATCAAGGATTGTGCGATCAGCTGGTGTGTGGGCATTGCTTCCTCCGGGGAGATAGATGCCCTGGGGATCGTTCCGGCTACCAAACTGGCTTGCGAGCGGGCGCTCACAGGTCTGCACGCGGACTATCTTTTGACCGATTACCTGGTCCTTCGTGAAGTAGACCTGCCCCAAACCGCCCTTGTCAAGGGCGATCAGCGTTCTCTTAGCGTGGCGGCAGCATCTGTGCTGGCAAAAACCTCCCGGGATGCTTTGATGCGGGAACTGGACGATCAATTTCCTGGTTACAATTTTGCCCGTCACAAAGGCTACGGCACTCGCCAGCACGCAGAGGCGTTGATCAAGTTGAACCGCTGCGGGATCCATCGGGTTTCATTTTCGATACCCTAGGATCATCCCTGCCATCTCCAAACCCTGAATCGATCAGGATGGAATAATAGCTTAGCAAGGTAATAATAATGCCACGAAGATATCTATCTTCGTGGCATTATTTATCTATGAGAGATCAGCCGGTGATGGTCAGGAGATCTTCTCGAATCGTTCGGCCAGCGTATTGCAGACCGGGCACTTGCCTTCCACCGGACCCTCGTGGGTGAAACCGCACACCGGACAGACATAATACGTTGTTTCCGGGACATCCTTCCCTTTGCCTAGAATTTCCCTTGCATTGCGGTAGAGGGCTTCGTGGACTTTTTCAACCGCAAGGGCCCACTCAAATGATTTGGAAGCGCGTTTTTCACTTTCTGAAATTGCTTCCGCCAGCATGGTCGGGTACATGGTTACAACTTCGTAATTCTCTCCGGCAATGGCCACCTCGAGATTTTCCGCTGTCGACTTGACCCCGTCCATGGCTCGGAAATGATTGTGGGCGTGAACGGTTTCCGCGGCAGCCGCAGCCCGGAATAACCTGGCGATCTGGGGAAAGCCTTCCTCGTCTGCTTTCTTTGCGAAAGCCAGGTATTTCCGGTTGGCTTGTGATTCACCTGCGAAGGCGGTCTTCAGGTTTTCAAGAGATTTCGACATGGCATTCTCCTTTTTATTTGGTAATAATTCGTCGCCTTTATTATACCTAATTGTGCGCCATCAGGTGATTGACGCCCATTCCAAGAACAGGTATGATAAAAAAGCCTCAGGTCGGCTGGACGGTCGCGGCTCCACATTTCGGTGTGAGGTCGAGGAAAGTCCGCACTCCGTTGAGCACGGCGCCGGGGAAATCCCGGGACGAGGAAACTTGCCGGATCGGGCCACAGAAACAGACAGCCGCCGTAAGGCGGTGATGGTGAAAAGGAGGTGTAAGAGACCACCGGCGCCTGCAGTAATGCAGGCGGCCAGGTAACCCCCGCCGGGAGCAAGGCCAAGCAGGGACGAGACGCTGCTCGCGTCGTTTGAGTCCCGGGTAGGCTGCCCAGAGAGATGACCATCCAGATGGAGCGCCGGGAAGACACTCTTCGGAGCGTAAACCGGCCTGCCTCTGTCGGACAGAATGCGGCTTATAGGTCGGCCTGAGGATTTTTCCACCAAGCACTCGGAAAATCTTGATATATTTGGTGCAAGGTAAATGGAAGAAACGAAGACTATCATTCTATACGGCACAACCTGGTGCGGAGGATCCCGCCGCTGCCGGCTCCTGCTGGAGGATCACGGTATCCCTTATCAATGGGTTGACATCGACCAGGATGAACAAGGGCAAAAGGTAATTGAAAAGATCAACCGCGGATTTCGCAGCGTCCCCACGCTTGTCTGGCCGGATGGATCCAGTCTTACGGAACCAACCGAGGCAGAACTTGTGAAAAAACTCGGCCTCAATAAATAATGTTTGATTGACCGAATCAAAACAGCCCGGAGATCCATATCCGGGCTGTACACATTTTACTGAGTGTCAGGCCATGCGTCTTTTCTTGGTCAGCGATTGAAGGACTCTTCCCACCACAGCCAGGAAAACGACCAGGGAGAATATCCCTGCGATCACGATCGCCACCAGGTGCCAGTTTGCGATCCGGTCCACAAACGCGGCCTGGGGACCGGTATGGATCCGGTGGGCCACACCGTGGACGAATTCCTTGCGCGGTTTGATCGGTTTAAGCACGCCCGATAATCGTTTTTCAAGGGAAGCGATCTTCTCCAGGGAAGAATCCGCCAGTTGTCTCATCTTCGAACTCATGATCCACCTCTGTATAATATCCGGTCAGTCCGACTGCCCGGTAAATGAATGCAGGTTCGCATCTTCCATATCCGATTCCATCATTTCATCCCTGAGTGCCAGCAGGGTGCGGTGATACAGACTCTTTACCGCGCCTTCGCTGCGACCCATGGTCTCTCCAATTTCAGCGTTCGACATATGCTCGAGAAATTTCAAAATGAGCAAATGCTGCCGTTCCGAGGGCAGCTGCCGGATGAGGCGCAGGAGTGCATCCCGCTCCTGTGTTTGCATCACAGCCACTTCAGGTGGCTCGCCTTTATAATGGATGGTCGGGGCATCGGAGAGCGGGATTTCCTGGTGTCGGCTGCGGTCCCGGTGCCAGTTGGCAACCAGGTTGTGAGCGATCCGGTACAACCAGGCTGAGAATGGCACGCCGCGATCGGTATAGGTATGGATGTGATGCAATGCCCGGTAAAAAACACGTGCCGAAAGGTCTTCGGCATCATGGACATTTCCCGTACGATAATATACGTAGTTGAATATCCGCTCTACATATTTCTCGTAAAGTACGCCAAAGGCATCCAGATCACCTTGTGAAGCACGCAGCAAGAACTCTAGTTCTTCAGTCTCCGGCACCCATCTCACCTTACCGGAAGGGTCTGCTAATATAACCCTGCCGGGTTTTAAAGGTTTCAAGTGCAGTATAACATGTTATAATTTTTGTTCTCGGGATGGTTCCCTTTCCATTAGGAATCTCCCTAATTCCTGGGGATTGTCCCTTATCTACGGGGATGACAGGCTTCGACGGAAGAGGCTGGTCCCGGAATGCGAGCCGAGCGGCGCCGACCTCGTAAACTCAGCGCAAAAAATCAAGTGCCAACCGCACTTCCTACGCCGCTATGCCCCTCGCTGCGTAAGCAGTAGAGAGTAAACGGTCGGTCTCATAGAGAGGCCGCGTCCACCCGTCCCGTGCTCCACCCGGTGAAGGGATTGGGCGTCACAATGGTGGAGTGCCGCGCATGACGTCACTCAATGCGTGAAAGAGGATCTTCGGATCCAGGTGGCTGGCTGCAGGTCAATTTTGCTGGCTGAGTGACCTGTGGCGAGATGCCTCAACCTGCTACGCTCGTAGATTTTCGAGGGTCGATTCTTTCGGACGCGGGTTCGATTCCCGCCATCTCCACTGGCGCGCCTTTACCTGGGCGCGCTTTTCGTTTCCGTCGGGGTCCCCGGCAGGGGATGATATTCGATTCCCGCCATCTCCACTGGCGCGCCTTTACCTGGGCGCGCTTTTCGTTTCTAACCAGAATGACGATGAGATAAATTACATCCTTAGCAGATGATTAATCATTTTGACCTTATTTACCGTATAATATATTTGGCTTTGATCAACCTGTATCTATTTTTTTTTATAAGGAGAACGCTATGAGATCGAGGATCTTTCTTCCCTTCCTGGCATTCGCCACCATGATCGTGACCATCGGTCTGGCCTGCGGAGGCTCCACGGCTGTCCCACCGACGGTGACCATGCCGCTGCCCACTCTTCAGCCGACCAACCCGCCGCTGCCAACTTTGCGTCCCACCAACCCGCCGCCTCCCCCTCCTACAAGCGCTCCTCTGCCCACAGAAACCCTTGCCCCCACGGAAGCGCCTGCATTCTTTACAGATGATTTCACAGGAGATCTCAGCAACTGGTCTTACTATGTCAAAGCAGGCAACGAGGACAAGTTAACCATTACAACCGATCAGGGTGGCATTATCACTCGTTTGGACGATGTGGATCTGGCGGTCTATTTCTATTATGAGCCATATCTCTACAACGATGTGATCCTGGATATGACCTACCGCAATCAGGGCAGGAACTCGAATAATGTGAATATCGTTTGCCGATATTCTGATGCTGGCTGGTATGAGTTCACGGTGCAAAATGATGGCCTTTACCAGATCTGGGCATTTAAAGATGGATATCACATGCTCGCCAGCGGTGGATCCACGCAAATAAAACAGGGCCAGGATTCGAACGAAATCACCGTTGGCTGTGTGCAGAATGTGCTGACACTATTCATCAATGGTGTTGAGATTAAAACGATTGCAGATTCGGTATATTTCCTGGGACAGGGCCAGGTTGGCTTTGGTGTGAATATCTCAGCGATGAATCCGGTGACACCGGTGATCGTGAGTTTTGATACCTTTACGATCGCTGAACCTAAGTAGATCACACTCACAAATTTTGCCGAGACCTTCTTGAACGATACGGGCAAGGAGGTCTCTTTTATTTCTTCTACGCGATGTTAACGTTTTTCTTGCACCCATGAAGTATCCTATTCCAATAAGGTATCTTGAGCGCATCTTTGCGCTGCTTACATTCTTTTTAGGAGAAATGCAATGGGAAAAATCATCGGGATCGATCTGGGGACTACCAACAGCGTGGTTGCCGTCATGGAAGCCGGGCAGCCTACGGTCATCACCACCGCCGAAGGCGGCAGGTTGTGCCCTTCGGTTGTTTCGTTTAACAAGAACAACGAGCGCATGGTCGGGCAGACCGCCAAGCGGCAGGCTGTGATCAACTCTGAAAATACGATCAACTCGATCAAGCGCTTCATGGGCCGCCGGTACGACGAAGTGGAAACCGAGCGTAAAATGGTTTCCTATTCGGTAGTCCCCGGTCCTTCTGACGAAGCGCGGGTGAAGATTCCTGTGACGAACCGCGAGTATAGCCCGCAGGAAATTTCAGCCATGATCCTGGCCAAACTCAAGGCGGATGCTGAAGCCTATCTTGGTCAATCGGTCACCGAGGCAGTCATCACCGTCCCGGCATATTTCAACGATAGCCAGCGCCAGGCCACCAAGGACGCGGGCAAGATCGCCGGACTGGATGTCAAGCGTATCATCAACGAGCCCACCGCCTCCGCCCTGGCCTACGGGTTGGATAAAAAGAAGAATGAGACCATCCTTGTCTTTGACCTGGGTGGTGGAACATTCGACGTGTCCATTCTTGATGTCGGCGAGGGAGTGATCGAAGTAAAATCCACCAACGGCGATACCCACCTGGGAGGCGATGACTGGGACCAGCGTGTGGTCAATTGGGCTGCGGACGAGTTCAAGAAACAGGAAGGCATCGACCTGCGCAATGATCGCCAGGCTCTCCAGCGCCTGCGCGAGGCGGCAGAAAAAGCCAAGGTCGAACTCTCCAGCATGATGGAAACGGAGATCAACCTGCCTTACATCACCGCGGATGCCAATGGACCGAAACACCTGGTGTTGAAGTTGACCCGAGCCAAGTTCGAGCAGATGACTGAAGACCTGCTCAACCGTTGCCGGGTGCCATTTGAATCCGCCCTCAAGGATGCCAACCTGAAAGCCTCCGACCTGAATGAAGTGGTATTGGTGGGCGGCTCCAGCCGTATGCCGATGGTGCAGGACTTGGTGCGCGTGCTCACCGATGGCAAGGAACCCAATAAAGGCGTCAATCCCGACGAGGTTGTGGCAGTCGGTGCAGCCATCCAGGCAGGTGTGCTGGGCGGCGATGTCAAGGATATCCTCTTGCTGGATGTGACGCCTCTCTCCCTCGGCGTGGAGACCATGGGCAGCGTGATGACCAAGATGATCGAAAGGAATACCACCATCCCGGTCCGCAAGACCGAAACCTACTCCACTGCCGCGGATGGTCAAACCGCGGTGGATATCCACATCCTGCAGGGTGAGCGCCCGATGGCCGGTGACAACATGTCTCTCGGTCGGTTCCGCCTGGATGGTATTCCACCCGCGCCGCGCGGAATCCCCCAGGTTGAGGTCACCTTCGACATTGATGCCAACGGCATCCTCAATGTCACCGCGCGTGATAAGGCCACCGGCAAGGAACAAAAGATCACCGTGACCGCCTCCACGAACCTTTCCAAGGATGAGATCGCCAAGAAGGTCGAAGAAGCGAAACGGTATGAGTCGGAAGATAAGAAACGACGCGAGATCATTGACGCCCGCAACAGTGCTGACAGCCTGATCTACCAGACGGAAAAGGCGCTGCGTGATCTGGGTGAGAAAGTCCCGTCGGAAGAACGCGGCAAGATCGAAGGCAATATCAGCGATCTCAAGCAGGCAGCCCAGTCAGACGATCTGGGTCGCATCAAGAAAGCCAGCGATGAATTGCAGAACGTCTTCTACGCCCTCAGCCAGCAGTTGTATGCGCAGCCCGGTCAGACTCCCCCCGGGGCAGGACCGCAAGGGTTTGACGGCACCCAGCCCGACGGGCAGGGTCCTCAAACACCCCCTCAGGGCGATGACGGCGATGTCATTGACGGCGAAGTCCGTGATGCCTGACGAAAACTATATACGGGCGACCACCTGGTCGCCCGTTTTTTTATCAAAATTTGAATTGACCCGCGGGAAGGAAGTATAATCCCCCCATGCTTAAAAGGTCAAAGCCAGCCGTGAGGGTGCTCATTATATTGGTGACTCTCCTACTGGTCCTCCTGGCACTCTCCTTTATTCCCAGGATCCATGCTGCGATCGCCTGGCGGGTCGAAGACCTGCAGACGCAGATCTACTATTTCTTTCATCCGCCCGGGGAGGTTGTGTTTGTTCCCGCCCAGCAGACACAGGGGACTGGTATGCCGCGAGTGACTTCGTCTCCCACCCAGCCAATAACCCCTCAATTTACACCGAGCATCACCACCACCCCTCTCCCGCAGACGATCATGCTGGATGGGATCACTTTCGTGGACCAGATGCACCGCTGGAACTATTGCGGTCCCGCCAACCTGACCATGGCGCTCAATTATCTGGGTTGGACCGGAACACGGGATGAGGTTGGGGCAGCCATCAAGCCGGGGATAGACGACCCCGATCTCAGTGCCATCCAGCGCTCGCAGACGGATGTCAAGGTGATGCCCTACGAGATGGTGGATTTTGTAAACGACAATACCCCCTACCGGGCGCTTTTTCGGTATGGCGGAACGGTCGATCTGCTAAAAAGGCTGATCGCAGCCGGGTTCCCTGTTGTCGCCGAGAAAGGCATCTACCAGACCCTGCCCCCCGAAAATACCATGCAGTGGGCTGGTCATTATGCGTTCACCACCGGTTACGACGATGTCAGCCAGGAATTCATTTTCCAGGATTCCTACACTCCGGCTGAAAACATCCCCTACGAAAAGCAGGGCAAGAATGTCAGGATTGGTTACAACGAATATCTTCAAGGCTGGCGTGCTTTCAATTACGTCTTCATCGTTGTGTACCAGCCGGAACGTGAGGCAGAGCTCCTCCATGTCCTGGGGGGTTGGGGGGATGAATCCTGGGCATTCCAGAGGGCTCTCGAGACCTCCGAGCAGGAGTCGACTACTCTGACCGGGATTGATGCATTCTTTGCCTGGTTTAACAAGGGCACCATTTATGGGCTGTTAACTGATTACGGTCAGGGCGCGCTGTCTTACGATCAGGCATTTTCTATTTATAACACTCTGCCTGAGAAGGACCGTCCGTACCGCGTGATGTGGTACCAGACCGGCCCCTACAAGGCTTACTTTTACACCAGCCGTTACCAGGATGTCATCAACCTGGCAGATACCACCGAAACCACTCTGTACAACCATCGCATCCTGGAAGAGACGCTTTACTGGCGCGCCCGGGCGGAATATGCGCTTGGCAATTCCGGGCAGGCTGTTGAGGATATGCTCAAAGCGGTGCATTACCATCCCGGCTTTCAACCCGCAATGGAAATTCTTACCCAATGGGGGGTATCTCCTTGAGATGAAAATCCTCCATTTTGCGGATGCACACATCGATATGGCCAATTACGGGCGCCGCGACCCCGAGACGGGCTTGCCGTACCGCGTGCAGGATTTCTTGAAATCACTCGACGCCATCGTTGCTGCTGCCATCGATGAGCATGTGGACCTGGTGCTATTTGCCGGGGATGCCTACCGGGACCGCTCACCAGCCCCAACATTCCAGCGTGAATGGGGGAAACGCATCATCCGGCTTTCGAAGGCTGGCATCCGCACCTTGCTGCTGGTGGGCAACCACGATATCTCCCCTGCGCTCGGCCGCGCCAATGCTATCCAGGAATTTGAAACGCTCGATATCCCCAATGTCACAGTGCTTGCCAGACCCATCTTCCTATCTCCGTTTGAGCTTGGTCTTCCCATCCAGGTGATCGCCCTCCCCTGGGTCTCGCGCGCAGGATTGATGGCTTCCATGGATGCCTCCATGGAGGAGGCAATCATAACCATCGAAGGACACCTGACCTCCCTGGTCAATCAATGGCTGGAAAAAGCGGATCCCGCCTTGCCCATGATCCTGACCGCCCATGCCTCCATCGAAGGGGCAAAATACAGTACCGAGCGGACAGTCATGCTGGGAGCAGACCTGGTGCTTCCCGGTTCGCTCGTCCGTGACCCGCGGCTGGATTACGTGGCTCTCGGGCACATCCATAAATCCCAGGATCTGAACGAGAACGCCCACCCTCCTGTCATTTATACGGGTTCGATCGAGCGCGTGGACTTTGGCGAAGCAGGGGATGAAAAGTTCTTCGTCATTGCAGATATCGAAAAAGGAAAAACAATCGTCCAATGGCGCAGGCTGGAGAACATTCGTCCATTCATTGACAGGCGTATCACCCTTGAGTCCCCGGAAAACGTGACCGGCGTGCTCACCTCTGCGCTCCCGGCGGCTGAAGAATTGGCAGGCGCCATCGTCCGCCTGACAGTGGATTACTCCCGCGAGTGGGATGACCTGATTGACGAGCCGGCCTTGAGGCGGTACGCGGAGTCTGCGTTTGAGTTCCATCTCGTTAAACGCCCCCAGATCGTTACCCGCATTCGCCTTTCTGCTGACCAGGCCATGACCAATCTTGGCCCATTGGAATTGCTCGACCAATATTGGCGCACCGGAAATATCGATCCGGGTGAGGCAGAGATTTTGCAAAAGCTGGCCGGGGAAATCATGGCAGAGGAGTAGGAACGGTTCACCTAAATTGATTGAGGACTGTCACATTATGCGCTGGATCTATATTTCTCCACACTTTGACGATGCCGCTCTCTCCTGCGGCGGCCTGATCTGGGAACAAACAAGCAAGGGCATGCCTGTTGAAATCTGGACGGTTTGCGCAGGCGATCCGCCTCCCGGCTTACCTTCCACGCAGGCAGCAGTAATTCACCAGATCTGGGGGTTCACATCTGCTGAGCAGGCGGTTGCCGCTCGAAGTGTTGAGAATCAACAAGCGGCTGTGATCCTGGGGGCAGAGGTTGTGGAATTCAGCATCCCGGATTGCATCTACCGTCGCTCTGCTTCCGGGGAATTGCTTTATCCTGAGGAAGTATTTGTCCCCATCCATGCATCAGAAAAGGATCTCGCTGCAGACATCGCCTATGCCCTGAATTCCGAACTGCAACCGGAGGATCTTGTTGTCAGCCCATTGGCGATCGGCGGTCACATCGACCATCACCTGGTTCTCCTTGCCGTGGAACAACTGGCCCTCCCGATCCGGTATTATTCCGATATCCCCTACCTGCTTAACAATCCTGAAAACCTGGTTCCTGCCACCCTTGGTCTGAAGAATGGCTCTTTCCCGATCTCTGCACGGGGGTTGGAAGCCTGGCAGAGAAGTGTTGCGGCCTATTCATCCCAGATCCTGATGCTCTTTGGATCCGTGGAAGGGATGCAAGAGGCGATTCAAAAGTATTGGGAGCAGCAGCACGGAGTGTATTTATGGAGCGTTCCCTAGTCAGCTGCACGGATAATTGCCTGAAGGAACCTGCTCAGTCCAGGATCCCGCTCCGAAAAAGCCCGGTTTTCAACTGGTCCCCGGAATTTGGTATCATCGTTGGCGATCGAAGGAATGTGCTTGATTTTCAACTGGAATCATGTATAATATTGCCGGGTAGGGATTCCTACAAACGCTGCATCTCTGTTACAGAGATGCTTGTATTTTCTCAGGATGAATAAGATGCCGACGACGTTCTTGACCAAGGAAGGTTATCAAAAACTTGCCGACGAACTTGAGTTCCTGCGCACCACCAAGAGGCTGGAGGTTGCCAACCGTCTCCATGAGGCGATGGAAGGCGGCGAGCTGATCGAGAATGCCGAGTATGAAGCCGCCAAGAATGAGCAAGCCTTCGTGGAAGGGAGAATCCAGGAATTGGAGATGATCCTGGCTTCAGCCCGCATGATCGATGAAAAAAAGAAGAAGGAAAAAAGCGACCTGGTCCAGGTGGGTTCCACGGTCACGATCAAAGAGAATGGCAGCGGTTCCGAAAAATACACCATCGTCGGGGCAGCGGAAGCCAACCCGCGCGAGGGCAAGATCTCGAATGAGTCTCCCATCGGGAAGGCGATCTTGAATCACCGCGCTGGTGAAGAAGTGAATATTGAAGCACCCGGCGGCACCTACAAAGTGAAAATCGTAAAGGTGGATTAGGCCCGGGGTTTGCCTTTTCTAACCCCGCGCATGTTGTCTGGTGCGCGGGGTTTTTTGTTGTAAAATTCAATCAGAAAGGTTTCGCCATGACCGAATACTCGTCCCTTGAAAAGATCCGCCTCGAAAAGATCGATGCCCTGCGCAAGGAAGGCGTGGATCCCTACCCCACTCGTGCTGAACGGACGCATACTTCCTCGCAGGCGCTCAGCGCTTTCGAAAGCGCAGAAAAGGCTGCCGGGGAAGGCCATCCGGCGGCAGAAGTGAAGGTCACGCTCGCCGGCCGCATCCGTGCGGCTCGCGCCATGGGCAAATTGACCTTCACCCATATCGAAGACGGCGATGGACGCATCCAGCTGCTCTTAAGGATGAATGAGCTGGGTCAGGATCGGGTGGACTGGTTCAACAAGATGCTGGATATCGGCGATTTCATCCAGGCAAGCGGTGTCATGTTCCGCACGCACACCGGCGAGCCAACCCTGCAGGTGCACGATTTCAAATTGCTGGCTAAAGCGATCAGTCCACTGCCGGCGGCGAAGGATGAGGTCACGGAAAGCGGCGAGAAGATCCGCCACGCCGCGCTGGAAGACCCAGACCTGCGCGCCCGCCAGCGTTATGCCGACCTGGCTGTCAACCCAGAAGTGCGCGCCACCTTCCACAAGCGCGCTTCCGTGATCAGCGCCTTGCGAGCATTCCTGGATGGTCACGGCTTTCTCGAAGTGGAGACTCCCATCCTGCAGCCTATTTATGGCGGCGCGGCTGCCCAACCTTTCACCACCCACCACAACGAGTTGAAACAGGATCTATACCTGCGCATCTCCTTTGAACTCTACCTGAAACGCCTGCTGGTCGGCAACCTGGAGCGTGTCTATGAACTCGGTCGCGACTTCCGGAACGAAGGCGTTTCCTATAAACACAATCCGGAATTTACCCAGCTCGAGTTCTATTGGGCCTATGCTGATTATCTCAAGGTGATGGAATTGACCGAGCAAATGGTTTCCCAAACTTGCCAGAAAGTGAACGGCAGGATGAAGATCACGTACCAGGGAACCGAATTGGATTTCACCCCGCCCTGGCGGCGCATGGCTATGAATGAAGGCATCCTGGAAACCAGCGGCATCGACATCAGCAAGCATGCCACCGCGGAATCGCTGTATAAAGCGATCATAAAGTTAGGCAAGTCTCCCAACCCGCAGACCACGCGCGGAAAATTGATCGAATTCCTGCAAAGCGAATTCCTGGAACCCACCCTCGTCCAACCTACCTTCCTGTACGATTACCCGCGCGACATCTCCCCGCTGGCGAAATCAAAACCGGGTGAACCGCTCCTGGTGGAACGCTTCGAGGCTTTTGTATCCGGGTTCGAACTTTGTAATGCATTTACCGAGCTTAATGATCCCCTCGACCAGGAACAGCGCTTCCTCGAAATGGGGCGCGATTATGCCGATGGCGACGAGGAAAAACATCCGATGGATGAGGACTACCTGCGTGCCATGCGCTATGGTATGCCACCCTGCGGCGGCTTTGGCATGGGTGTCGACCGGCTGGTAATGCTGCTCACCGACCATCACTCCATCCGTGACGTGCTGTTGTTCCCCCCAGTGCGCGAAATCGATGAATAAAGAGGAAATGACCCTAAAAAGCCCCGGGGAAATTTACCGGGGCTATTTTCTTAATGCATGCTGATTTCACGTGAGAATCATTTTCCTGAGGATTTTTATATCCAATCCTCTCTCGCTTGATTGAGAATCCGTCCGCAGGTTGGCAGGCGAACACCCTTTGTGGTGTAAAATTATATCGATGGACGAACCCGAACTCATCCTGGCAGCCAAGCACGGTGACCTGGCGGCATTCAATACCCTGGTGCTTGCCTACCAGACCATTGTCTTCAACACGGCCCTGCGCATCCTGGGGGACGACGATCTCGCAGCCGATGCTTCGCAGGAAACCTTCATCTCTGCTTTCCGCGCCCTTAATTCCTACCGCGGTGGTTCCTTCCGCGCCTGGCTGCTGCGCACGGTCACCAATGCCTGCTACGACGAATTGCGCCGCAAACAGCGCCGCCCAACCACCCCCCTCGAACCGGGTACTGATGAGGGTGATGAAGTGGAAAATCCTCGCTGGCTGGCTGATCCTAACGCCTCCCCCGAAGATCAAATGGACCAGGCTGAACTCGAGCATGCCATTCAGCATTGCCTGGATGACCTCCCCACAGACTTCAAGGCTGTTGTCGTCCTGGCAGATATCCAGGGACTCGATTACAGCGAGGTCTCGGTGATCGTCAAGAAACCCCTGGGCACGATCAAATCCCGTCTCGCCCGTGCCCGTATGCGCATGCGTGAGTGCCTGCAGTCCTTCCGGGAACTTTTACCCGCCGCCTTCCGTCTGGAAAATGAGCGCGGCCGATGACAACACCCTCCTTCAACGACCTGGTTAATCTCTCGGCATCCCTCGACGGTCAATTGTCGTCGACGGAATTGTCGCGCCTGGAATCCCGGATCGAGCAGAATGCTCCTTTTGCCGCCGCCCTGGGAGACCTGCAGCAAACCCGCCTCCTCCTTCGACGAACACCTGCACGGCGCGTGCCGCGCAATTTCACCCTCAATCTTGCCATGGCAGGGTTAAGACCTCCGCTGCCGCGCCTTGTACCGGTGTTCTCCTGGGCTTCCGTTACAGCAATGCTGCTTTTCCTCTTCACCATGGGGGCAAATTTCCTGGGGAGTCTCTCTTTCGGCGCGGCTGCCCCGCGTATGGTTTCCGCCCCGATGAACAGCGAAGCGTACGGTGTCGGTGGCGGGCCTCCTGCTACCGTGGCTCCCGCTTCCGATAACACCCAGGCAATCCCCACGGAGCAAAACCTCGCCGTGCAGTCCCCCGAACCGACCCCATTAAGTGAATCCCGGCCCCTGCCTCCCGAGG
>Ga0315275_10001170_pt1 | contig 22834 bp, 17 predicted proteins | sample YL17G03_0_MG_FD_205557 | JGI IMG/M metagenome (GOLD analysis project Ga0315275, IMG submission 205557) | Sediment microbial communities from Yellowstone Lake, YNP, Wyoming, USA - YL17G03_0 | ecosystem: Environmental > Aquatic > Freshwater > Lake > Sediment | place: USA: Wyoming | collected...
ACGCGGTTGGAATATCAACTGACAAGTTTTTCTTTCAAGGTCAGAGCTTAATAAATTTAATTCGAAAGGGTGCTAAAATGAACAGATTGTTGGTTGCCGACGGGTACGAAAATACAGTAAAAGTAATTAGAAAAGAAAACTGGAAGCTCTTTTTGTTCAGAGATGAAAACAATAAGGATTATCTTCCTTACGAGTTGTATGATACCGAGCTAGATCCGAATGAAGCAAATAACGTTTTATTCAGACACCTAGGCTTAATAAACGAAATAATGGAAGAGTACAATTCGTATAAAGAATCATGGGATCGTCAGATAAAACTTAAACTGACCCCTGAATAGATTAAAAACCGAGAGAGGTGTTCTGATAGCGGTTTTTCAGATCGGCTACGGTAAGATTTTTAATTAATTCTTTGTATTTCCACATTTTATTATCGTAACTGTCTAAAAGTTTATAATACTTTCTTAGATTATTATAGAAAAATATGATAAATCTTTCAAAAAATAAAAAGGTACAGCGATTTTTTCTAACCTCCCTTGTCTTGGCAATAATACTTATAGCTGTTATTTCAATATTTAATCTAACCAATAACAATAATCCTGTCTGTAAGGACTGCAATATAATTCTGATATCACTTGATACCCTAAGCGCCAATCACTTGCCTTGTTACGGGTATAGCCGGGATACTGCTCCAAATTTATGTAAAATTGGTAAAGATAACATTATCTTTAAAAACGCTTTTTCTAATGCTCCCTGGACTCTTCCAAGTCACGTATCAATCTTCACTTCTTTATATCCGGAGTACCATAATGTCATCGCCGGTGGCGATGCCTTATCACTAAAAATACCCCTTTTACCGGAAATACTTCAGAAAAACGGATATGAAACTTATTTTTATGCTCCGACTGGAGATCAAGCCCTCCCAATCTATGATATCTATTCGCGGGGGATAACAAAAACTTTACCATATTCATTTGGACTGGGAGATATAGCTTACGTAGATCTCTATAAAGATCCTTACAATAATTATTATAATAATGCGTTTAACTCTTTTTTATTAAATGTCGAGCAAGGGAAAAAAACATTTATGTTTGTTCATACTTATGCTGTTCATGCGCCCTATTTTATTGACGAAAATGAAGAGAAAATATACACCAAAGATAATTTTGAAAATATTCCTTCCACTTCGGAAGAATATAATGCTGATGTTCCGTTTACGCAAGAAATTTACGTCAAACTATTAGTAGACATGGTTCCCGAGAAAAAGAATGTGTCCCGGCGTTGGAAGAATATAATAGATGAAGATTTTTATGATAAGTTTAAAAACGCTAAAACGTTAGAAGAAGCTGAAAAAATAGTCAAAAGCCAGGGTAATGGCCTTTTTTGGGGTATGTATTCTGCTGATTACCGTTATTTTAATAAAGCTAATCAAAGTGATCCAAAACAAGTTGAATATCTTAAGGCTCTTTACGACCAAAAAATAAAGAAACTTGATGAGTGGTTGGGAAATAAACTGACTTCTTTCTTAGCAGACCCTATCATTAAAAAAAATACCATAGTCATTATTACTGCCGACCATGGAGAAGAATTTATGGAACATGGTGCGATGGAACATTCGACAATTTATGACTCTAATATAAAAATACCTTTGATTTTATATATACCAGGCATCACCAATAAAGAAATTACTGCTCCAGCCCAAAGCGTCGATATTGTCCCCACCATATTAGACGCGGTTGGAATATCAACTGACAAGTTTTTCTTTCAAGGTCAGAGCTTAATAAATTTAATTCGAAAGGGTGCTAAAATGAACAGATTGTTGGTTGCCGACGGGTACGAAAATACAGTAAAAGTAATCAGAAAAGAAAACTGGAAGCTTTTTCTATTCAAATATGAAAATAATAATTATCTTCCTTACGAGTTGTATGATACCGAGCTAGATCCGAATGAGAAAAATAGCGTTTTATTAAGGAATCTAGGCCTAGTAAACGAAATAATGGAAGAGTACAATTCGTATAAAGAATCATGGGATCGTCAGATAAAACTTAACTTGACTTTTGAATAAGTTAAAAAACTAAGAATCATCTTATTAAAGACAAAAGGAAAATAGATGCTTTGGTATTTGCTTTTTATAAAAGAAACAATAAAAATGAAAGACAGTTCGAGAAATACGTTAAAGGAGTTTTGGAGATGAGAGGAAAAATTGAAGATGCAGAAAGATATGCGTTATAAAACTTCAACTATTATTTTATCAATTCTTCTTATTCTCTCTTGGGGTTTGTTCGTTTTTTGGCATCGAACAGATTTTATTTCTTTTTGGGAAAGAAAATTCGCCGAGAGAAAATCTGAAGAATTTAATCAAATTTATGTATTAGAAATTCCCCCCCAATCTAAATATCTTGCCGAGGGCGGTTCAGAAAAATTCTACGAGGCTTTTCAACCGGAGGGGGGGATTATCGTCCAGAAAACCGAAAATATTCTCCCGGCTCTTTTGAAAATTTTTGATGTCCAATACGTGCTTTTACGGGACAAAAAATATTGGGAGCTTTTTAAACCTTTTCTTTATTATTCTCCGGAAGAAGAAAAAGAAGATCTGCCGAGGACTTTCCCGGTTAAAAAGGAGGCGCTTAGTGCTTCCACAGAACCGTTTTTAATGCTAGAAGAGGGTTGGTATGGACTAGAAAAGGATAATTATGGGCATTTTTCTCGGTGGTTTGGTAAAGAAGCAACCATCTACTATTTCATACCTTCCGGATCCTTGGCCAAAGTCGCTGATTTTTTAAATTTTTCAATACCATGGTCTCCCTTACTTGACCAAGGCAAGAAGGCGGAAATAGAAGTAATAGTGAATGGAAAACTGATATATACTTCTAATTCTTATCAGTGGGTGATGTTGAAGCTTGATGGCCTTAAAGAGGGAGTTAATGAAATTAAACTCCGTTCTTCTCAAGGATGTGTGATTCGTGAAGGAAATGATCGCTGTCTCAGTTTTATAGTCCAGGATGTAGGATTGTTTAGAATAGAAAATATTCCTCTGGAAGGATTGCTTCAGCTGGGCCGCTTTATAAAAATAGAAGAGGGGCGGTATTGGCTGGGAAATGACGCTGCAATACGTATATTTACCCCTTTTTCAACTCCTTCTTTGATTACCTTCCAGATTCAAGCTGTAAATGATAAACCCAGTATGATTAGTATTATAGAAAAGGATAAAGAGATTCAAAGAATAATCCTTTTTGGTGAATCTCAAAAAATTAGCTTGTTGACCTATCAACAAGGAGAAAATATATTTCACTTTGTAGCCAACGGCTGCGAAGATAAAATGGTTAAAGGAGAAAAACAATGTGTAACAGCTCAGATTAAGGATCTGAAGATTGAGCCTGTGAAGTGAGTTTTGTTTTCTTTAATATAAAGTTAAAATCTGTTCGACTTTTACTAAATGAGAAAATTGAATAAAATTTATTTGAATTAGTTCAAAAAGACTATCTCCCCTCCTGTCACTAAAATATTTAAATAAAAATAAATAATGATGAAAATTTATCAAAGCAAGTGATATATCTTTTGAAGACAAAAAATATTTTCAGGGTATTTTTAGGATTCGTGATTATGTCTTACCAGGCATTTTTAGTTACTTTCATTCCCCGTGCCTTTCAGAAATCTTCTTCTTTAAACCCAAGTTTCAGTTTTTTGCATATTGTTTTTACCTCATGCCTTATTATTATTTGCCTTTTAGTCTTTCTCTGGTTTTATTTTAACAATAAAGAAAAATTTCTCGCAATTTTAAGAAATTTAAGGATTAGCCGGGTCACCAACAATATAGTGTTATTGGGTTTAGGGCTTTATCTTGGAGGGGTAAGGACTTTTGATTTGAATTTTGGCGATGTAATGTTAATTACCCTGGCTGTTATTTCCCTTTTATTTTATTGGTTTTCGGCAGTGGGTTACGATGATCTTTCCGATGAAAAAATAGATAAAATTTCCAATCCCTTTCGTCCTCTCCCGGCTGGTAAATTTACCAGAGAGGAGTTTCGCAGTTTAAGCAATATTTTTCTGATGACTTCTTATTTTACCGCTTTTGCCGTCGGCTATATTTTTTTCATTTTTATTTTATTAAGGAGCTTCGTCGGTTACCTTTACTATACTCCTCCTCTTCGTTTAAAACGCTTTCCCGTTTTAGCCACCTTTACCCGGGGTCTGGCTTTTCTTTTGACCATTTATGCCGGTTTTCTTTTAATTTCCACTAACACAATTTTTGATTTCCCCGGAAAATTAGCCCTTTTTGTTCTGGTTGCCTTTACCTTGGGGATTACGGTTAAAGATATCAAAGATTATCAGGGTGATAAGGCCGATGAGGTTTATACCATCCCGGTAATATTCGGACTAGAAAAAGGAAAGAAAATTATCGGACTACTAGCTTTTACATCTTTTATTTTGTGTCCCATATTTTTCTTTGATTATTTCAAAATTTTAATTTTTCCTGCTTTTTTATCTGGAGCCTTAAGTTTTTGGCTAATCCGGGGTAAAATGGCCAACTGGAAGTCAACATGTTTATTTTTAATCTATTTTTCTTATGGTCTTTTTTTTATCTTCACAGTTTTTTAAATATTATTAACGTGGAATATTTATTAATCCTAAAATCAAAAAAAATCTATGTCTACAAATAATGCGGCCGACAGACCGTTAAATCATAGAAATTTATACCGTCTTCCCTGGACTCTTACCGATACTACTGATATCTGGCTGGAACCGACGAGAAAGTGTAATATGCGTTGCGAAGGATGTTATAGCATTAACGACCCCGCTAGTTATAAAACACTTCAACAGATAAAAGAAGAACTGGATTTTACAGAAAAATATCGCAATGCTCACACCGTTTCAATGGCCGGAGGTGAACCTCTCATTCATCCTCAGATAGAAGAGATAATCAGGCTGGTATCTGACAGAGGTTATATACCCATTATACTGACCAATGGGTTGATTTTAACGCCTCAAATTCTTACAAAACTTAAGGATGCCGGTTTAAAAAAAGTAATGTTTCATATAGACAGTCGACAGAAACGACCAGGATGGGTTGGTAAGAATGAACTCGAGTTAAACGAGTTGCGTCTTACTTACGCCAGAATGGTTGCTGATACAAAAGGATTAGCTTGTGGATTTAACACCATGGTATATGAGGACACGCTAAAATATGTTCCCGAGCTTCTTGAATGGGCTGAAAGACATATAAATATAGTGCATACAATGGCCTTTCTTATTTTCAGACCTTTATGGGAAACCAAGCCAAAGGGCCGGTTTGAATATTTCCTAAAAGGCAAGAAAGTAAAAATAGCACCGGAACTTGTCTATGAGAACATTAAAGGGATGAGAACGGACATAACTTCCCGCGAAATCGTGCAGGAAATCCGCAAGAAATATCCTGATTTTGAACCAAGCGCATATATAGGAGGTACCGAAGAGTTGGATGCCCTAAAATGGCTTTTTACTTTCAGGATAGGGATGAAAAACGAGATATACGGCTATTTGGGACCAAAATTTGCCGAGATGGCTCAAGTTTACCACCATCTACTTTATGGAAAATACAGTGGCTATATCGGACCAAAACTTAACGCCAGGGCCAAATGGATGTTTCTTGCCAGTTTTATAGATAGGAATACCGCCAAGGCGCTCTGGAACTATTTGAAAAGTTGTCTGAAAAATCCCCTAAAACTACTATCAGCCCTCCACCACCAGACAGTGCTAATAATTCAAGCTCTCGATATACTTGCTGACGGACGTCAGTCTATGTGTGACGGATGTCCAGATTTAACACCTTGGAAAGGTCGCCTTGTCTGGTCATGCAGGTTGGAAGAATTTAAACGCTATGGGTGTTTTCTAACTTTAACTCCCGCCGAGAAAAAAAGCCCTCCCCCAGAAAGAAAAAATAATAAGATACTATTTAAAGAAAGGACTCTTTTATAAATAATTAAATAGTTAAGATTATTTTGCCTGATCTTTTATTTTTTAAAAGCCGATAGGCTTTTTCACCCTCAATTAAAGGAAATTTATGGGTAATTACTTTTTTAAGATTAATTTTTTTGGTGGTTAACAACTTTAAACTTTTTTTAATATCTTCAACCGTAAATTCAAAAACTCCCAAAAGAGAAAGCTCTCTAGAAATCAATTTTAAGAAATTTAAATTTCGGTTTTTACTTTGAACACCAATCATTATCATTTTACCCCCTCTTTTTAAAAGTTTTTGTCCGTAATCTAAGGTTTTGATATCACCGCTTACTTCAAAAACAACATCAAAATAATTCTTAAAATTTTTAAGATATTTTTCAAAAATTATTTCAGGATTAAATAGTTTTTTCGCCAAATTTTGGCGATACTTCCCTGGTTCTGAGACGAAAACTGATTTAATTTTAAATAGTCTTAATAGCATACCCAGAATTAAACCGACAGGCCCTGCTCCAAAAATTAAAACTTTCTCCGATGGATTCACATCGGCTTTTTTAAAAGCGTGAAAATCTAAAGCCAGATTATCGGTTATGAAAGAACCTTCATTAAAATTAATATTTTTTGGCAGATGAAAAACAGCTCTCTGAGGAACAGAAATATGCTCTGTGTGAGAGCCGGGTGCTTCCATCCCAAAGACAAAACGGTCATCGCAAAAATTTTCCTTTCCTTCCCGGCATTTCTTACACTTACCGCACCAGATAAAAGACGAAGCAAAAATCCTATCTCCTTTTTTAAAATTTTTAACTTTTTTTCCCATTCCAATAACAACACCAGCAAAAGCATGGCCTAGGATAATTTCTTTTTTATTGTAAATTTTTGAAGTTAATGGGCCTTTAATTATATGTAGATCAGTACCGCAAAGCGCCGATGATCTAATCCTAACTAAAACTTCGTCTTCCTTTGTTTGAGGGGGAGGATTTTCTTTAAAAAAGAATTTCTTCTTTTGGAAATTATAGAATAAAGCCTTCATAATTTTAAAAATATTCCTGAAGAGTTTTTCTAATTGGGACATTAATTTTTCTCTCTTTTATATTTTTCAAGAAAGGCTCCAACTCTTCCTTAAGATTTTCCGCAATAACAGGATACGTATCTATTACATTTTCTTTCTCTTGGGGGTCTAGTGCAAGATTATAAAGCTCGTAATCTTTCATTTGTTGATCGTCGTTTGATAGAACCCGCCACCAAGAAAATTTTTCTTGAAAATCTCTGCTTTTTCTATAAATTAATTTCCATTCATTTGTCCGAATGGCTACATCTTGTTGTAAAAGAAAAGAGTCGCTTTTTATAAGTTGAAGAGCATCCCAGTTATAAAAAGCAGCTTGTTTTTTTATTGTTGACTCGAAGTATTGTTCTAACGATGTTATTAATTCTGGCGTTGTTATTGGTTCCCGTTCATCTGTTACTTTTCCCTCTGAATCGATTCTTGCTATAAGGCCTACTTCCCAAAGAGGAACCCTTTCTGTAAAAACATATTCATTAAAATTTTTTGAAGCTTGGTCAGAAATTAGAGAAACCAGAGAAGATCCTTCGATTTGATGAGTTTTAGGGATGTTCAAAAAATCTAAAATCGTTGGCAAAATATCAATGCTCTGAACCTGATTTTCAATTACTACATTTTTTTTATTTAATTTCGGATTTTTAATTATTAGAGGAGTTTTTATGGTGCTGTCAAAAATATCGTAATGATGTATGTAACCATGTTCGCCCAATTCTTCTCCGTGTTCTGACGCTAAAACAATAATTGTGTTTCTATCTAACCCTCTCTTTTTAAGTTCTTTTAAGAAATTACCAATCCACCCATCGGTCGCAAAAATTCCATCATCGTATCTGTCAATAACGTACTGGATGTCTTCTTTATTAAGATTTATTTTCTCAATAATTTCCCCCTTTTCTGTTTTGTAGAGAACGTTATTAAAAATCCAGGGTAGGATTCCTCCTAGCCCCCAATCTAAAAAATAATCCTTTAAGGGGCCCTGGTAATTCAAATCTCCAAAAACCCTGGGGAATTTGTCGTAAGGGGAGTGTACCGAACCGATTGCCAGCCAAAGAAAAAAAGGTTCCTTCCCTTCTTTTAAAAAATTGAATATCTCATTTTGGTTTAATGTCTTGTTTCGATAACGAACCCATTCTCCCTCGTCTTTAAAATTATAGATGTCAAACTTCCGGCTAAAGCTTTCTTCCAAGGCAGGATAAACAAGAAATTCAGGAGAATTGCCAAAAGCAGCAGTTCTATAATTATAAATTTTTAAAATCTGAGCTAAAGTTAAAATATTTTCTGGCAAAACTGTCTCAAAACTGGTTAATCCGCTTAAGGAAGGATACATTCCTGTATGGAGGGCCATTTCACTTATCGGGGTTAGATACGACTGAGTAATATAGTTTTTAAATAAAATTCCCTCCTTTGCCAAATTGTCAATATTCGGAGTCGTCTGCCGGTAATAACCATAAGAAGAAACGTGATCTGATCTCAAAGAATCAACGGAAATTAAAATAAGATTGGGTTTTTCTTCCTTGGTAAATTCTGTCGTTCCTTTCTTCCCTAACCAAAAGATTAAACCAAACAATGACAGAAAAATTACGGCGAATAATAAAAAATATTTTTTGTAAAGCATAATTCTCTCTAAAGCATACTATTACCATTTCTACTCATTAATTTTTTCGGTGCAGATTTCACCATAAACTGGTAGACAGTCGGTTTCCTTCAGTTTGTTTGTATCTTGTCCAGTAGCTTCAATGTATTTGAAAAGCTCTTGTTCGAGCTCATAGGCCTTCTGCGGCTCCTCTAAAATTAAATTCTTCGTCTCTTTAGGATCTTCCTGTAAGTTGTATAATTCTTTTTCATCGTTTTCAAAAGTATAAATAAATTTCCAACCATCGGTAGTCCTTAAACTTTTCTTATGGGTATAATTTCGATAATCAGTTTCCGAAAAAGCATTTCGTCCAATCTTCTCCTGTCTAGTCATTAAAGGAATCAAACTCTTACCTTTCATTTGATTTTTAGTTTTTTCATCTATTTTTAACCCAGTCAATTCAATTAGGGTCGGCATCAAATCAATAGCTCTAACTTGGTCTTTGATAATTCCTTCAATACTGCTGGGGAATTTTATAATTAGAGGAACATTGAGTAATTCATCATAAAGAGTCATGCCATGATCAAATCTTTGATGCTCTCCGAATTCGGTTCCGTGGTCAGCTAAAATAACTAATATTGTATTTTTATCTAAGCCGAGGGTTTTAAATTCCTGCCAAAATTTACCAAATTTTTGGTCTTCATAATATATCTTCTCATCATAGATTGCTCGCCAGAATTTATAATCTTCTTCAGTCAAATCCAACCTTCCTTTGGCCAAACCCTCCTCCCTTAACCTTGCCTGTTCTTCTTTGCCACCCTTTAGTGGTCCCTTGTAATCAAAATCCAAAAACATACCGGTGAATCCTTCTTCGATATCGTTTTGGCCGTGGACGCCGTAACTATGCAAAAACATAAAGAATTTTTCATCCTTGTTTTGTTTAAGCCATTCCAGGGCCGGAGGGGCAGAATTCTCAAATCCCCCAAAAGGTTGAGGGCTGTCGATGTAAATATCAAATCCTTTATTATAACCAAACTGGGCACCAACCCCAGCATCACCGGTAAAACCTACGGTAGTATAACCATTTTCTTTAAAGACTTCGGCTAAAGTCTTGATTTCTGGTGAAATATTTTTAAAATTACTTATGATTTTTTCTTCTTCAGAATATTTAATAAACTTATTGATTAATCCATGTTCTGAGGGATACATTGAGGTGAAATAAGACATAAAAGAGGGAATAGTCCAGGATCCCTGGACTATGGCGTTTGTAAATAAGAAACCTTCTTTAGCTATAGAACATTGATTGGGAGCGGTTTGTTTAGGATAACCAAAACAGGGGAGATGACGAGCTTGTTCAGCATCAAAAGCCACTATTAAAACATTGCAATCTTTGCATTGAAGCGGATTTATTTTAACTCTTTTTTCATAAATTTCATAAATTCTTATACCCAACAATCCTCCAAGAATAGAAATAATTAAAATTAAAAATAAGACCAACTTTTTCATGTTTTATTATTCTTTATACCATACAGAAGACGTCTTTCTATTTTATACGCCGACACTGAAATAACTCGTAAGAGTCGAAACAGACCGAGAGGAAAGTAATTTCGATTTCTAGGAAAACGTAGCCAAATACGAAGAATTCTTTTGGGATTGAGATAAAATCGGCGGTAAGCATCACGCTGAATTTTGAAAAGGTCAATACCGGTAGCTTTTGCATAAAAAGGTTTTTCCGCCCAGTATCTAAGATCAAACATTTTCCATTCAGTAAAATCAAAGTCTGGATAAATTTTCTTGGCAATTTCCATTAGGGGTTGCCGAGGATAAATCACTACCGAGAAAAACACAGCAATCGTAAGTTTGGAGTCGCAGGCCCATTTTATTGTTTTTTCAATTTCTTCTTTGGTTTCTCCGGGAAAGCCCAGCATAAAATAACCGTGAGTATTGATTTTTTCGTCATCGGCCCAGTTAATAGCTTGCTTTATTTTATCCAAATTAAGATTTTTATTGATTAATTTCTGAATTCTAGGAGAAGCGGTTTCAACAGCGTAGGCAATAGAATAACAGCCGGCCTTTTTCAGTTTATGAATAAGTTCTTTATCCATCATATCTCCCCTTAAGGCATTGGAGAAGGCAATTTTTATCTTGATTCCTCTTTCGACTATTAGGTCGCATATTCTTTTTGCCCTTGCCAGGTCAAAATTGAAAATATCATCAACAATCTGAATTTCCTTTACGCCGTATTTTTCGGTTAACAGCTCAATTTCAGCTATAACATTTTTGGGACTACGAAAACGGGTTCTTTTGCCAAAAATTTTATGGCAGTAGGCACAATGAAAAGGACAGCCTCGACTGGTAAAAATAACCGTCACAGGTATGGCCGAATAATAAACATTCATAGGTGCTACTCTAGAGTACTGTTTGAAATCTATCATATCCCAGGCAGGGAAGGGCAGGCTGTCTAAGTTTTCAATCATTTCCCTTGGTGGAGTTAAAATTATTTTACCACCTTTTTTGAAAGCAATCCCATTGACGTTATCTATCGGTTCGTCTTTTTGAAGTCTTTGAATAAGCTCGGGAAAGGTCGTTTCTCCTTCTCCAATTACAACAATGTCAATTGGAGATTTTTCAAGAGCATAATCGTAGAAAACCGAGGCATGGGGTCCGCCAAGTATTGTAATACATTTTGGGTTTATTTCTTTGACAATTCTAGCAAGTTTATCCATATCGTCAGCTTCCATACTCAGACAGCTGAATCCGACCAAATCGGGACTAAATTTTTTAATTTTATCCCGCATCTGTTCAAAGTTGAGATTATAAAGAGCTTTGTCGACTAAATCAATTTCAAATTGACCGGGGAAATGCTGACGCAGAACGGAAATAAGGTAAAGCAATCCTAATGGTTGGGAAAATCTCCGGCGGGGGAAACGAATCCCCGGCCGAATCAACATTATTTTTTTAATTGACATGTTGAGGAGTATCCAGGTTGATAAATTTTATAATTGATCGGCTTTTATCATAGCTTCGGAAAAAGGCAATATTTTTCCGTCAGCCGTTGTATGGCTCATTCCCCAGGCTTGTATTTCATTTAGATCTATGTTGTTTTTATCGGCCCAATACCAGATATTGATTTTTAATGTATAGATATTAAGTATCTTTAAAAAAAGTAATCTCTTCCAGGTTCTAGAAGGTTCATGTGCGGTCGGTATTAAAATACCCGATTTAATTATTGCCCGAATAATATCATTTATTTTTTTTCGAGATAAAATATCAAATAATATTTTTATGTTTCTGAATATATTTCTTATGGTGGATTTTTTAAATTTTTCAGGATAACTCCAACCTACAATTCTTTTATCTTGGTCAATAAGTAAAAGAGCGTGAAAATTGTAAGCTGAATGATAGCAGTCTTTTTTAGATAAATTTCGCAAAAAAAGATCCTTATCAACACTCAGGGCATTTGACGTTAATTCTAGCATTTCCGATGTCGTTAAGGGACTTATTTTAGAATGCCTACCAACTGCCGCTGCTCCCCTAATTCTAACTTCGTTAACAAAATCAAGATTGTTTAGAGTAAAATCAAAGATGGGTTTTAATTCTTTTTCATTCAGTCCTCTAACTAGCGTTGGAGAAAGAATAGTTGTTATCTTTTCTTTTTTAAGATTGTTTAATGCTTTTATTTTAACGCTGGAAAGCCTTGCGTTGTTTATTTCTTGATAGATAGTATCGTCAAAACTGTTTAAAGAAAAGTTCACAGTATCCAAACCGGCTCTCTTTAGTTTTTTTACATAACTTAAATCAGCGAGTTTAATGCCGTTTGTTAATAAGCTTACATACACAAAAGGATAATGCTTTTTTATAAATTTAATTATTTCAAATAAATCCTGTCTTAATGTTGGCTCACCTCCGGAAAGGCAAATCGCCCAAGACGATTTTTCTGTCAATATTTTTTTTATTTGTTTTTTTATATTATCTAGCGATTCATCTTTCAGTTTTCTGTTGGGCACAAAACAAAAGCTGCAATTAAGATTACATTTGTGGGTTATTGGTATAACGATTGACTTAGAGGGACAGGTTTCGTTTTGATCATTCATTGTTTTTCTATAAAAATCAGCATCTTTCTCTATAAAAGCTTTAAATTCTCCGTGCTCGTCACATTTTTTATGCATCCACACTCCATCTTCTTTCTCAAAGACAGAGGCATTCACTATCCTCAGACATTCGGGACACATGCTTTTTGTTTCTTTTATTAATTTCATTTTTTTACTTTTATTTTAACAAAATTTCCGTTAAATACTAATTAATCCATAGATTTCGTTAATTCCATCATATTTTAAGGCAAAGTTTATCTGCAGATATGAGTTCTTGTGATTTTTCTCAAAAAAATCTCTGCAAACCGAAAACAATTTCCCCATGTCTTCTTAAGGGACAAACTTTTTTCCTGCTTTTTTATAAATTATTTTTTTCTTTCAAAAACAAAAAAAATCAACCCTTTCAGAAACCGATAAGATTCTTGGTTCGTCTCTGACTTTAGTTTATTGAGCCAGAATAATGCCTTTTCCATTTTTTGTCTGGCAATATTTTGGCAGAACTTCACCGCTCCTAATCGGTGGTAAAGCTTGATGATAGTTTCTATCTCTTTAACCGAAGCCTCTTCCTTGCCTATTATTTTAAAAATTAATTCTTTATCTTTTAATCCCGCCTTTTTAAGAGAAAAGATTAAAAGCAAAGTTTTTTTCCCCTTTTTTATATCAGAGCCTATCCCTCTTCCTTTTTCGCCGCCAATTGAAAGATCAAGTAGGTCATCTTTAATCTGAAAAACATAAGCTAAATTTTTAGCATAATTTTTAAGGGCTCTTCTTTGAAAATGAGTAGCATTGTCCAAAATTGCGCCTAATTCAACCGAAGTTTTAAAAAGTCCTCCGGTTTTTAATTTCACCATTTCAAAATAATCATCCTGGGTTATTTTATTTTCTTTTTCGAAAAAAAGGTCAACTGCTTGGCCAAAATTATCCGAAATGTCTAGTTCTTCAAACAATTTAAGGATTTCAATTTTTTTTCTGAAAGATATATTAGATTGAAAAATTGGTAAATTTACTAAAGTCCTTAAAATTTTCCCGCCAATAAATCCGGATACTACTCCAAATCTTGACTGGCTATTTTTATAAAGATTACCAGAGTAAGGAATTTTTTTATATTTTTTTTTAAACCACTTTTGGAGCAAAGAATAACAAGTAGGCTTTCCTCTTCGGACTATATCCTCGTCATAAATATCATCATGAATTAAGGTATAATTATGATAAAGTTCCAGAGAGAGAATAGGTAGAAAAATATCTTTTAGGAATCTTGTTTGTCCTGAACCTATCGAATAGGAAGAGACAGCCTTAAAGGCCACGATTGCCAAAATTGGACGTAGTCTTTTTCCGGGTAAAAGGCAAAACTTTCTAAGTAATTTTAATTGTTCTTTTATTAAAGGATTTTTAGATTCAAACAATTTCAAACCATCGAAAAATTTCCCTAGATTTTGATTGATGATTTTTTGGTAATATTTGAGATTCATTGTCTAACGAAATTAACGAGGATGTATAACCTCAAGCTGGGCCCGACCGGTAATATTCTGGCCGTCAAATAAGCCGGTGACCAGGCAAGAACCTTCATAAAGAAATGTCTTCTGTATTTCTCTTATGACTTGGTTTTTGGTAATGGCGGTAATCTCTAAGTTTATATTTTTATCAGGAATTTCCAGCCTAGACCTCACTGGGTATTCATGGTTTGTTTCCGGATCAACCCAATAATCAATATCGTCTATTGAATACCTGTTGCCCTCAATTATTTCTAGTTGAGCGTCTTTGTTGTATAAAAATAGAGCTGGCTTTTTAAGTATGCGCATACCCAATCGAGGATCGAAATGAGTTGAAACTATTTCTGTATTGTTATCCAGCTGAATGGCATACCATCGCCAACCCGCTGGCAAAAACGTAAACGTAACTTGGTTAAGTCCCAGATGGTCAATCCAGCCCCACCCCTTAACCTTATATTCTTTTCCTGAAAAAGATAATTTACCCACAGTCTTAACCCTGGTTTGCTGATAATAAAAAGCGTCAGTGATATTATATCTGAGCAACGGAGGTTTTAGTGAGTCCAAACTAAGATCGATTTCATTATTGTCAAATTGAAAATGAATTTTGTATTTAAAAAGTTCTTCTTCCAGCCAGTAATTTTCATCTTTTTTGATGGCTAATTTTTTTTCTGAAAGAAGGTCATACTGGTCTATTTCAATTTTTGAAGAAAAGTTTTTTTTCTGAACTCCGTCTACTAAATTGACCCTAATAAGTTGGTTAGTAAGTTGGTCTTTATCAAATGCCAAAGTTACGCCAAATTTATTTTCCGGATTTCCCTCTTCTTCCAAATGACCAGCAAAATACCATCCTTCAAATTTAAAATTTGAATGTTTTCCTTCTTCTCTTGGAAATTCCCAGCCGTCAATAATTGTTTTTTGCGTAGTAATTTCAGTTTTTCCCCATCCAAAAATAAAACCAGTAAGAATTATGCCGACAACAAAAACAGCTAAAATTATTTTTTTGAGAAAATTTTTATTTCCTCCAACGTTACTGAAGATATTAGTCTTTTTTTCAGTAGGCTTATCGAACATATTTTAAATTTAAAAACTGGATAATATTTCCAAACAAAGAGAAAAAAACTGGAAAAAATGGGCACAAAGAAAAGATTACCCAATAAATTCGTTTTTAAAAATGGTAAGCCCATTAAATAACACTGAACTAATCCTTCAAGGGCATGAGGATACATATTAGTTATCAGCCACCAGCCAAAATTAGTATAAAGGTAAAAAAACAAAGAAGAAGCTATGCCGACTCCGGTCATTTCTCCTAAAAAACGATAATCAAATTTCTTCTTTTTCCTCAAAAACCAGCCAAAAATTCCAATGATGGCGAAAGCCGACCAGGTAAAGATTAAAATTATTGTGTTGCCAAGGTACATATCAGTAATGGCAATAATGCTTAAGGGAACAAAGAAAGTAAAAATCCCTCCCAGCATTGCTCCTGCTATCAAAGAAAATGAGGTAATTATTTCTAAATTAGGAATTTGAACAAATTCAACCATAAAAATTCGTCCGACCACTCCAAAAACGATTAGAAAAAAAGCGGCTAAAAATTTGGTTTTATCCATAGAATTAAAAATTAGATTAAAATTGAGGAACCTCAAACTTCCATTCAATAATATCTCCCGCTTTTATTTCCTTCTTATCAGCCGCTACCTCACTTAGATTACCATTGACCCAATATTGCCACCATTTGTTATCAGTTCCGCCCTCGGCTTCACCAATGCTTTTTACGAAAATTCCCATTTCAGGATAAGAAACCGTCTCTATCTTAAAATTTTCTCTTCTGGCTGATTCCTCTAATAAAGAAAAAACAGTTGAATTTTTAGAAACATCCAGCTGGTATTCTTTAATATCTCCTTCTCCATAATTAATTATATAAGAGACTTCACCTTGAAAGTTGTTTTCAGGAACTAATGATTTGTCTAAAGACGGTTTTGGCCAGTATCTTTGGTAAGCTAAGATACCACAGATCAAGATAGCTGAAGTTGCTATAATAATAATTAGTATTAACCTTTTCTTGTTTGAACCTTTTACCATACAATTTATACCTTAATTTTTATTATTTTATCGTACCAAAATAAAAAAACCATTCAAGGTGCGAAAGATATAGAAACAAAACTTGATGTTGATTATAACAGGCATTTATTTTTTAATTCATTTTTTATTTTGAAAAACATAGAAAATATGATTAAAAAATAAAAACCTTCTAATACAATAAATAACATAATAAATGATTAAGATTAGGGCTCCTACACTGAAAAACCCAATGGAAACAGGTTGCCCACGAAACCGACGATAGGCCTCATAACACAAATCTTTAACTTCCTCGTTAGTTAGAGTGGTAGGGTTAAGATCTTTTTTTTCGGGGAAATAGAAACCTTGCCAAATATAACCTCTTTTTAGTAATCCTTTTTTTATATAATCTTCATACAAGGCAGTGCCAGGAAGAGGGATGGTTGGGGAAAAAAAAGCAGTATATGGGTTTAGTTCCTTGGCAAAGTTTATGGTTTGTTTTACGGTTTTTTTGGTATCACCGGGCAATCCTATCATAAAATAACACACCACTCTTAGATCGGCTTTCTTCGCAATTCCTACTGCCTTTCTGATTTGTTCAAGAGTAATATTTTTTTTAATTCTATCTAAAATTTCTTGATTACCGCTTTCAACGCCAAATGCAATTGTCCTGCAACCCGCCTTTTTCATTAAATTAACCAATTCGGGAGTAATGTTATCAGCCCGAACATCGCAGCTCCATTTAATATTTAAACCGTTTTTCAATATTAGTTGACAAATTTTTACCAGTCTTTCCCTGGGAAAATTAAAGGTACTATCAAGAAAATCTATATAGCGCACCCTGTATTGTTTGATCAAAAACTCCAATTCAGAGATTACATTTTCAGGACTGCGTAGTCTGAGTCTTTTCCAAAAAATAGGAGACCCACAAAAAACGCATCTATGGGGACACCCCCGACTAGTAATTATTGAAGCAAATTGACCCTTCCAAAAACCAAAAGATGACGAACGAAATGAGAAATAAAGAGGAAGGGGGAGCAAATGCCAGGCTGGAAACGGAATAGTGTCGATATCTTCAATGGGTTTCCTGTCTGGATTTTCGAAAATTTTATTACCCCTTCTAAAGGTAATTCCTTTTACTCCAAAAAGAACCTTTCCTTCCTCTAGTTTTTTAATTAGTTCGCAGACAGTGATTTCCCCCTCTCCCCTTACCACAGCATCAATGGATTGGCAGTCTTCAAGCGTTTGTTTTGACATAAAAGTAACGTGGGGACCGCCGATAAATATAAATTTACTGTCTTTACTTTTAAACTTTACCAAAGAACTTATTTGGAAAACAAGGGGAATTAAGAAAGTATCAGTCGTGAATCCAATATATTGGGCAGGCGAACGGATAATTCTTTCTGCTGTTTCTTTAGGGCTTAAAGCTTCAATATTGGAATCTAAAATTTCTACCTTAAATCCTTCTTGTTCAAGACTAGCAGCAAGGTAGGCTAATCCGAGAGGGGGCTTAAGATAGGCTAATTCAAGAAGGGGCTTAAGGGTAAGGCGCACCATCTCTTTTTTTGTATAATTCGGATTGACTAAAAGAATTTTAGGAGTCATATTTTTCAGTTTTACAAAATCACCGCAATAAAAATTAATAACAGTATTTTTTTATTTGAGATTTTTTTATACAATAGAAAGTTTTTATAATCAATTTTATTATACTAAAGACAAACAACTCAGCAAGGCGTGAAAAAGCAGTCCGTGCCCGGAAGTGGACACTCTATTTTTATAATAAAAATAATTTACAGGTTGATTCAAGAAAAGCTGTGGGATATAATAAAATAAACCCTACACAAATTTTGATAACAAAGCAAAAAAGAATGCCGCTGATAAACAATAAAACACTGATTTTAATTATTCCTGCTGTCGTTATAATTTTAGCTGGTTTTGGATTTCCCAATGGGGTTTTAGCTATAAAGTATTACCCGTCAGGTAATTTTGTTTCTACTAATCTTCTCTTGGGTGTGAGCCCGGCACCGACGAGCATAGATTCTTTCGTTTACAATCTTTCTGCTAAGCCGTCGCCTACAACAGCCACGGTTGGGTTTAACCAAAATGGTGGTAGCACTTGGTATAAAGCCGATGGCATTACTGTGGGAACAGAAACTTTAGTGACTGGCAGCAATCAGACCATTGCCTTGACCGGCGGCTGGTCAGGAGCAAATTTTTACTACAGAGTAGATTTTACTTCTTCTGATTGGGTAGGTACGCCAGTTCTGGACGATATTGCCCTGAATTATAACAGGGTGCCGACAGCCTCCACTATTTCTGAGTCATCAACTATTGGTTCACCCACTAATGTGGGTTCGAATGTTACTTTTTCCGGCACAATTTCTGATCCAGACGCCAGTGATCAAGTAAGGTTGGCAATTTGTAAAACCGATGCCATTAACGCCAGCAGCCAGTGTACTGGTGGTGCCTGGTGCTATGCCCCGAGTTCAAGTGGGTGGCAAGCAGAAGGAGCTGCCTCTTATGATTACACTGCCTTAGATGGCGATGCTTATTCTAATGCTTGGTATGCCTATGCCTGTGACGATAATAATGCCTGTATCAATATGACCGAATCTGACGGCACTTTCTACGTCAACCACGCACCGGAATTTCCAGCAGTGAGCAATAATGGCCCAAAGGATCCAGGCGGAACCCTTACGGTTAGTACTACTACTGGCTGTAAAGATGATACCAGAGATACTAGCGGGCAGGTAAAACTTTATGTTTGCAAAGAGCAAAACTGTAGCTCTTCTGGTTGCGGGGGGACAGGTCAATGGTGCGATTCTCTGACTTCGGGAAGTTCAGGCTGGGTTGATAATAATCCTAATTGTACTTTTACTGTTCCCAATCCTGACGGCACTTATGATTATTATACCTATGTTTACGACACCTGGGGCATGGCTTCAGATGGGGTTAAACAAGCATTGCTTGGGACATTTGACGTCAATAATATAGCTCCGGTGGTTTCCAGTGTCAGTTTGAATGGTGCAGCTAATATTACTATCACGGCTAATTCTTCCTCGAATATTTCAGCCACTGCCACCATTTCAGATAGTAACGGTTGCACAGTTAAAGGAGGCGGAAACGAAATTGCTTCAGCTAATGCCGTCTTTTTCCAGGACAATTTAACCACCGAAGCTTGTAGCACTGACGAGAACAAGTGTTATATCGTTGCCAGCTGTAGTTTAGGAAGCTGTTCCAGTGGTTCTCTAACGGCTACTTGTCAGGCGACAATGTGGTTTAATGCTAATCCTACTGATGCCGGAGCTTATGCTTCTCATGTTAGCCGACAATGGAATGACGACAAATGGACAGCCTGGGTTAAAGGCATTGACGACGATGCTGCCAACCATAGTACTACCAATTATCTTGAGACCATTGAGGTCGCTACTGTTACAGGTTTAAACATAACAGAAGGAAGTATTGATTATCCAAATCTAAACCCTGGGGAATCAACCGTTATCGCTAACAATGATAGCGTAACCACTAATTCGGTTGGAAACTGCCCAATTGATAACAATATCCACGGCTCAACGGTTTTGACCAAAGGCGGTGATACTATTCCTAATTCTAATCAGAAGTATGGTTTAACCAACGCTGATTGGGCCTCCCTATCAGCCACTCTTCAAAATACGGCCACCCTTTTTGAACTCGCCCAAACTACTAAAACGACTGCTCATGCTAGCCCAATTCAAGAGACAATTTACTTTGGCTTAAAGATACCCGATATCCAGACATCAGGAACTTACGCCGGGGTTAACACTTTTTCACCAGTAGAAGAAAATACTTTTTAGCAAACGGCAAGTTATCTACAAGTTTTTCTTTTAAAAATGTTATATAATCAAATTAGATTTTGATTTCTTTCAAAGGTCGATTCATTCTGTGGAGAAAGGAGAGCATAGAAGAAAATAAAAAATTTACCCTTAATAAAAACAAAAAGAAAATATGGCAAGGAAAATAAAAAAAGCGACCCCTTGGTTTTTAGTGGCGACGGTATTGATGATGGTTTTGGTGGTCAGCTTAAATGTTTTGGTGAAAAATGTTAATGCTGGTCTTACCCCCACTACTGGAGTTACGGTTGGCAATGTCGTTCCTGATAATTTAAGCGGCACTACTGATGGTTCTAGTACCAGTAGTCCGACTTCGGCTGGTAGTAATGTTACTTTCACTGCTACTGGTTATGATGATAATGGGGATACCTGGAAACTCTTAATTTGTAAAACTGCCGGAACTACAGGAACAGATTGTGATGGCGGAGCAGGAGATAGATGGTGTGTTTCAGCCAGTGCTGTGGCTTCTGGTAACCCCAATACCTGTACTTATACCACTTCAGATAGCAATGACTATTCTAATGCCTGGCATGCTTATGCCTGCGATGCTACTGCCTGTTCAGCTACGGCTGACACGGCTGCTTCTCCCTTTATAGTTAACCACGCACCGGAATTTACCGATTCGTCTCCCGATGCGGCAAAAGACCCGGGAGCAACAGTAACTATTACAGCTACTGCTGCAGATGATGCCAGAGATACCAGTGGTCAGGTCCAGCTTTATGTTTGTAAAGATGATGACTTTACCGGAAGCGCTTGTGGTGTTGCTGGCGAATGGGCACATGGTTCTTTAGCCAATAGCAATCCAACAGCTGCTTTTGCTGTTCCTGCTCCTGACGGCGTCTACGATTATTATCCTTACATTATTGATACCTGGGGCATGGCCTCAGATGGAGCCGGTCAAGGAGTACTTGACCATTTCACGGTCAATAATATAGCTCCGGTGGTTTCCAGTGTCAGTTTGAATGGCGGAAGTCCCATTACTATCACGGCTAATTCTTCCTCGAACATTTCAGCCACTGCCACCATCTCAGATAGTAATGGTTGTACTAACCTCTTAAGTGGAAACGAGATCGCTTCAGCTAATGCCGTCTTTTTCCAGGACAATTTGACCACCGAAGCTTGTGGAGCTGATGAAAACAACTGTTATATCATTGCCAGTTGTAGTTTAGGAAGCTGTTCTAGCGGTTCTCTAACTGCTACTTGTCAGGCGACAATGTGGTACAATGCCAATCCCACTGATAGTGGAGCTTATGCCACTAACCAGACTTGGAATGCTGACAAATGGACAGCTTGGGTTAAAGGTATTGATGATGATGCTGCCGAAGACACTGAAACCAATTCTGCCCAGACTATTGAGGTTACTACTACTACCGGGCTTAATGTTGTGGAGGCGAGTATTGCTTACGGGAACTTGGATCCAGGAGCGTCTAGCACTGCTGATAATAATGACGATACTGAAGTTCAATCAGTTGGAAATGCGCCCATTAATTCAAAGCAGTATGGCTCAACAGTATTGACATATTTAACAAATACTATTCCTAACGAAAATCAAAAACTTGGTTTGACTGATGCTGTTTGGGCTAGTTTAACCTTCACTTTGAAGGACAATCTGGGGGCAGCGGATGAAGTTGATTTAGTCATAACCACCGTTGCCGACCCACACGGTAGTCCTCCATCCGACATTATTTACTGGGGTTTGCATATACCCGAAACCCAGGCTTCAGGAGTTTACGCCGGGGTTAATACTTTTTCGGCGGTAGAAGAAGATAGCTTTTAGTAACCAGTAAGTTATCCAAAAAATTTGATTATTAATCAGTTTGATTTTTAATGCCAAAATTAAAACAATTTTGCTTAGTTTTAATTGTTTTTTTTGGGATTTTGTTTTGCCTAAACTTTGTTTTCGCCGCTTTTGGCGTTTCTCCCCCCTTCGTGCTAAACGATTATCTTTCGCCAGGTTCCCACTTTGAGCAAAAAATTGTTTTATCAAGAGATAAACCAGAGCAAGATTTAAGAGTAGAGATAACCATTGATGCTCCGGAAATTGGTGGTTGGATAACCATTGATAAAGGATTATCTTTCGTTTTACCAAAGGGTCAGCAACAAGTGTCAATGCAGGTTTTGGTAGATGTGCCAGAAGATGCCAAGTTCGGAAGTTATAAAGGTAAGATTGCCGTGAGAACGATACCAGAAAAATCCGAGGAAGGAATGGTGACCATAGCTCTGGGAGGAGAAATTAGGATAGAGCTGACCGTGACCGAAAAAAAAGTTGCTGAGTTCAGGGTTCTAACCTGTGATATTCCTGATATTGAAGAAGGCGGTTCGATAAATCTTTTGATGAAGATTGAGAATACCGGTAATATTGCCATTGCTCCCAGTCGAGTCCATCTTGATGTTTATGACAAGTATCACCGGGAACTATTAGAATCAGGCGATGATATTGATTTGAGCTCAATCGGGCCTTTTAAAACAAAGGAAATCTATGCCCAATTTCCCACAAAATTAGGGATTAATTCCTATTGGGGAGAAATTAAGATTTTTAATGATGAAGAAATCATTAGAGAGGAAAAGATATATTTCAATATTGTCGAAAGAGGGGCTTTACCTATTACCACCAGAGAAGAAAAGGGCAAGGGAATTTCTTATTTCTATATCGGAATAGGGGTAATAGCATTTTTAGTTTTGGTGGGAGCAATCTTATTTCTTTTAATGAAGAGAGGAGAAAAAATATTAGAGAGAGAAAAATTAGAGAGAGAAAACAAATAAAACAG
>Ga0315275_10001171_pt1 | contig 22827 bp, 32 predicted proteins | sample YL17G03_0_MG_FD_205557 | JGI IMG/M metagenome (GOLD analysis project Ga0315275, IMG submission 205557) | Sediment microbial communities from Yellowstone Lake, YNP, Wyoming, USA - YL17G03_0 | ecosystem: Environmental > Aquatic > Freshwater > Lake > Sediment | place: USA: Wyoming | collected...
GAGTTCTGAGTTTTCATGGCGCACCAATAAATCACCGCCTTGCCCGTGTCAAATTAAATCTAAAACTTTTTTGCCTTGCCAGCGCACGCGATGCGATGCAACGTGCGCGGCCCATGAGCAAACCGAACTGGCTGCGATTCCGAGCGGGCGAAAGAGCACACGTCGTCAGCGGCATGAGCGGCCCGATGCACCTCACGCCGTGTGGCTACGCTGCGCACGGTGCGACGGGCGTGCCTGACAAGCGCGTGCGGAAGTGCCGCGCCTGCTCGCGCGCTGTGCGGCCTGTTTCGCCGCAGGAATGGCGCAAGGCAGGCCACCGCCCAGAATGAGCAAGCCAGCCAAAAAAACTTTGAGCGAGCTGAAATAGGGCTTGCAAGGTGCCCGCGCTTGGCCGATGCTCCGCACGTTCGCAGGTCAATTGCGTTCGACAACTTTCCAGAATCTCGAAACCCGAAAGGGCGAAAAGATAGGCCAGACCGAAGTCTGGAGAGAAGCCGCTCAGATTGACCCTGAGCGGCCTTTTCTTTGGCCTTGTGTCTCACGACACCGCACAAAGAGGTCGCATATCAGAGCGAAGCACAACGCATCCATCCGGTAACATTCCGGCCCGGTGCGAGCGTTTATTTTCGAGCGGGGTTCAATTCCTTGCAAATGCCGCTGCTGCCCTACGGGGCGCATAGGCTGGATTGGTGATTACAGAGCAACCGAGTCACGCCGCAAGGCAGTCCAGCCATCGGGGAAACCCGGTGTTCGTCGCGAAAAGCCAATCCTATACGGACTGATTTCCACGGTCACAATGTCTCCTGTCTCGGGGGCATTGTGTCCGCCCCGTAGCCGCAGCCTGCCGGATTGACTTCCTCTGCTGCTCGCTTCCTCTTATGCAACCTGAACCAAATCCGCATCCGGCAAGCCGCTGCCCATTCTGTGGAGTAACCAAGGCGGTCGTGACATGGCGATTCTGTAGCCAGTGGTGCCTCGACTACGCGGGCATTACGCCGCGCATCAAGTGGAAAGCCCCGAATGCGCCGCTCGGGGAAGTCGATCCGGAAAAGGCTTATTGAGACTGCCGAATTGTTCCACGCGGACGCTAAACTTGGCCAGTGTATCGTCCACTCCGAGTTTAGCGAATATTCAATTACGGCGCGAGAGAAACGCTTACAACTCGCAGCCTCTCGGCAGAAACGCTTACCGCCTCGCGCAAATCACGACAAGGCCCGCGAGGATGAGCACGGCGGCGATGCCGATGGCGAGGCTCACTGCGTCGCCTGAAAATGCATTCCGTCGCGAAGCCAGAAAGCCCCGGCACTCAGCCAGCCCTCGCGCGCGAATGCTTCCATCACGGCGAAGGGCATCGTCGCGCGGACTGGCCATGCGGTGAGGTTGCCGTTGTTGCCCGCGTCGAGGTCAATCGCAGCCCCTCGCGCGTGTAGCGACGGCAGAGATCCGCCGCGCATCGGGCGGTTGTTGAAGCAGCCGTCATAGACCTTCACCACGTCCGGCGCGACGGCGTAGGCCGCTGTAAGCGCGCGGGCGAGGCTGGCAGCAACCTTGGCATGGCAGCGAATGGTCTTGATGCGCTTGCCCTCGTAGAGCATCGGCACGGGCGCGGGGAGATTGACAAGCTGCGACTCATCGCCAGCGGCCCCGTAGAACTTGGTCAGGCTGGCTTCGTCCGACTTCGGCCAAGGGTTCGGCGACGGCATGAGAGCGCGCAAGTGACGCTGGCACGCGGTGATTGACTTCGGCCCCCAGAAGCTGTCCGGCACGACGCCGATTTTCGACTGAATCGCTTTGATTTCGGTGGAGTTCATTTCGCGTCGGCAAACGCCGCCTCGCTGAGTGCCGTCGCGACTGCGTTAATCACGGTCGCCTTGCTCACGCGGTGCGTCGCCAGCGCCTCCGCTGCGATGCTCTCGACGGCGCGCGAGGCGGCGGGATGCCCCGTCGCGCTGCGCACAAGCTGGCCGATGTCTGCCACGTCCACCGCGCCCCATGCGGCTGCGGCTGCGGCGTGCCCGTAGTCACTGCCGAGGTTGCCAGCGACAAGCGTGCGGAGTTGCGCCACGGCCACTTTGCCGAGGATGGCAGCGGCGTCCCGGCGCACGGCAGGCCAGTTCGTGCCCGCGCATCCGGCGAGGGCGTTGATGAGCGTGGCGAGGATGGCGAGGATGATGAGTTGCTTTCTCATGTCAATTTGATGTTGGTTAGTAGTTGGCTAGTAGTTAGGGCTTTGGATTGGCTGGTGGTGAGAGATAGACCTTCCACGTCACCAAGAATGCGGCAACCGCGCGCAGTCCGTAGAGATACCATTCCCAACTCGTCGCGGGCGCATGGTCGATGATGAGCGCGGCGAGAGTGGCGATTGAGCAATAGATGAAACAGGTCTGGTTCATGGCTTCCGGCTGATGGCGTCTAAGGTTGCAGCGAGCTTGTCCTGCGTGCGGATTGAGAGCTGTTGCGATTCAGAGATTTTGGAGAGGTTTGATTTTACCTCAGCCATCGTGGTCTCGACCAATGCCAGCCGATCGTCCTGCCGAATCGCAGCCTCGCGCCCTTGTATCCACATGCCAAGTCCGCCAATGAGCATCACGGCAACGGTGAGGATGTGCCCTAGGTTCACGGCGCCGTCGAATTTCCAGCGGCGCGCCTCGGCTTTGCGTTGCTCTTGTTCGGTGTCGCTCATTGCAGTGCGTCGAGCTTGGCCTTGGCCGCGTCCGCTGCCGACTGCGCCGCGTCAAACTCAGCCTGCGCCGCGTCGCGCTCCTTTTCAGCGGAAGTCTTAGCGGCGTCCGCGAGCATCTTGGCCTTGCCCGCGTCATCGGCGGCCATGAAATCCGCGATGGTCTGCGCGTGCGCGTCGCGCTCGGCGGTGATGGCAGCGATGGTCGCGTCCTTGGCTGCGAGGCGTGCGGTGATTTCCAGCCATAGCTGGCCGGATTGGGATTGGAGTTCAAAGTCTGTCATAATGTTGGGTTGGTTAAGCTAAAAGTCCGGCGTTCCGTAGTGCTTTGACCACTTGCGCAATCGTGTATCCGTCAAACGTGTCGTCCGTTTTGATATTTGTCCCCGCGCCGGGGCTTGCAAAGGTTGCGCTGGCAACTGCCGTTGTCGGCTGCACGATTGGCGTCGCATTCCAGAAGCTGAGTTTCTGCGTTGTTGCCGTGCCTATCTTTGTTCCGGTCGTCGCGTTGAAAGCGATGTTCTGCGCATCGCCAAGGGTGATGCCGCCGTTAGCAGTGAGAAGCCCCGTCAGCGTCGTGGCTCCGGTGACGGCGAGGGTGCCGGAATTGACGATACTTGTTCCTATGTAAAGCGACCGCCACTGTTTCGCGGACCCACCTAAATCCCTCGTATTGTCATTGAACGCCCAAAGCGCGTTAATATTACCGCCGATGCGAAGATCGCAAACGCTATTAATGAGAGCCATCTCGCCATTGCCGCCAGTGAGTAGCCAATTCGAAGTAGAGTTGAGGTAAATTTGAGCGCCAACGAATACGGTGCCTCCACCAATGCCAACACTTGTTGCCGCCGTGCCGAATGCCGCCGACACAACCAGTCCTCCCGTCGTGGCGCTGCTGGCGCTGGTGCTGTCGAGGATGCCGAGCGTGTGCGCCCTCGTCTGCGTGACGTTAGTGGACGCCACTGGCGGGCCTGCCATGCGCGTCACGAAGCTGTCCGTGTAGGTCGTGGCACTGCTGGCGAGAAGCGTTGGCGCGGCGAGATTGTTGATGGCCGTGACTGCCACCGTGCCGCTGCTGCTGGTGTCCGTGTAGCTCGCCGCCGCCTGAACAAGTCCGGTGCCGGTGGTCGTCCATGCCGCTGCGGATTGGTTGCCCGAGAGCCTGACTGGGTTCGTGCTGAATGTCTTTGCCCCTGTAAATGTCTCCGCCCCATCCAGCGTCGCCAAGGTGCCACTCAGCGGGAGCGTCACTGTCTGCGTGCCTAGCGCGCCCGTCGCAGGCGCGAGCGTCGTGGTGCCCGATGTGGCGTTGCGGAAGCCCACGTTGCCCACGGCGCTGCCTGCGGTGCCGAGGAGGAGGGACGTGGTCGAGGAAATAATCTGCCCGGTCGTGAAAGTATTCGCCGCGCCGACATACGCCGGGTCGCCGTCGCTCACTGCGGTGCTGAGTTGCGCCATCGTGAAGCTGCCAAGCACGGCTGCGTTGCCGGTGCTGGTGACGTGGCCGGTCAGATTCGCGTTGGTCGTCACCGTGCCCGCCGTGAGGCCAGAGGCGGTGCCGCTGATATTAGTTCCGACAAGCGCGGACGGGGTGCCGAGGTTTCCGCTGACGAGGGCGAGCGTGCCTGCCGCATTTGGCAACGCGATGGCGCGGTCGGCGGTTGGCGCGTGTGAGAGTGTGGTGATGAAACTGCCGGAGTTGAGCTTGTAAGTGCTGCGGGTCTCGATGTATCCGCTTGCGCCCATTGTTAGAATGCTTCCGCTCTCTCCTAGAGTGAAGATACTGCTCAACGCTCCTCCGGTGAATATACTGTCAGCGTTTCCAGTGGTGCTCACCGCGCCGCTAAACGTCCCCGTCGTGCCCGCAACCGTGGATGGCGTGGTCGCGCCGAGGCTGCCGTTGAATGCCGCACCGTTGAACGTCCCGCCGGTCACCGTCTTGCCGGTGAAGGTCAGCGCGCTCGGAAGCGAGAGCGTCGGCGTCGTCGTGCCCGTCACGGTGATTTGGTTCGCCGTGCCGGTCACGCTGGTCACTGCCGCTGTGCCGCTGCTCACCGCCGTCACAAGCCCCTTAGCATTCACGGTCAGGCTGGCATTCGTGAAAGCGCCCACGTTGCTGTTCACCGTCGCGAGCGTGGTCGCACGGTTGCTGCTCGTCACGTCGCCGGTCAGACTGCCGATGCTCGTCACAAGCCCAGCCGTGAGGTTCGCCGCTGTGCCGCTGATATTAGTTCCGACAAGCACAGAGGGTGTGTCGAGGTTGGGCGTCGCGAACGTCGGAGAGGTCGTCATCGCCACGCTGCCGGTGCCGCTGATTGTCAGCAGTTCCGGCGTGCCTGTCCCGGCTGTTGTGCGGCCCAACACGCGAGCCGTTGGCATGTGCGCCAGCTTCGCGAGCGTGATGGTGTCGTTGTCAATCGTCCACGTCGCGCCGCTGTTGCTGACTGTTATTTCACCCTTGTCGCCGTCCGTTACTCCGCCCGGCAGATTCGTCAACTGCGAGCCATCCACAGCCGGGAGCCGTGCCGAGGCGTCGAGTCGCACGAAGCCTAGCGCGGTGTTGATCGCGACTAGCAGCGCGGCTGCTACGCCAGCGCCGAGTATGGAAGGCGTTGGCACCGCTGTATCGGGGTCAATCACGCTGCGATGAATGACAATCGGCGCGGAGAAAATCGTATTGGTGTAAGCGCCGCGCGTGCGGACGACGCCGACTTGCAGGGAAAGCCGATTCGCCACCGTCGCAGCGAATAGCGCAACCATGCCCACGGTATTGATCGCCATCGTGCCCGTCGCAGGCGATGCGCTCGAAAGCTCGATGTAGCACACGGGCGCATTCACGCCGTCGCCGATGCCGATGTGCAGCACGTCGCCAGCCACAAACGAATCGGTAATGACTCCCGCCGTGCGAGTGAATGTCTGCACCGATACCGCCTGCCCCTCGTCTGCCACGGAAATGTCCGGCACGCTGCCGATGCCGCCTGTCGAGCTTGCGAAAAGGCCAGCCAGCGGCTTCGTTTCGTTGATGAGAAGTGTCAGCATTGCGGGTGTGTTTTAGGGTTTGCGGGTTCGGTTGTCAAATAACGGTTTCGTCAAAAACGAGTTCTTCCGCGCCAATGTAGGTGATTTGTCCAACAGAGTTGATCGTGACTTCGCGCAGGAAAATCATGAGCTTGTTTCCGTTCTTTTTGATGCGGACAAACCCGGTGTTGTTCATCTGAATGGAGTCGTATGTCGGCGCGAGATCAACTGCCGAGGTGTCTTTTCCCTTGCTGGTAAGGAGCAAGTCGTAGTAATCCGTTTGTGCTGTGGTGACGCCATAATCAGGAGGCATCCAGTAATTGCTAAACGCCGTGCCGGGGAGGTCGTCAATCGGCCCCCACCGGCTTTGTGCAATGACGGGGATGTTTCCAGCGCCGAGCGTGATTGTGGCGAGCTGATAGTGCCGCGTTGCCGTCAGCGTGTTATTCGCTGGCACCGTCGCTGCCGCTTCAATGGTGCGGCTTGTAATTGTGCTCACGATGTCGCCATTTGCCAACACGCGGCGATCCCAAGTAATTGCCGCGTAAATCTTATCCCCGTTCGCGACAGTCAGCGTGAACATCGGACTGTTGTTCACCTCGAAGTCGTCCGGCAATTCTCCGAAAAGAGTGCCGTTGTAAATCTTCACCGTGTTCGCCCCGGCTGCGACGATGTGAAACTGGCGCTGCGATTGCACCTGTGACGACGCAGGCACCTTTAGCCGCGTCAAGTCCACCACCCATCCGGTATTGCTCACAAGAATTTTGCCGCTGCCCCACTCTGTCGAGGGCAGCTTCACCTCGCCAGCGTGCCAAAGGTTCAAGTGCCCCACCACGTTGAACATCCATTTCTTGTCGAGCACTCCGCCCTCGAATGCGTTCTCTGGATTGGCTAGTTTGACGGGTTCCATATTAGGAAAGCTCGGCAATCGTCGGCGCGTTTACATAGAGCGTTTTACGCTCGATGATGCTGCCTTTGTAAATGCTGATTTCGGAATCCTTTGAAACGAACGTGCCGGTGTTTGGCGGGATGTTCGTCATTAGCAGGAAGCCGAAAAGGGACGTGATTTTCGGCGCGCGACGGGGCTCCGGCCACGCATTGACGAAGTATTCATAGAGGTAATATCCAGAACACATTAGCGGCCACTCCGCGACTTCCGGCGCGGGCGGTGGCTCTGTCCAGTCGTATCCCGGCTGAGTGCTGTAAAACTGGAACGAATGCACAGCGGACGTGCCTTCCTGCCGCGTGATAGGGATGCTCGTATAGATGCGCTTGAATTTCAGCCAGCCCTTGCACGCGGTGTATTCCGGCTGATCCTCTTGAATTAGGTATGCGACGCCCAGCCGTGTCGTGATGCCTTGCATTTGCCCAAGCTGCTTGACAAAGCCCGTGGCGTAAACGGTGGTGGTTGTAAATGGCGTGTAGTTCGCCTCCAACTGGTAGCAGTCAATATGCCACTCAAATGTGCGCGTGTCGCCCCTGTCCTGAAGGGGTAACACGAAGCGGCCCGGCCCGTCAAAGGTGACGGATGAGAGCGTGCCCACCATTACTCTGTTTGGAGTGCTCATTTTGATTTAACTGCTGTTACGATTAGAGTCTTTGCAACAAACTCATTGATCTGATTTTGCGCTGCACCCACGTTCTTTGGAGCGTTGCGCTCTGCCGCGTCCTGAATAGCCTTGCGCGTTGCCCGGCTTCCCCTGTCTCCCGCGCGCACTGGCCCAAAATGCTCCGGCATCGGAAGCGGTGCCAATCCGTGCGCCACTCGCATGGCGTTATCAGCTATGAATTTTTCTTTGTCCCTTGCCGCTCCCTCTCCGCGCGCCTTGTCCTGCGCCGCCGCTACGCGCAATGCGACTTCGTTCTTGCGCTGTTCCTTTGCCTCCTTCGCTTTCTGTGCGGGCGATTTCAAAAGTTCGTTTGCTTCCACTTGCAGGTCGTTAATCGCCTGCTGCTTTCCAAGCTGTTTGGCAAGCGCATTGTCCCCATCGTGCAATGCCTTGGCAATCTGATTTGCAAACTGCACGCGGTTTTGCTCGATAGCTGCCACGCGCGCGGTGCCGCTCATCTGTATTTCCGTCAGGTTAATCGCGTTGGCAATTTCCATCTTGGAGTTTGCCAACGCAAAGAGCGCAACTTCCTCGCGACGCTTTGCAAGGTCAACTTCAACCTGCGCCTGTCGAAATGCGATAGACCCAACCTTGAACAAGTCACGTTTTGCTTCTGCTGCTTTCTGCGCGTTCTTGGCTGAGTTTAATTCCAGCGTGTAAATCTCCTTGCGCGCATCCGCATCGTCCTCTGATTGCGTTGTTTGAATCTGCGAGAGAGTCATGTTGCGCTGCTGAACCGATAGCTCGGCATACGCCAGTTCCCGCTTTGTCTTTGCCGCGCGCGCGGCTTCTGCGGTCAAGGTGTTCGCAATTTCTTCCTGCTCCTTTGCGGAGGTAACTGCAAGCATCGCGCCTTCAACTTGCCCCTCTACGCCGTCAAGCCTTAGCTTTGCCGTGTCACGCGCCAGCCCGTGATCAAGGTTGGACATGTCAAATTCAGCGCGAGCCTCAAATGCCGTTGCCGCCGCCGCTTGCTTTTTTGTTTTCGCCGCGCGCTCCGCTTCCACCGTGAGCTTCTTTGCGACTTCGTGCTCTTTGATTGCTGCTTGATAGGCAATCTCGGCTTCATCCGCCTTGCTTCCTCCTGCCCTGTTGGTTAGCGAGTCACGGTTTTTCTTATCTTCGATTTTCGCGATTTCTTCCTCGGCTTCAATGCCTTGCTTTTGCGCTTCCAGCTTTAGCTTTGCGCCCTTTTTCTGCACGGCGATAGCGTTCGCCATGTCATTCGATGTGTTTCCGGCTGCGTCTTTTCCGGCATTTTCGATGTCGGCGATTTCCTTTGCAGTCGCCAACTCCGCCTGCTTTATCTTTGTCGCCTTTTCCGAACCGGAAAGCAAAGAGTTTGACGCGATCAAGTTGTCTTTGACGGCGGCAGAAATCTGATACGCAACGCGGGCGCGCTCTTGGTCAATCTTCCAAAGCTCTTGATCCTTTAGGTCAGAACCGCCCTTGACCGCAAAGACGTTTGAATCATATACCGCTTTGCGTCTTTCGGAAAGCTGCATGTATTTTGCGCTCAGTCCTTCAACTCCTGTTGCGCTCAAATTTATCAGCTTTTGAGTGTCGCGCACGCCAACTTCAAAGTTCGCCGTGTTAGTCCAGTGAGCGGTTGCTAAGTCCCAAACCTGCCCGAGAACTGGCACCTTGGAAATGATAGAGCCGACTGCCCCAAGTGCCTCGCGCATTCCCTGCGTTGCGCTGTTGCCAAACTTTTCCGCTGATTCCGCCGTCGCGCCGTAGCCTGTGGTGTCGAGCTTCTGCATTGCGGCTGTCATAGCCGTTGCGCCCTGCGCGCCGTTTGCCAGCGCATTTCCTAGAGTAACCAATGCTGCCGCTGCCGCGCCTTGCTTTAGAGCACTTCCAACCTTTTCCAAGTTCTTCTCCAGCGATTGACTGCGAGCCTCCATTTTCATCATGGACGAATCCATGTTCGCAATGTCCTTTTTCCATTGCTCCAAACTAATGCCCGCCTGCGCTGTGAAATCGTTCTTAGCCATGTCAGTTCACCTTTCTCATCGGCACAATCCAAGGCGCGTCTTGCTGGCAAGCTGCCGGGATCGCGAGGTTGATTTTTTGAATCGGTTCACTGCACAGCTTATACCCTTCCGCACACTTCGCGTCAACAAATGCGTCCATCTCCGCATCGAAGTCTGCCACGATGGAAAGCTCGAAGTGCTCAATCTCAGACAGAAACTTGGAAATGAGCGGCGATGAGCGGCGATTCTGCATGGTGCATCCTCGCGCGTCGTCGGCGGCTTTAATCAACTGGTAGAGAACGCGCAGCGGAGTGTCGAGGACGCGCTCTAGGTGCCACCCAGCGCCGGGATAGGCCGTATTGAGCGAACAGTAGAGGCCCGCCGTGCTGCCGTAGAATGACACGCCTTCGCGCCCCGGCCCCGCGTCGAGGAATGCGCGGTCGAGATACTCGTCAATTCCCTCGCGCGCTTCGTCCACGTCGAGGTCGAGAATGGCCGCGAGAAACGCCTTGCGCCGTTCATCGTCGCCGAACGCGAAGTCCTTTGTGACATACCAAAGGAAATCGGGAATGGCCGCAATCGGGCAATCCCCTCCGCAAACGAACGGGTTGCCCATTGCGCGCAGCCATTCCAGCCGTCGCGGCGTCAGCGGCTCCACCTGCACGCCAGCGATTAGCTCGAGCAAGCCGAGCATCGCGACGGCGCGGTCTTTCCGCTCGCTGTCTAGCGCGTCCGCATGATCATCAAGTGTGGCGTCCGACACATGCCTTAGCTGTTGGAGGTCGAGACGTTGCCAGCGCCACCGTTGGCCTGTTTCGCTTCGATAGACGCCGTGCGAATCTTCGTTTCGGTCGTCTTGGCAACGGTAGCTTTTAGGACGACAAACGTGATTGCGCCCGACTCGTTTTCGACGGTGCGCGTGAAGGTCGCCCCAAACGTCGGCGGAAGCGTGCTGCTGCTGGCAAGCTGCCATTCGGCCTTGTAGTCGTACAGGTCTTTCTGGTAGATGGACTGGTTCGGGTTGCCGTATTGGTCTTTATTGTGATCCTCTGCGTTGTTCTGAGTGATTTCCTCAGTGTTGACGTTGTAGGTGACAGACTCGGAAGTCGTGACGGGCGCGACGCCGTAGCCGGGTGCGAGGACAAGAACGCGATTAGGTGATGCCATGATGTTTGGTTAGTTGAGTGTGGTTAGTGCTGCGGGATTTATGACGAGAATAAAAGTGATTGCGAGCGCCGTGTTGTCGAGGTTTTCCGTGTCCTGCTCCGAGTTGTCGCTTTCAGCCGGTTTCGCCTGAGTGACGAGACACGGAAGCGCTGCGCTGTTGCCCGCAAGCTGTTCGTTCTGGTATTGCAACAGATAGAACTCATTCAGGCGTTGCGCGACTTTGCCGACTAGCGTGTTGTGCGAGCCGCTGGTCGCCTCGGTCGTCCTGTTCGTGGTCACGACAAGCTCGGCCCGGCATTCGTATGCGGAATGGACGAAATACGGCTCGACTCCAATGGCGAGCCGCTGTTCTTGAAACTGTGCGCCCACGGTAACCGCGCACGAAATGCGCGGGCTTTCGTTCGTGTCAATCTGCCGGGAGCCGTAAACGTTCGGGCAAACAGATTCAAGCGCGCCGATGAGCACGGCTTCGGCGTTTTCCTCTAGTTGGAGTATTTCGGAAAGTTCCATGTGATTAGCTCCTAGCGATTGCAGCGACAACGCGCTTCATTTTGCGCTCACAAGCGCGGTTGAAAACGGGGAACTGCGCGGCCATGATTGGCGTCAAGATGCCTTGCCCGGTGAAGGGCTTGTATTTGCGCTCTGGCGCGTCCAAGAACGGCACGCTGATGCTCGCCGTGAGCTTGGTCTGCCCGCCGTGCCATTGCCCGCTCCCTTGCGGAATGTCAGGCTCATCGTGGTTGCGAGTGACTGCCGAGAGCACGTTTGCCGATGCGGTCACGTTCACGCCGAGCGAATAGCCCACCTGAACCCACTGAAGCTGGAACAGGAAACGTGCGGGCGCGCGGTCTGCCAAGAATTGCGCCTTTGTAACGCCCTGCCCGCCTCCCCTTGCCCTCCATTTCGCAAACTGGCTGTTGGGCTTGCCTGTTTGATTCTCGCGGATTGTAGCAAGGTCGCGCACGGGAGTCCCGGCCTTGGCTTTATTGAGCGAAGGACGGAGGAAGTAGTTACTGATTTCCGGCTTAAAGATGCGCGCGGGGATAGCTGCAAGCTCGCGTTGCTTGCGGCGGATCCCGCTCATGTCCATTTTGAAGCCGGAGTTTTTCATTGCTTGAGGTTGCAAATCAGCCGCACGATTGAATCATCCTTGTCCGGCTGGAAGTTTGCCACTTGGAATGCCAGTGCCGTCCGCCCCTCGCCAAAGGCGGAGGCGTAGGGCGTGGCAAATTCGATTGTGTCCCTGAGTTTGATGCCCGCCGTTGCGCGGTCGCTTTCGAATATCTGGAAGGAAAACGTCACCTTGGCGTCGTATGTGTTGGGGTTGATCGTCTTGAACAAATCCAGCGGCGGAGCGATGCACGCAATGGTCGCGCCGTTATACGTGATGGAATCTGGGAAGATTGCCAGCAACGCCGTGTTCAGCGCGGCCATTGAAGCGGCCCAACTCATGCGTTAGGGCTTCGCTACTGCGTCGCCTGTGATGCTCAGTCGCATCGTGGTTGCCGTGATCGCCTGTCCAATCGGGACAAGCCATTCACCGCTCGCCACGTCTGCCGTAGTCTCGGTGATTCCGCCCGCCGTTGGCGAAAGGTAAATCACCGCTGCGACCGTCATCGTGCATCCCGGCGTGAGCGAACTATCGCCGCTCACGAAGAAAAACGGTTGCCCCGGCCCTGCGCCGCCGAGCGCCATGCCAGCGGGAACTTTGACGGCGGTGACGTTCGCGTCGGCGAGCTTGTATGTGTTGGTAGCCGAGTCAAGGGATACCATGTTACCGGCAACAATGGTGACGCCAGCAGCGGCGATGCCGGTGCCAATGACGCCGTTGACGGAGCGGAGAACTGAAGCGGGAGTTTGTGAGAGTGCAGCCATTTTAGTAAGTAGGAAAAGGAAAGACGCCGCGCCGCAATGATACAGCGCGGCGTCTTAGGTGGATTGTGCGTGAGTTAGAAGCGAAGCGTGTAGGAGATGGACGTTGCCGTGAGCGTGTCCGTAGCGCCGCACGTCTGGGAAAACGCGATGTATCGGCGGGTGTTGGGAGGCAGGCGGAAGCGGCAGAGAATTGCGACGCTGCCGGTGCTGACAACGCCGAGAACCTTCACCTGCGTCATCGGGACAACCTCAGCAAAGCTGGAATCGTCGGCGCTGTCGTGGAGCGTGATCGTCGTGTTGTTCGCGGTGACGTGAAGCGCCATTGCTGGCACACTGATTTCGACTTCCAGTTGCTCCGGTTTGAACCCGACATTGCCGAGGTCGAAGGAGTTAGAGACATTGGTTGCCGATGCTGCGGGGAGCGCTTTAGACGTGGTGAAAACCGCGTCTTGAATATTACGTCCGAATTCGTTAGCCATGATGGTGTGTTGGTTGGTGGTTTAGGTTAGACGATTGCTTCGGTGCTCAAGATTGAGTCCGTGCAGATAATCGGGATGCCGTCATAGCTGTCGGGAATCGGCGCGAGTAGCTCCTGATTCGGGCGGGTCGTGCCCTGTCCGAACAGAGTAACCGTGCGCGACGCCTGCAACTGCTGGCGGCTGCGGCGATTCATGAAGAAGTGCGTCGGCTTCACGCCAATCGGGAACTTCTGGATGAGCTGCGAAAGCAACGAGTCGGTCAGCGTCTTTCCGGACTGCGCGGTCAGATTGGAAATCTGTCCGACTGCAAACTTGGAGTAGAATGCCGCGCCAACCCATCCTTCAAGGCTGTTTTTCCACGCGGTCAGTTCCTTGGAGCTGCGCGTGATGGTCTGCTTGCGCCATTCGCCGACTTCAAGAACGGTGTTCTTGCCGAAGATAAGCTCGAAGAACTTAGGCATTGCGCAGATAGCCCATACCGAGCTTCCGGTGTCAGCCGTGCTGCCAGTGGCGTCGAGCACAAGGCTGGAATCCACGACCTCCTTCGCGCCGGGGAATCCCTTGGCGTCGCCGTTTGTGCCGCGGCCATACCAGACTTGCGGCCCGATGTCGAGCATGTAACCGCGCGCCGCGCCGTCGGCTTCCATAGCCAGCGCGTGCTCAGGGCCATTCTCGTCGGCGCTGGCAATAGCAGCGTCCATTTCGAGTTGCAGGTCGTAGTAGAACGTCTCATGCGTCCTGTTGAGGTAGGTGCTCTTGACCGGCTCAACACCTTCGTTTGCGGAGCGGAAAGCGCCGGAAGGATAGGCGGTGCGGACGAGCGACTTAAAGGACGTGCCGGAAACTTGACGCGCGGGAAAGATTGCGGCTTCCGGTGCGGCGTTCAAGTTTTCCTCGATAAGTCCAACGGTCTGGTCGGAGCCGTTGACCTTCGCGAGGTCGAGCATGGTGAGGTAGGAGTATGCCATTTTTGTGGGTGGTTAGTTTTTCTGTTTTTCGAGTTGTGCGGTGATTGCTGCTTTGACTTTCGCCATGCCGAAAAGCGCGGTGTCAGCCTTGGATTTTTCAGCGGGAACCTTGACGCTTCCGAGTTCCGCGATGATTTGCGCCTTGGCTTCGATGAGCAAATCAGCCTTGGATTTCTCCTGCGCCTTCGTGAAGTCGGCAAACTGCGCGACGATGCGAGCCTCAAACTTCTTTTCCAGCGCGGCCATAGCTGCGACGGCTCCGGCGTCATCGTTCGGGGTTTCCACGGCTTCCGTGACTTCGGTTTCATCTTCGGGCTTGTCGGCCTTTTCGATAGATTTGAGCATCGCCTTGACTGCGGCGAGCGTGTGCGGGTCGGCCTGACAAGCCGCGCTCAACTTAGAGAGCAGGTCGTCAACATTGGGTGTGGTGGTTTCGTCCATAGGTGAGGTTGTTAAATCGGCTGCAAGAAGTGCAGTGACGCCCGCACCTTTTTCCACAAGGTCGGCGGCTTGAAAATCCTGCGGAATGCAAAGCGGGTCATCGGGAAGAAACGAATAGACCGCCGAGAGCATGAAGTTCTCAGGGTCATTCTCCGCGTGCCAGAGCGCCGTCTCGCGAGTTGCGCCGGGCGCGAGGTGCAAATCAGCGCGGAGGTTTTTGGAATCGTCGCGGTAAAATCCTTTCAGCGCGCCAGCCTTCGTCACAAGCCCGTCCTGTTCCTTGGACGTGTGGGAATGCGTCATGTGAACCGGGATGCTGCGATTGCCAGCGTGATTCATCAAAGCGGCAAGGTGGGCATCGTCGAGCGTTACAGCCCGGTGCGTCTTCGTGCCGTCGTCCCTGCGCGCGGAAAACTGCGCCAGCTTGCCAAGCTCCATCACATACACGCCGCGAATGATGCCAGCGGCACGGTCATCCGCCGTGATTTCCGGTTTGCGAAAAGTTGCTTGAAAGGTTGCGAGCACGGCGCATGTCTAGCGCGGCCATGCTATCACGTAAAGCGGCGACGCTTAACGTGTTATTTTTTCGCGGGGAGTGCCGAAAGAAATGCCACCGCGCGCTGCACTAGGCTTGCGCTTTGCCTGCGCCCGTTTTCCACGTATGAGAGATGCACCGGATGAACGCCTAGCTCCCCGGCCAGCTCCTTTGCGCGCACGTCTCGCGACGCGCGGAGCCTTGCAATCTGTGTGTGCGGGATAGGCTTCATTTCTCGGGATGCTCGCGCTCGGTGAACAATTCCGCCGGGTCAAATCCGAGCGTGGATTTGACAAAAGCCTTTTCGTCTGGCGTCGCATCCTCGGCATCCTCCGCCTCATCATGCGACGTGGGAGTTTCCGAATGATCTCGCCAGTCGCGCGACTTTTCATTTCCGAATTGGAGTGGGTTAGTTGTCATGCGGCTTGTTTCATTTTCAGTCGATCAAATGTAGCCGGATTGATGTAGGATTCCAATGCTTGTTGCGGCCTATTTCCAAGCACGCCAGACACTTTTTCCGCAACTGACTTGATGAAAGATTTCCGCTCATCATCGGTATCGAAATGTCTAGGCGAATCGCCGATGATGTTCGCGGCCAATTCGTTCGCTCGAATCGTGCGCAAGTCCTTTGGCGAGAAACTTCCGTTGCCGAGTCCGCCGACATAATTCGCTACTTTGCCGTAGTTGGTGGCGAAAAGTTTTCCGGTATCTCCCGCCGTTGCTTTTCTTTCTAGCAACATCTTGGCAAGATTCGGATCGGCGACTTTGTGATCGTGCCACACGCCTTCCTTGCCCATGAATTGCAGCCGAGCGCCATCGCCATCGGGGACGATGTGCCTGCCTTCCAGTGTCGTTGCGCCGTAAGATTTCAGCCAAAAGCCAGCGTTTTCGAGCGGCAGATTTTCCTTGATGCGCCGTGTAATTTCTTCGCGCGCTCCTTCATCGCGAATCGGAATTGTCGAGTCGCCTGCTTTCAGTGAAACCTTTTTCGGCCCTTTCTTCGCATCGGTCAAAACGAAATTGCTCGCGTCAACTTTCTGATTCCAGAGTGACTTGTTCCCCTTCGTGTCTTCCTCGCTTCCGGGGCGTGTCGCTTGTGCGGACATAAGCCACGACGCATCGGCCTCCTCTTTATTTTTCCCACTGTTGCTGTCGCCGTGAATTTGCGAGCGCAACGAATCAATTGAGTCAACACCTTCGTTCACGCGATTCCATTTCACGTCCTGATTGCTCGCGAGAAACTTCGGATTATAGACGCGCTTCGGGTTTCCTTCCGCGTCTTCGCTGATCGCCCACACATCTGCGTTTGGGTCTTTCGAGACTCGGATATTGTGAGCGTAAGCTGGCGGGATGCTCGCGGGCGAAATATGCGCTGGCAGTGGCGAGCCATCCGCGAGAGTCAGCGTCGAATCTTTTCCTTTTCCGGTTTTCGTCGCGGGATGCAAGTCTCCGACTTCCGCGCGCTTGCTGCGAACCTCACTTCGATCGCCGGTCTTAGCGGCTGATTCGTTTTTTGGCGCGTCCTCTTTCTTCGCCCCACCACCACCCGGCCCGAACTCGCCCGCGTTGTCTTTATTCCCGCGCGGGTGTTTCGATTCATCCCATTCGGCGAGCGTTGCCGTAGCCTTCGCGGGGGACTCGCCTTGCGGCTGCTGAGCAGGATTCGCCGTATCCTGCGCGATGTTCAAATCAGCAACGGTTGGCTTGTATCCGCGCTTCACTAGCTCGCGGTTCGCGTCCTGCGTTGCAATTTCGATGGCAATGGCTTCCTGCGTGCCGCGCGCGAGAACGTCCTCAAATGTGCCGTCGCCATTCTTGGCGATGATTGCCGTACGCGTCGTGAGGCCCGCGCGCATCGCTTCCACGTCGCTTTTGTCGTCCCTGAATGCGTCTGCCGTGGGCAGCGAAGGCCAGTGCCAATTCCCATTGAGCACGCCAGCGCGGGCGGGGAGCTTTTTGCGCGCGATGCCGTCCATCAAAAACAGATACGCCATCTTTTCCAAGCGCGGCAGATAAACGTCATTACGGAGGCGCATGATTTCCCGCCCTGCGCGGGACATATCGAATCGCGTAGGAGCGCCGCCGCCGTCGCGTGCGGAGATCAGGAATGCCTTGGGGAAGCCGAGCGAGAGGCATGTGCGCTCGTCTGAGTAGTCAAGCCCCTGCAAAAGCGCGGGGCCGGGCGCTTCCGACTTCATGAACTGGTAGCTGTCGCCGTCGCTGAATTGGTATTTCACCACTGCGCCGTCTGCCATCTTTTCCGTGTAGGTAATAGTGCCGTCTGAGTTCGTGGTCGTCTCGTAGTCGAGCGGGTCGGGCGAGCCGCTGGCGTTGCTGGCGATGGCTGCAATCTTCGACTGAATCGCCATGCTGTCCATCCCGCTCTGCCAGATTTTGTTCCGCTTCTGGATGCTCTGAATTGCAGGCGCAAACTTGGTGACTCCACGATGCCCTTCGAACAGATTATCCTGAAAGAAAATGACGTTGCACGCCGGGACGATTTGCGGGTTGAGGTAGGTCTGATTATATCCGCGCTCGTAAATTTTGAACGCTTCATTCATCCCGTTCGGCGCGAGGAAAATTCCCGCGATGTAGCGCACACTCGGCGCGGGCGGCTGCACGAATGCCTCGGCACCGTAGCTGGCAGGATTTACGAAGCGGTAAAGCTCACCGATTTGATCCGCACAGCGCACGATGAATCGAAGCTGAGTCTCGTCATCATACCGCTCCAGAATCGAATCGCCCCGCACCGGCATTTCAACGTGGGCCGCGCACGAAAAAGCCGAGAGCGCGGACTGGTTAATGCCGCCGCGCTTCATCACCTCGCGCATGTATTGGTTCACTTCGCTGTCCAGTGCCGGATCGCCGGTCTGCGCGAGGTAGCCAATCGGCTGGCAGTATTGTTTGAGCGAATAGCAAACGGAAACCCAATCCGAATTTTTAACCAAGTCCTCGGCCTGCCACATGAGCGTGACGCGCTGCTGTTGCGCGTATGCCGAGTTCGGATTCGTGCCGATGCGGTTCGACATCATCCGCGTCTTGTCGGGCATCGCGCCGTCGTAGCTCGCCATCGAAGCGAGCGCGAGTCCGCTGCGCTTTGACCGTTCAAGGGTTGCCGTGTCGCGTTGCTGGTATCGGTTTCGCTTGCTCATTTGTATCCGGTCAAATCCATGTTCACTTTTTTCGTCGTCATAATGCCCGAGCGAAAATCTATTTCCGCGTTGATCTCATGCAGCCTCAGTTTGGCATCCGTGATCGCCTTTGTGCCGTTCTTTGCGCCGCCCCCAACAGACTGCCAGCACTCCTCCAGTTCCGACTTGGCTTTCGCAAACGCATTCGCCAAATCGGGCGCGGAATAATGGCGATAAAGGCGTTGCGGAGATGGCATGGTTTGCCGTGTATTTACACGGTCGCGGGAGGCGTGTCAATCTCGGATTGTTTACCGAGCGGGAAGAAGCCGCTGCGAATCGCAATGACGAGCGCCATCACCTCCAAGTCCCAATAATGGTCTTCGCGGATTTTCTTCCACACGACTTTTTTCACGGTCGCGGTTTTCTTGTCCGGCTCGATCAGCGGCATGAAGCCCGGCATGTTTTTCACGTAGCACTCCGGCATGTCCTGCGCGATGCCGAAATAGCGGCCCGATGCGCCCGTGATGAGCGAATAAAGGTATCCGTAGAGTTCTGGATTGTGCGACGTGAGGCAATACGCCCACCCGTCCGGCAAACGCCCCGCCTTGACCTTGCGCGCGCTCTTTGGCAGCGCCTCGCCGACGATGCCGGATTGCGGCTCCGGCTGCGAATACGGCATGGGATGAGTGACGCTCATGGCGTCCGCGCCGATGCCCTGCTTTACCGCGTGGAACTGCTGCAAGTCTGAACCCTTGAACGCATACCATCCGAACTGACCGCACTCGCGAAACGTGCGGCGGGGTTCGTGCCCGCTGTCAATTATGACGTGCGAATTTTTGCCCGGCTTGCCTTCGCTCACGCCAAACTCCGATGCCATTTCGTGAAGCTGCGCCGCTGTGTCAATTCGCCGATAGCACACGCGCCGGGAGTTGCCTTGGCGATCCCACTCCGTAACGAGCGCGTGCCGGTGCGCTGGCTCGCCCGCCTTGCCTGCCTGCGGGTCGCAGGATAGGACACGCAATGTCTCACCCCCCGGTTGCCACACGTCGCCGAGCCGGTAGTCGCGATTGCCCTTGGCGTCGCCGAAGTCGGGCAGGCGCGGCACGTAGATTTTGCAGAGCCTTTTCTTTTCGTAGTCCTCCCACGGCTTCAAGTTGCCGAGCTTCGCGGCTTCCATCGCGCTGTTGCTTTCGATGAGCATTTCTCGCCATGAAATCCAATGCGCGGCGAATACGCTCCATCGGAAGCTCCGCGTCTCTGGCGGTGCCGTAGGATTCTGCGCGACGTAATCGCCGTCCTTATTCAGCGCGTAGCGGTCGCGCGCGGTGTCGGCAAATTCTGCCTTGCAATGCGGGCAAACGCAAACAACGGATTCCAGTGTGGGCCTGAAAACATCCGCATCGTATTTCTGCCGCGCATCTTCACCCCATAGCGGCCAAAAAAGCTGCGCGCACTTCGGACAGCGGAAGTGCCACTCATCCTGTTGCCCGGCAAGGTAGAACGTCGCAACCTCGCGCCCTTCATCCGGTGCCGTGGTGATATGCGTGCCCTGTCTATCCCATCGCCCGCCCATGCGTTTCTCAAATTCGATGAGCCGCCCGTCTGGATAGCTTTCCAAATGGCTTTCATCCGTCTGGCAGTATCGCACCTGCACAGACTGCGCGGATGAAATGCCGGGGCCGGTGATTTGCAAAAACTTCGTGCGGAAAAGCACAAGGTCATTGGTCATCGCGTATTTGTCGCGAGATAGCAGCCGCATTGCGTCGGGGTTGGAGCGTATCCACTCCTTCCCGCGCGTCTTTGCCCACGTCGCCGCGTCGTCATCGGTCTGGCAAACAATCATCTGGTCGCCAACATCGCAAACGATGCGCTTCAGGTTGATGATTTGCCCGGCAACGGTGCCCATGCACGACGACGCCTTGAAAATCACTAGCCGCTTGCATGAAATATCATCCGCCGCCTCAAAGGGCTTCCCGAGAAACGGATAAAACTCATCGCGAAACGGCCCGGTGATTGGGCTGGATTTGTCGAAACGGATTTGCGCGCGGGCGAAGTCGAGCGTTTTCATGCGATTAAATTTGCGCGCCGATGCTCAAAGCATTCGCGTCCGCTGTATTGAGTTGGGAATGCTCGCGTTAGCTTGTCGAGCTTTGCGCAATGGCCCTCGAAGTATTTCCCCGCGCCAAGGTGCAGCGTGCCGCCTTTTGGGAAAAGCGAGGGGATTTTGCCCACAATCGCCCCCCGCTTGAAGTGCGCGCAGTCATTGCAGTCCGCGTCAATCGTCTGCATTTCAATGATGTCCTGCGGTGTCAATTTCGCGTCAAACGCGTGCCACTCTTTGGCCTCGTCCGCTGTCATTTCGCGGGGCTGCTGCGTGCTCCAATACCTTTTCATACGGTCAACCATTTGGGAAGCACACCGTCTGCCTTCGCGCTCGCCAGCGCCCCGTCCTTCGCGGCCCGCCAGTTATCCGCACTCGCCTTGTGAAAGGCCTCTGGCGAGTCGCACAGCGCGGCGGATTGGGCATCGGCGATGATTCGCTGCTCGAGCGCGAGGTCAATCGTGAGCATCAACTGCGCGAAGATTTCCCGCGCTTCCTCTACGCCGATTTTTTCGCCGTCCTTCCGTTCGGTCGCGACTCCGCGATCGTAGGCTAGGAGGATCTTCGCCGTCTTGCCGAAGTTGTCGCGTGCCGTGATAAGCTCGCACTCCACCCGCGCGATTTGCTCGCGGTTGTCCTTCGTTTCCGCCGCATTCGGGCTGAGTTCGCCGAGCGCGCCAAGCCGTGCCTCCGCGTCGTCAATCTGCGCGGAGAACTTCGCGGCATCCATCTGGAGCCGTTTGAGAACGGCCGGCGCGGCGAGTTCTTGCACGGCATCCTGCGCGGCATCGGGTTTGCGTTTAGCGGCCATCTTCGTTGTTCGTGTATCGGTTGCGGTCGTGTAATTACTGGATATACGACCTTACCATATGATGCAGAGGCTCAGGATGAACCATCCGATCCCGCTTTCGCTCTTTGTAATCCAAATCAGGACGCCGCAGACTCCGGCGGATGCCAGTGTCGCCAGCCCCTTGCCTATGTAGCGGAGCCCGTCCCCGGTCGTATATCCAGCGCATGCGGGCGAACCCGCTTCTTCGTCGTCATCGGTTGTTCTTTTCATAATTCGAGCAGGTGCTTCAAGAGTTTCGGCCCGCTGGTCGTGCCCTTGCGCGCCAGCCAAGCGGCGTGCAGTTCCGGCGAGAGGCGCATGCACAGTGCCACAGGCGCTGGCTTGCGCTTGCGGCCTGAGCCGAAACGTTTGCCGCCGCGTGTCATTTGCAAATCAGCGCAACGTGCGCCTCGCGGGATTCGTCGAGATACGCGCCAATCTTCGCGGCGAGCGCGGGATCGTGAATATCCGCGGCACCGCGCAGCACCGCCAGCACGTCGCGAGCTGAGTAGAGGTCGCCAGTGCCGCCGTCCTCGCGGCGGGTCATGGCGTCAATCAGGTAGGCGATGATAATGGATTCGGATGTCATGGCGGGAGTGCGTGCGAGTGTGTAGGGTGAAGGCGCATCCTGTTCGCGGATGGCGAAAAGATGTTCGCGCTGTTCGCGGGGTGTCGTTGTGAGGCTCATGGCTGGAAGTGATGCGTTCATTTTGTCGGATGATTTTGGGTTTGTTCGCTCGGCGTGGTGCCTTGCGTTGGAGACAAGCTAGGGCCACCCTTGAAAGCGCGCAAGCATTTTTTCAAAGTATTTTCAGACCGTGCGTAAAGCGTTGAGTTGCGGGGGCAGCTACGCCGCGCGATGAAACACCGCTTGCACAATTTCAGTGCGCTGCTACGGTGCCGCTCTGCCGGGAACATCCCCGCGACGCAGCAAGAAAAAATCTTGGTGGAACTGCGCCGCGCGCCCTTGCCAAATGGCGGGGCGGGCAGAATCCCCTTGCCAGCGTGCCGTGCCGGTGCAATACTCCCCGCGTCGTCAATCACGGCGACGCGCCGAATCGCACCGGCTCAAAAGCCTTTTCATTGCCTTCCCTGCGCCTTGGTATTCGCCAAGGGTGCGACGCAGGGAAGGCAGCCTTTTCATCATGTCACAAACGATCTTCAAAATGGCCGGAGCGCGCGACCCTTTCGCGAGAATCCCGAATGAACTCCTTTCCGATGCGCGCCTTTCGTGGAAGGCCAAAGGCGTCCTTGCCTACCTCTGCGGGAAGCCCGACGGCTGGAAGATGCGTGTCAGCGACATCGCGAAGCAAAGCACGGATGGAAAGCACGCCATCCGCGCCGCCCTGAACGAACTCCGTGCCCTCGGATACGCGGAATACATCCAGCCGAGAGTGAAGGGGATTTTCGATTCCGGCTGCTGGAAGGTCAGCGACACCGCCATTTTTTCACCGCGTTCCGGTTTTCCGCACGCGGATAATCCGGATGCGGAAAATCGGCACCATAGTAAGAAAGAGCATACAAAGAAGGAGTTGAGCAAGAAAGAGAGTCTAAAGAAGTCTGAAGAGGACATCGGCGATGCCGACGGGAATATTTTTGAAGAAATTCCGACAACGTGGAGGCCGGACATGCGGACGAAAGAGGACAAGCTCAAAACGATGAAGGTGCCGGACTACCCGTCTCAGCGCGAGTTTGATTCATTCGTGGCTTCCGAGCCTCTGAAAAACGTGGATGAATTTCGGGAAAATCTTTACTTAGACCTCTGTGACCGGAAATGGCACCATTGGCGGCCCGCGCTCAACAAATGGATTCCCATTCGTGACTGGCGCAGCTACGTCACCGCGCTGGACGTGAAGATGGAAAGAGCCAACGCCTGCAAGCCGTGAACCCCCCTAAAAAATAAAAATAAAAAAGGTTGACGCACGGACGAGGCCCGCTAGATTCGACCCCATGAACAAGAACGAAATCAACCAAGCAGTAATCGCAGAAATCAAATCCGCCATCGCCCGCAGCATCA
>Ga0315275_10001172_pt1 | contig 22808 bp, 7 predicted proteins | sample YL17G03_0_MG_FD_205557 | JGI IMG/M metagenome (GOLD analysis project Ga0315275, IMG submission 205557) | Sediment microbial communities from Yellowstone Lake, YNP, Wyoming, USA - YL17G03_0 | ecosystem: Environmental > Aquatic > Freshwater > Lake > Sediment | place: USA: Wyoming | collected...
GTTGCTGGAACTTTCGATGTAAACGCCTATCGTGTTCGATATCACTCTGTTGTCAGCGACGATGATGCCCTCAGACATGAGCACGAATATTCCCCTGTATGCGTTGCTGTAGAATGAGTTGTTGGCTATCGTGCTGTTCGAAGTGGAGTAGAAAGAAAGCCCTTCGTTTCGGTTCGACGACGCGTTGTTCAGGGTCATGCTGTTGTTCGCGGAGTACTCGGCATAAAGGCCGTACGCGTTGCCCGAGGCGGTGTTGTTGATCACCGTATTATTGTTCGAATAGCTCAGGTAGATTCCGGCACCGAATATGCCAATGTTGTCGTCAGCGTCGTTGTTCTCAATCCTATTCCCGTTCGAGTGGTTGAGGAAGATACCCAGCTGGTTGTTCGACGAAACGTTGTTGTCCGCAATCGTGCAGTTGTTGACCCCGTGCAGCTCGATCCCCGCCGAGTGAACTATCGATGAGCTATTCTTCACGGTGAAACCGGAAATGTTTACCCAGTTGGCGGTCACATAGACGACGGTGCCAATACCGCCCCCGTCGATTATGGTGACATTGTTGGCCTCGCCCACGAGGGATATTGTCTTCGCAATTGTGACCTGTTCGAGATATGTCCCGTTGTACACGAAGACGGTGTCTCCGGACGATGCATTGTTGATAGCTTCCATTATCGTAGAGGAATTGCCGCCACCCGTCCCACCAACATACCATGTGGTCGCCCTCACACTCACAGGGAAAATCGTGATCATCGTGAAGAAGCAGCCCGCCAGCACGAGGAATGCGAGCAGGAGACTTGCCCCGCCCTTCCCCGGGTTCCCTGACCTCGTTCCGCGAAGACCGATTTTGAGCCGGTCCGTTCCTCTAGCCAAGGGCCCCTGCTGGGGCTCGCCCACGGAGTACATTGCTCCAGAGCCTCCTCGCCCGAACGGAGCACAGCCCCCGTATTTATAACCTCTAATTTGAGATGCGGACGCTGGTAGCCATGTTCCGCGGCCTGCGGCTATGCCATCCCTCCATGATTTGGCTCGCGCGGGATGCGCTTGCGGCCTCTGCCCAGTCCATTCCGACTACAGGAATTCCTCCGGCGGTTCCTCCTCTTCCTCCCACTCCGTCTCCTCGAACTCATCTGCCGGGGGCTCCTCTGCCATGGACTCCTTTTCAGGGGGACTCTCTGGGACCTTCGCTGCAGGTTTCCTCGAGCGACGGTCCATCAGGAAAAGGAAGAACAGCAACACCGCAACGACGAGGAGGGCGATGGTCAGTGCAATGCCAACGGCATCGGACGAGCCTCTGCCGCCGCCCGGACCTTGTTCAGCTGGGTTGTTGACGGACACGGTCACGCTGGCGACCTGCGAGAAATCCTTGCCGTCATAGGATCGCGCCTCGATCGTGTGCTCCCCGTTCGAGTACTGCCTGGTGATCCATGTGTAGGTCCAACTGTCTCTGCCCGACACGCCCATCCACGATCCGCCATCGATGCGTATCTCCACGACGACGATGTTCCCGTCCGCGTCCGCGGAGGCTCCCTGGATTGCGGCTCTACCGGAGACCTCTGTTCCCTGCGCAGGAGCTGTGATCGAACATGTCGGCGGCAGGTTCGGTGGCTGGGAGATGGTGACACTCGCCTCGACAGAATGCGGCCCCTTGCCGATCGCGTTGACGGCGCTCACCCTGTAGTAGTAAGCGTGGCCGCCAACAACATCGGTGTCCACATAGGTGAGTACGTTGCCCACGATTGCCAGCATGGTTTCGCTGCCAGAGGCCACGCCGCGATAGATGATGTAGCTCGTGATCGAGGAACCGCCGTCGCTCGCAGGTGCGATCCACGAGAGCGTCGCTTGCAGAGCGCCTGCGACCGCGACCAGTCCGGCGGGCTGTCCGGGCGTCATGGCGGGCCTGGCACTCACCTCGTTCGAACGCCCGCCCTCACCCGCCGCGTTAGACGCGGTGATTTCGTAGTAGTATGTCTGTCCATTCATCAGCCCGGTGTCAGTGTATCTCAGGACGTTGCCGACGGTCCTGATGAACACTTCTCCGCCCACCGTCGTGCCGCGGTAGAGGCTGTAGCCGGTGACCGACGAACCGCCATCCGATGCGGGTGTGTCCCATGTAAGCGTGACCTGGCCGTTCCCCGCGAGCGCCATGAGGTTCTGCGGCGGCGAGGGGGCCACCGCAGGAGTCATCGGCGTCGCCGACACCTCGGCAGATTGCGGGCCTTCGCCCACCTCGGTCGTCGCGCTGACCTTGTAGAAGTATACTTGCCCGTTCGTCACCGCCAAGTCCGTGTAGCTCAGGATGTCGCCCAAGGTCGCCAGCAGCGTTTCGCTACCAGGCGTAATCCCGCGATACACCTTGTAGGCGGTGATAGGGTAGCCGCCGTCACTGGCGGGTGCCCGCCAAGTGAGCTGCACCTGGCCGAATCCTGCCGTGGCCTGAGGGTTGAGGGGTTGCGAGGGCAGAGCCCGGGGCATCGCGCTCGCTTCCTCGGAAAGATTGCTTTCACCGATCGCGTTCACCGCGGAGAGCTTGTAGTAGTACATGACGCCGTTCGTGAGGCCCGCGTCGAAGTGCTTGCTCGGCGTGCCGATATCTGTGATGAAGGCCTCCCCGCCAGGGCTCGTTCCCCGGTACATCTTGTAGGTGATAATCGGAAGACCGCCGGTGTCCGCTGGCGGGAAGATCGTGAGCACGACCTCGCCGTCGATGCCGACCGCGCTGACTATCGTTGGATGGGATGGTCGGGTGCTCGGGGTCGCCATCACCTCATCGGATTTCGGCCCCTCGCCGATAGGGTTTGTCGCGCTGACCCTGTAGTAGTAGGTGACCCCGTTGGTCAGCCCCGTGTCTCTGAATGTCGTGGAGACGCCGATGGTCGTCAGAAGAGTCTCCCCGCCGCTCCAGAACCCCCTGTAGATCGAGTAATTGGTGATGGTACAGCCACCATCGGACGCGGGCGGATCCCAAGTGAGGTCTATTTCCAGAGTCCATCCAGCCGCCAGGAGGTTCAACGGGGCGGATGGGTGATCTGGCACCGTCACCCTCACCTCCATCGACTTCGGACCTTCGCCAGCGACGTTTGTCGCGGACACAACATAGTAGTAAAGCTGGCCGTTGGTCACATTCGCATCCGTGTACGACAGTATGTTGCCCACTGTCGCCAGCAGGCTCTCTCCGCCCGGCGACGTCCCCCTGTAGACCGAGTAATTCGTGACAGGCGAGCCCCCCGTGTCCACCGGGGCCAACCACTCGACTATGGCGGTGAAATATGTGCTCATTGCCACGACGCCGACAGGGGGACCGGGGACGGTCATCGGTGTGGCGTTCGCCTCCGCAGAAAGAACTCCTTCTCCCACCACGTTCACCGCGGCGACCTTGTAGAAATAGGGAACGCCATTGGTCAGGGGCGCATCGATGAATGCCGTTACATTGCCGATTGCGGTCAGATAGACTTCGGCTCCACTGACGAAGCCCCTGTATATCGAATAGCCGGTGATCGGATTACCGCCATTGTCGACCGGTGGAGACCAAGCCAGCGAGATCTTCGCATTACCTCCTGTCGCGCTGAGACCGATCGGAGCAGTGGGGGTCGCACCGGGTGTGGCGCTGGCCTCGCTGGACTTCGGTCCTTCACCGACCGCGTTCACGGCGCTTACCTTGTAGTAGTACTTCTGGCCGTTTGTGAGTCCCGGGTCGAGGTGCGAAAGGACGTTGCCGATCTGCACGAGGAAGATTTCGCCGCCAGACGAAGTACCCCTGTATATCCTGTAGTTGGTGATAGGTGAACCGCCATCCGATGCCGGCGCGGACCATGTGAGCGTGATCTGGCCGACTCCGCGTGTCGCCTGGAGGTTCTGCGGTTCTGACGGGGGGCCCAATGGCGTCGCGCTTGCCTCGGTGGAGTCGGGGCCTTGGCCCATCACGTTTGACGCGGCGGCTAAATAATAGTAAGTAACACCATTGGTGAGGCCGGTATCCAGATAGGTGAGCACATCTCCCAACTTCACGAGGAACGCTTCGCCGCCAGAAACCGTTCCCCTGTAGATCGTGTAGTTCGTCACTGCCGCCCCGCCGTCGTTGGCTGGCGGGAGCCATGTAAGCGTCACGTTGGAATCGCCCCCAACCGCGTTCAGCTGGCGCGGTCGCCCGGGCACTCTGGCGGGAGTGGCGTTCGCCTCATTCGACTTCGCACCTTCCCCGGCCGCGTTTATCGCGGCTACTTCGTAGTAGTGGGTCACGCCGTTTGCCAGGGGGGCATCCAAGTAAGTCGTCACGTTCCCTATCGTCGTTAGAAGAATCTCCGTGCCAGGGGCCATACCCCTATAGATCGCGTAGTTCGTCACGGCAGACAAACCGTCCCATGCGGGCGCGTTCCAGCTGAGTGTAACCTGCATGTCTCCAGCGGCTCCCTGAAGGTTCAGCGGTGCTGTCGGGGGCGCTCTCGGAGATGGCGGGTAAGGCTTCACCAGAGGATACAAATCCTGCATGGCGGGGGCGATCATTCTCGGAATATCCACAATGCCGTCTGCGCCTGCAAGGTTCTGACTCAGGCCGTGGAGCAGGTCTGGACTGGTGTGATCAGACCAGTAGTTGCCACCGGTGGGATAGCCGTCATCCCATGAATTCGTCAAGCTGTCGTCTCCTGCCTGCGCAGGATTATTGATGAAGTTGTTATGGTAAATCACGTTCCAATCCGAGCCCGAGAATTCAGAGCCAACCGAGTTGTTGGATACGACGTTCAAAAAGAACGTGTTCCGCACCCCGCCATACACCCCAATTCCCAAGCCATGGCCCATGATTGCGTTGTTCACGACAATGCCGTCCGAGGTGGCGGTGATGGCGATTCCGTAAAGTGCATTCGATGCGACGAAGTTGCTTGACACATAGACGTCGTCAGCCACGTATATATCCACGCCTTTCTCCGAGTTGTTGCTCACGATATTGTCGAAAATTTCGAGGCCCGGCGATGCCGTCGCGGTTATCCCGATGAGGTTGTTGCTCATGATGTTGCCACTGATCCGACAATGACTTGATGCGCTCACGTTGACGCCGCTCTCCGCCGATGCGTTGACCAAGGAAAAACCAGTGACGTTGACCCAGTCGCTAGCTATGAGCAGTGCGTCGCTTCCAACGCCGTCAATGATGGTCGTGTTGCGATCTTCCCCAACGAGCGACACGATTTTGTTGACTATGACATTCTCCACATACGTCCCGTTGTAGACGAAAATCGTGTCTCCCGCGCTCGCGTTCTCGATTGCGAACCTGATCAGCGTGAAGTTGCCAGGCCCCCCACCGCCAACATAGAGAACCGCAGCGCTCGCGGTTCTGGGCAGCACCGTCACCGAAACGTAGAATGATGTGGCCAAGACCATAAGCACGGCAATCATGCACCTCGTCTTCATCGTCTCACCCTCCTTGGGCCATGTAGCCACAAGCATTCCTCAAGATATGAAACTTCTGAAGTGCGCCTGCGACTCCCCGATGTCCACTCTGCCCGAAACTTCGACGCCTTGGGCAGAGCCGGCTATTTGATATCTCGCTCCAGTTCTCCCTCTCATTCACTTTCATAAACCCTGCCGTCAACGCCTTGCACCTGATGCGCACATAGTATGGGTGCATGATGGCAAGCAAGGTTACTCAGGAGGTGTCGAGGACCGAGTCTCATCCCGTGAACCAAGACTCCTGCCCCGACTGCGGTCAGCCCTTGGACCGGGTCGGGGCGTGCGGGTTCTGCAGGGAATGCGGCTACAGCCCGTGCGGATAATCTCCAGTGGAAACGACTCCACCTTTACTCCATGGTAGGGCGGAGTCCACGGGAAGACTCGTTACAAACGTTATGTACTCACGAGGAGGTGCGACATCGACGCGAGAGCCCGGGGGCGCGAGAATGGTGGATTACTCTCAAGAGGAACTGCTCGCCAAGTGGGAAGAGTTCTTCGAGGAACAGGAATACCACAGCCGCATACTCAGCTTGGCTGATGAATATCCCGAGACTCGGAGCTTGGAGGTCAAGTTCGAGGATCTGGATCGCTACGATACTGACTTCGGAATGTACCTGCTCAGGAGACCGCAGACCGCCCTCGCGGCGGGCGAGGAGGCGATCAAGAGGCTCATCCCCCCGACGGACGAGGCCGTGCGGGTACACCTGCGGATGAAGGGGCTGCCCAGGGAGTCGCGAGTCCAGATAAGGGACCTGAGGAGCAAGCACCTGGGGACCTACATCGCGGTCGAAGGGCTCGTCCGCAAGGCCACCGAGGTCAGGCCGAAGCTCACCGACGCGTCCTTCAGGTGCGCGAGGTGCGGCACCGTCATCAAGATGCCACAGGAGAACACGGTCCTCCACGAGCCGCTCGAGTGCTATGAGGACCAGGGCGGCTGCAAGCGCTCCGCCTCGGCGACCAAGTTCGCACTGATGAACGAGGGCTCTGTCTTCCTCGACACTCAGCAGATCGAGGCACAGGAGGCCCCGGAGGGGTTGAGGGGGGGCGAGGAGCCCAGGCGGCTGAGCGCACACATCGACGACGACATGGTCGGGTTCGCGATGCCAGGCGACAGGGTCGTGCTCAACGGCATCCTCAGAAGCTACCAGCGCGTGAAGCCCGGCCTGAAGTCGACCCTCTTTGACATCTTCATGGAGATCAACTCGATGGAGATGGAGCAGGTCGAGTACGAGGAGATCAAGATCTCGGACGAGGACGTCGAGGAGATCAGGCGCGAGGCGGAGGACCCGGACATTTTCCGGCATATCGTCGCCTCGATAGCGCCCTCCATCTACGGACTGATGGTGGAGAAGGAGGCCCTCTCCCTGCAGCTCTTCGGGGGAGTCCCGAAGCAGATGCCCGATGGCAGGAGGATAAGGGGTGACATCCATATTTTATTGGTCGGAGATCCAGGCACGGCAAAATCAGAATTGCTCTCCTACATGGCCAAGCTGTCCCCGCGAGGTATCCTTGCCACGGGCAGAGCCGCGAGCGCAGCTGGGTTGACAGCTGCAGCCATCCGAAGTGAAGAATTCGGTGAAGGACGATGGACCCTTGAGGCCGGAGCTCTCGTGTTGGCTGATAAGGGTCTTGCATGCCTTCATCCAAGCGCAGAAGTCGTGATTGATGGGGTGCCCCGGGCCATTGAATCGCTGTTCGACGCCACCAAGTCATTCAATGCGACCTCGAGAGGAAGGAATCTGGAGATTGTGGCTTTAGAAAGTGAAACACCAACCTTGAATCTACACACCTTGCACGCGCGGAATTCGCGGATAAAGCTTCTGGCGCGAAGAAGGTATTCAGGCCCCATCCTTCGAGTGAAGCTCGATTCCGGATTCGTGCTTAGGCTGACACCTAATCACGTGGTCTTAGACGGCGAGGATTTGGAATGGAAACAGTTGCAGGACGTGCGAGCTCGCGGACGCCTTGTTGCTCTACAGAGACTGCCCGAACGCTCGGAACCGATATACATTCTTGATATAATCCCACCGAGTTGGATCGTCCAACTCACTCCCTGCCAGAAACAAGAGCTTCGGTCAAGCTTACTTGCCAAGTTCCCGAGTTTGGCGGCGGCGAATCGATACTTCGGTCTGAGCCGTGACTTCCTTTCCGGTCGCAGTGGGGTTCGGGTTGGACAATTCCGCAAGATTCTGGAGGAATTGGACTTGCACGATATATGGAAAGGACAGCCCTTGGCCTTTGGCCGCAGTTCCTCGACTGAACGACTAAGAGTCGGAACCATCACGCCTGAATTGGCTTACATTCTAGGGTTCATACTTGGGGATGGACACGTCTCAGTAAACAACCGTCATTCATCTGTCAGCATCTTCCAATCCAGATCGAATCTCAGGAATATACGACAAGTTCTCCGCGCGACGAAAGCTGTATCTTCCAGGACTTGGGGGATGCACGGACGACTGATGCGCAGTCAGATACGCGGTCATCCGGTGGCGAGTGTCTGCTATCACATGCACCGAGGATCCAATTTAATTGCCTATTTATACAGGTGGCTGACCGATGAGAATCTTGCCAATTTGCTGCGTCTCGATGACGCCTCGCTCCGTGGATTCATAGCCGGGGCAATGGATTCGGATGGATGTGTTTCAATAAGGAAGTCGCGGAAAGATGCGACCACTTATGAGAATGTGGATGTAGAGTTCTTGGTCTCCTCGAACAAAGAAACGAATCTTAGATTCATGCTAGCGCTCAGACGGTTTGACATCTACTCCCGATTGAGACAAGGCAGGGGCGTGCTCCGTATCCAGATTACATCGAGGAACGATGCCCGCCGTCTCATGAGTTGCGTTTCGCCATACTCTGCGAAATCTAAAATGATTCCAGAACGCAAGCGCGGCGTCTCAGCTCGACATGAAGAAGTCCCGACGCAACCGCTTCTTCAGATTCTTGGAGAGATGGACCCGCGCCCCAGCCAGCTGTTGGAAAAGGGGGTTTGGAGCGCGTTTTATGATATCACACATTCTAGACGGAAGCCGTTCAAAGATCAGCTGTTGAAGCTCAGCGAAGCCTTGACGCCTTGGAGCACAGAAGAGCAGAGGATGCATATTCAAGCCCTCACTACGAGCGACTACGCCGTCGAACGCATCGCAGAGGTCACGGTGGAACATCACGACGGATACGTCTACGATCTTCGCGTACCCGAAGGCGAGAATTTCCTCTGCGATGGAGTCATCGTGCACAACTGCATAGACGAAATGGACAAGATGAACCCCCAGGACCGCTCCGCCATCCATGAGGCGATGGAGCAGCAGAGGGTCAGCGTCGCGAAGGCGGGGATCACCGCCGTCCTCCAGGCGAGGTGCGCGGTCCTTGGTGCAGCCAACCCCAAGTTCGGCCGCTTCGATGAGCACAAGTATGTCAGCGAGCAGATAGACATGCCCCCGACGCTGCTGAGCAGGTTCGACATCATCTTCAGCATGTTCGACAGGCCCCAGGCGGAGTACGACCGCAACCTCGCGGATCACATCATCAGGGGGCACCTGGCGGGGGAGATGATGACGAAGAGGGAGCACGGGGAATCGGTCCCCGCCAGCGGGGCCAGCGACGACGCGTTCAGGCCTTTCTTCAAGCCGGACTTCTTCAGGAAATACGTCGCGTTCGCCAAGCGCATCTACCCGATTCTGTCCCCGGAGGCGATGGACACCCTCAAGGAGCAGTACCTGGACATACGCAAGGGAGGAGAGATGGAAGGTTCCGCCGTCCCGATAACCCCGAGGCAGCTGGAAGCGTATGTGAGACTCGCAGAGGCGTCGGCGAGGGCGAGGCTGAGCCCGATTGTCTCCGCTGACGATGCGGCAAGAGCAGTACGGATAGTGGAGTACTGGCTCAGCCGCGTGTCCGGCGAGGGCGGGCGGGTGGACATAGACATCATCACGACGGGCGTGAGCCACTCCCAGCGCGAGCAGATGATCATGCTCAGGGACATCCTCAGGGAGCTCGCAGGGGAGGACGGAACCGCCGACATGGAGGACATAGTCCAGCTCGCGGAACAGAAGGGCATCCCCGCGGCCCAGGCGGAGAAGATACTGAGGCGCTGGAAGGAGGAGGGCGAGGTCTACACACCGACGGAGGGCAAGTTCAGGGTCGTGACAAGGCTCTGAATGTCGTTGATTACCGCGAGCGAAAGCCGTTCGGACAAATATATGAGCTCAGAAGCGCATCCTCAGGGCGGAGACACCGCCCACGATAAGAATGAAGATCCACACGCGCGGCGGGGAGGTCCTAGTCGCCGCGTGTGACGCCGACCTCATCGGGAGGACCCTGCGCGAAGGGGAGCTGAGGCTCCATGTCTCCTCGTTCTACGATGGCGATGACGTCACCGAGGAGGATTTCATCAGCCAGCTCAAGCTCGCGACGATGGGCAACCTCGTCGGCAACGAGACAGTCGAGGCGGCGAGGAGGGCGGGACTCGTGGGCAAGGACGGGATATTGTGGATAGAGGGAGTGCCGCACGCGCAGCTCTTCGTCATGAATGTGGCCTAGCAATCCTAGATTGGCGGCAAGGTTAAGAGGGCGCCGGCCTCTTTCGAGGCGACATGAGCTTCTGCGTCGAGTGCGGCGCGACGGTCAAGACGATTGAGGGGGTGTGCCCAAACTGCTTCCTCAAGCGTCACGAGCTGATCGAGCCGCCCGGGACTATGGATATCGTGAAGTGCGCCCAGTGCTCCAAGATCCAGATCGGCAAGGCTTGGGTGGAGACCGACATCGAAGGGGCGATCCTCCGCCTGCTCGAGAAGAACGTGCGCACGGCCAGGGAGGTGACGTTCCGGACGTTCACATTCGACGTCAGGCAGGAGGACGAGCGAAACCTCATGGTCACCGTCAAGGCTGTCCTCAGGGTGGATGACCTCGACCTCGTGAAGGACTTCCACACGAGGCTCAGAGTGCACGGCGGCGCCTGCCCCTCCTGCGGGAGGAAGGCCGGGTTCTACTACGAGGCGATACTGCAGGTCAGGGCGGACGAGAGGCATCTCTCCGACGATGAGATCGAAGAAGCAGTCGGGCTCGCGGAGCGCATCGTGGACCGCGCCGCCTCGAAGGGCGAGGCGTTCATCTCGAAGATCGAGCCGGTGAAGGGCGGGGTAGACATCTACCTCAGCAGCCATAATCTGGGGAGGAACATCGCGAAGGAGTTCAGGGCGAAGTATGGCGGCACGGTCGGCGTGTCTCCGAAGCTCTTCGGACTCAAGGACGGCAAGGAGATCTACAGGACCACGCACCTCATCAGGCTGCCCCGGTACAGGGGGGGCGACGTCGTGCGCTTGGAGGGCAGGATGTTCGAGGTCGTCTCCATGGGGCAGCGGCCGGTGCTCAGGGACCTGAAGAGCGGGGAGAGATTGTCGCCGACTGGGACGAAGATGGAGAGGGCCAGGGTCGTCGAATCGGAGCGCTTCGATGCCGAGGTGATATCGATCACGGACAAGGAGGTCGAGTACTTCGACCCCGCCGAAGCGAGGAATGCGAAGGTGCCGAGGCCGCCGAACCTGGGCGAGCCCGCGAATGTGGAGATAGTAAAGGCGGGCAACGAGTCATTCGTCTCGATGCTCAGAAGGGGGGGCGCAGGGAAGCGTCACTGACCTTCTCATCCTCTTTCTCAACGGAAGCCTCCTCGCCCCCCATCCGCCTGTCGGGCCCTATGGTCTCCCTGTAAACGGAGGTCGCCTTTCGCTCTCGCCGCCTCCGTCTCCTCTTTTCCTTCCTCTTCCTCCGCCAGACGTATGCCGCCAGCGGGACCACGAAGCCGATCGCCGCCAACGGGATGGCCCAGATCCACGGAGGGATTTCGTTCTCAACCGGCGGCTCGCTGGACGCCGTGGTGAACGTGAATGAATAGTCGTCGCCGCCCGCCCCGTCGCCGTTGCCGTCGAGATGGTTGTTCAGGTTGTCGAGGATGAGAGATGCGTTCAACCTGATGCGGTAGCGGGTGCCCAGGTCAAGCTTCTTCCAGATGCGGACGATGATGACGGAAGAGCCGACGGGCGATTCCATCGTGAAGTTGACGTAGGGGGTGATGTTCACCGCGCCCTGGAAGGATGTGGTGTTCGGGGTGAAGGTGATCGTGATTACCCTCAGGTCCACTGGCACGTCCGCGCTGCCGTTCGCCGGATCGGTCGTGCTGACGCGGGGAGGCGGCGCCTGCGCGACAGTGAACTGCCATGTCATCTCGCCCTGCAGCGCGTTCCCCGGACTCGAGGCGTCGCTGGCATTGGCGGTTATTCGGACCTGGTACGTCGATCCACGCAGCAGATCGATGGACGGGTCGAATGTCATGACCGACCCTATCCAGGAGAAGAATCCCGCCACGGGCATCAGGTCGGCAGTCTTCCACATGGCGAACGCCGCCTGCGTCTTCCCCTGGTTCATCGTTTCGTTGAAGGCGACCATCACCTTCGCGTCCGGAGGGACGACATAGCCTGTCGGCTCGTAGCTGATTATGACCGGCGGGTTGCAGTCTATCTTGAACAGTGGGCTCGCGACCGATCTCCTCTTGCCCCCGGTGTCGATAGCATCGACGCCTATCGCGGCCTGCGCGGTATCGACGCACGGCACCTCCCACGCGATCTTGGCGGTTGTGCCATTGAGGGGCTGGAAGGGGCTGAGCGGGGCCCAGCTGCCCCCGCTGTCTGTCGTGTAGTTCACCCACACCTTCAGCGCGGGCTTGGGGTCGAAATCGTCTGAGACGGACCACTCGATGTTCCTGATATCAGGATTCGTCGGAGTGTGTCCCGACCAATCCTCCCCACCTGCTGGCGTCTGGATCGAAACGGCGGGAGGGGAATCGGCGTGGGAGCTTGTCGTGAACTGCCATGTGAAAGGCGCCGCCAGGCCGTTTCCGGGATGGGAGACGTCGGTCGCGGACACCGAGACGTTCGCCTGGTAGACCGTGGATGCCCTGAGGTCGTTCGAGGGGACGAAGTACATCGTGTTGCCTGCCCAGGAGAATGTCCCGGAGACTGGCATCCATCCGGGGACCGTCTTCAGACTGAAAGCGGACTGCGTTGCGGTGGTGTTCATCGCCTCGCTGAAGGTGACGCTCACGTTCGTCTTCACGGAGACATCCGGCGGACTCCTCGGTTGGCTGCTGATGACGGCGGGCTTGCGGCAGTCCAGATCGAACTTGATCGGCCCTGACCAGCTGAGAAGGCCGAACGTGTCGGCCACCGTCGCGTTCAGCGCGACGCCGGTGAGGTTCTCGCAGGGCGGGGTCCAGATTGCTGGAGACGAATCACCTCGCACAGCTTGGGCGTTCGGTATTGGGGTCCACGGTGCGGATCCGGTCCGCGAGAAGTTCACCCAGACCCTGAGCGCGTTCGGAGGATCCGAATCGTCCGAGGCGTCCCAGACTATGGCCTGCGGCACCCCGCCCGTCCAGCGCTCGCCCATGACCGGCCTCGTGAGCGCGATGTTCGGCGGCATCGATCCCGGAGTGTAAACGGACACGTTCACATCATCGATGTACCAACCCTGATGCGCATTGTTCTGCGCGTCTATGCTGTCGAAGAAGAACCTAACCTGGACGACGTGCCCGATGAAGGGGGAGAGGTCGAGGCTCGCCGCCAGCCACGTCTTGTCGAAGAACATCCCCATCTGGTATGATCCTGCCTGCCCCTTGCTTGGCCACTGGCCGTTGTCCATCCTGATCATGATCCAACGCTGGTCGTACTGCACCGTGGGCTCGGTCTCGTACCAGTAACGGAAGCTCAGGTGCGCCACGGAGACGTTGAAAAGCTCTATCGGCGGTGAGGTGAGGTTGCCATAGGTCCTCGCCCCCGTCGCGTAGTTGCCCTTCATGTCCTGCCCGTACCACCAGCTGTGGCAGGGACTGTAGGAGATGATCCATGCCGGAGGGCTTGGCTGGCAGCTGTTCACCTGATGCCAGAGGGAGCCAGGGTCTGCGACCCAACCGGCCGTCCCCGACTCCATGTCGTCGAGGTAGGGCAAAGGCGTGGCGAGCTGGAACTTGTACTGCCCGTTCGCCGAGACCCCTATGTCCAGGCTCGAGCGGAAGACGACAGTCACCGACTCGATCTCGCCGGGGGTCGCGCTCGCGGGAATGGTGACATCGATGGTCACTTCGACATGGCCGCCCGAGGTCACGAGCCCGGTGTCGACGAAACCGTCCCTGGGCCGCTCGGTGTCATCGAGGGGCACGCCGAACTGATCGAGGAACGATACGTTCCATCCGAGCAGCTGACTGTACGAGAGGTCGAACACGTCGTCCGAGCTCCCTATGTTCTGTATCGTGATGTTGAGCTTGAGGGAATCGAGCTTGGAGCCGACCATGAAGCCTACCGGCGGCGTGAGGCGCAGCCCAGCTGCGGGGAGCGAGGCCTGGACCGCCACATCGTCGATGTACCAGCCAGCCGTGACCCCGTTGGCGAGCCAGTCCCACAGGATGAAGCGGAATGCCACCGAATGTCCCGCGAAGGACGTGAGGTTGAAGTCTGCCATGACCCAGGCGCCGCTCGCCCCCGAGTACGCGGGCTGTCCGCCGAGCCGCTGTGCGGGATAGCCCATCTCAGGGGCAATCAGAGTCCAATCCCCGCCATCGGAACTCGCCTCCACCCACGCGCCGTCCCCGTAGCCGCCGATGATTCTGTACCATTGCCAGAAGACCAGGTGCGCGCTGGAAATATAGTCGGGGATGCGGACCTGGGGTGTCTCCAGAATCGAGAAGCTGCTCAGGCTGTAGTTCCCCGCCAAGTTCGTGCCCCAAGCATTCGTACCCGAATGCGCCGTTGTCGGCCCGGTGGGGAAGGTCACACTCGGCGTCCCGAGCTGCCAATCGTTCACCGGACGGGGGAGCACGTGCCACCCTGGCGCACCGCCCTCCATATCGTCGGACCAGGGTGCAGGGATCGGGGTGGCTGACCGCAGTGTCGCCGCCGCTATCCTCGACCCGTCGGACCAGGGCCGGACCTCGAGAGTCATCTCGTCAACGGTCCCCGGGGGCGCGCTCGGCGGCGGGATGACCGTCACGACGATCGAAGTCTCCGCGCCCGGGAGGAGGGGGCCCACATCGGGGAGCGTCGCATTCCCGCCATGGTTCGTCAGGAGGACGCCGAGGTTGTCCCTCAGCTCCACGGTCCATCCGAGGCCCGGAGCTGCGGCCAAGTCGAAGCTGTCCGTGCCCTGTCCCATGTTCCTGAGATCGAATCGGTGGACCGCTGGCTGCGATTGGCTCGCCGGTTTGTAAGAGTAGTCTGGTGTGAGCGCGGCTCCAGTCTGCGCAGCGAGGTACAGGTGCCCGTAGCCGTTCGGCCCGAGGGGAGAGTTGTCCGGCCACGACGCAGTGCTCGATGTGTCCCCGTCCCAGACGCCGACGAACGGGGAGCTGTGATGGCTGGCGTAGAACCCGACGATGTCCCCCGCCTTCACCGCCGCCGTCGGTCGCCCGATCAACGCAAGGGGGATGGAGAATTCGTACATCCGGTGCGGGACCGCTTCCCTCTGCGAGGGACCGAAACCAACCGCCGCCCACAGACCGCCATGGAAAGGAAGCGCCTGGTCCATCGCGTCCTGGGGTGTCCACGCAGCACCCGGACCTGAATAGACATAGTGACACCGGACCGATACGAACGGCAGGCACGCGCTGTCATTGCTTGCCCTGACGCTGTACTCGCCGTCGCCCTGGGGCGTCGGCGCCCCATTGTGGTCACCGTCGAAAGCGATGCCCGCGGCATCGTTCGCCCCCTGCGTCGTGTCGCTCGTGACGTCGTAGGCTATGTGGAGCATTGTGCCGTTGTTCCGGACGAGCATGTATGCGGTCGCGGTGTTGAAGGGGATTGCGGAGAGGTCTACGACCGCCGCGTCCTGCCATTCCGGCGCTGTGATGTTGCCGTCCACCGTGACCTGCCCCGACACGTATCTCGAGAAGATCCCGGCCTCGGGGAGCCTGTGCCCCGAAGTGCTGGGAGGAAGGGTCACCGCTGCCGTGAGGAAGAGCAGCGCTATCGCTGTGCAAGTGACCCTAGCTACTGCCGGTCTGGAGCGAGCTAGCTCTATCATGTGCCGCGAGCTCTTTTCACCCGCGGTCGGAGATATAGCCCTTTCCACCCTAGTATCGGCGTCTATAGGTATCTAGGCGGGAGGGGGCGACTCCTCGCCGCCCTCTCCTTCCGGTGGCGTCTCTCCCTCGGGAGGTGCCGCGCCTTCTTCTGGCGGGGCCTCTCCTTCAATGGGTGCTTCTTCCGGTGGAGCCTCTTCTGCCGGGACTTCCTCGGGTGGTGCCTCTTCCGTGACCTCGGGCTTCTTCTTCCTCATCAGGAGTGCCGCGATAATAACTACCACGACTATCACGATGATCAGGATGAGGATTATCACCGTCCAGTCCATGCCTCCCGGCGCCACCGGTGTCTTGCCAGTATACGTGTTGGATGGGGCAGACAATGTCGTGCCGTTGGCGACTACTCGCACTGTGTAGGAGTACTGGGTGTCGGCCGTCAGGCCGGTGTCCGGGTAGGTCAGTTGCGTACCCGGCACGGTTGCAATCGCGATGGCGCCTCTGTAGATCCTGTACTGCAGCGTGGTCGCGCTCGTGATCGGCGAGCCATCCTCGAAGAGCGATATGGCCACCCACGCGAGTGTGATCTGCTTGTCCGAGTTCACCGTTCCGGTCAAGACCGGCGCCATGGGCTTCCTCGGGCCAGTGGTGAAGCTGACAGTCCCCTGAGCCGCCATCGTGTTGCCGGCGCCGCAGGTATCCTTCGATAACACGCCGACCGTCACGACGTAGGCCGTGTCCGCCACAACCGTGACCGAGATGTCCAGGTTCTTGTCGCCGTTTGACCAAGTGTAGGTGTGTGCCGCAGCCGGTGCGATCGTAATATTATCCTCGACTGATGCGGTGTCCATCGCCTCGGAGAAGTTCACGTAGACGTGCAATGTCGCCTCGTACCCCACGGCGCCCGTCGGCCCCGAAGTTTCTATCGTCGGCGCTGTCACGTCGATGTCGAACGGGGCTGACCATCCGTAGCCGGAGTCTCCTGCCTCATCGGTCGCGCTGACATTGATTCGCACGTTCGTGGCGTCCGTCGTTGGCGGGGTCCAGAGGCGGGGGTTCGCTACGCTTGGCCCAGGATCCACGACTTGGTTGTAGCTCGTAGTGTCGTTGGCGTTGATAGTGGTGGTCAAGGAGGCCGTCGGGGTCGCATCGTCGACGGGGGTCCACGCTATGGAAACGACCTCTCCCCTCGCGAAGCAACCGCCCGTCGGCGTGTCGACCGTGACCGTTGGCGGGCTGTTGGCGTTCCACGACCATGGGTTGGGGACCGGACCCGCACCGAGCGGATTGCCACCCATGTCATCGGCCGCCGTCACCGTGAAGGTGTAAGCGGCGTCAGGAGCGAATGGTGCGTGGGATATCGTGGCGACCGTGTCACCAGCACTCCAGACAGGAGCGTTAAGCGTGATCACGGGGGCAATTGACCCGACGTAAGTCGCGACGTCGATTTGCTTGGAGAATGTAATCACTATGTCCGCGGTCAACGACACACCGACAGCACCATCGACTGGCACCGTCGTTGTTATTGTCGGGTTCGGGCATATTGCCGTGAATATCCACGGGTTCGTGCCCGGGACTGGTACCGCCGACTCATTGATCCACACCTTGTAAGTGTGGCAGATGAGGTACGGATCACCCGCATGGTCAAGCGTCAGGACAGAGCCGACCAATGACGGGGCTGTCGTGACCGTCTGACCCTGAGGAACCGACGATACGACATCCGCCGAAATCGCGGGGAGGCTCGCCGGTGGCCTGTTGAAGGTGACCACTATCGGGTCTGTCAGGGGGACGTCAATCGCGTTGTTGACCGGCGATGTCGTCGTGATTGCCAAGGGCACCGCAATTGTCCTGCAACTCGGCTCGGATGTGCCGACCGTCGAATTGAGAACGGTGCCGGCGACGTTTCTCTTGTACTCCACGTTAATCTTGTAGCAGTACGAGCCGTCTGGATGCCCGGGGCTCGGATAGCTGTGCGCACCGCTCGGAACAGCAGCCACGCTCGCTATGTGGGTGTACGGCCCACCGCCGGCGTTCACCGACTCCCATACGCCATAGCTCTGGATGTTCCCATTCAGGTCCTGCATCCCGGTCCATGCGATGTCCAGCTGGCCCGCGCTCGGGTTGGTCACCGTCAGCGTCGGGTAAGCCTCGACGCTCACCGCCGAGAGCTCCTGCATCAGGTTGGTGTCCAGCGGCGCCTTGATTGAGTTGGTGTAGTTGATCCCGACGTATCCGTTCATTCCCCTGCGCACTTCGAATATCGCCATGCCAGTGTCGGCAACCGTCCAATCGTAGTTGACGCCACCGATGTCCTGCGCGTAGTCCGGCCTGAAGTCAGCGTTTGGCGGGGGCGGCGCGAGGTTGAGCCTGTTCTGAATCACGAGCGGTCCGAGCGGCTGCGTGGTGAGGTACAGCACAGCGTTGCTGTAGTTCACCGGCGCGTTCAGCCCGGCTACCGGCCCGACCAATCCCGTTATGATCTTGTTGGGGTATGGCTGCGCACTCACCCCGAAGTTCCCCTGCAAAGCCACAAACGCTAGTCCAATCACGATTGCCATGCTCAGTTCTTTTCTCATGTTCTTACCTCCTCTCCTACGGAACGTCCGGCGTGATCAGCTTCGGGGCCCAGGTGAAAGTCGATGCTATCACCATGTAGAACCCGTCGCCGGGCATTATAGCGAAGTTCGTTCCCGTCCATGGGCCACTACCGGAGTACGTCCACTTCTGCCAGGCATGCGATGCCGCGTCCCAATGCCCCAGTTCGACAACCTTGGACGAGGTAAGCTCGTTCGTTATCGACCGGGCGTCGGTGTACGAAGTGGTGTAGGGCAAGGATATGAAGTTGAAGTTCGTCCTGGATGGCGGGTTCATCGTGAACTGCAGTGTTGTCGAGCTGTCGGTGCCGGTGATCGACCAGCTGAAGGAAGCGACCAGGCCGATGTACAGCCCGTCGCCGGGGAGGATGTTGAAGTCCTGCCCGCGCCATGCGTTGTGGAACCAGTAGTAGAGTATCGTGGTCTGCTTCCGTGCGTCCCACTTCGCGACCACGTTGATCTTCGCGTTGGTGAGCTCGGTGGTGATGTCGCTGGCCTTCGTGTATATCGACCGGTAGGGCAGGCTGAACCATTGCGAGTTCGGGACTCCGGAGGCGAGGCTGAACTGCCTGTACATCCTCGCTCCCATCGAGCTGTTCGGTCCCTCGAGCCAGAGGGCGTTGTGGCCCCTGACGATGTAGAAGTGGTTGATAGTGTCGGCGTTGTCGCCGGTGGCGGTGTAGGTCAGGCCGGTCACGTTGCCGACCTGGGCCCATGGCATTGCTGCGAAGCGGTCAGCCGCTCTGTACACATAGTAGCCGGTCGCCAGGGTCGACGCCCGCCAAGTAAGGACGATGTCGCTGCCCGAGCGGGCCACCTGCAGCCCGGGCGGGGCCGCTGGCAAGCAGGTGGTCGTGAACGACCACGGGTTAGGCACGGGGCCAGCCACGAGCGAATTCCCGACCGTGTCCTGCCCGGAAATCGTGATGGTGTACAGTGTGCATGCCTGCAACTGCACGGCGTGGACCATGCTCAATCTCCTGTCGCCGTTGGACCAAGAATTCGAGAATGTTATTCCCGACGGAGTGACGATCGCGTTGACGGAGCCCGTGTTCATCGGCTTGTTGAAGTCGACCACTATCGTCTTCACCAGCGGGACGTCCACCGCGTTGTTCGCCGGATCAGTTAGCATGATCTTCGGGTTCGTCGAGGTCGTTGTGAAGGACCATGGGTTCGGCACCGGGCCGGGCACGAGGCACTGCGCGAACAGGTCGCACGCGTGTATGGTGATCGTATAGGTGGTGTCCTCTGCGAACGGCGCATGCGACAGGTTGAGGTACATATCCAGTGCGCCCCAGACCGGGGCCATCGGGAAGTTCGGGGTGACCTGGACGCTCAGCGACGCGCGGTCCATCGTCTTGTTGAATTGCACGAACACGAGCTTGTCCAGGGCCACGCCGGTGGCGCCATCGGCTGGATCGGTAATCACGATGAACGGGTTCGGGCCGGGGCAGAACGTCCTGAAGTCCAGCTGGCGGTCTCCGATGAGCGGGTAGCCATCCTGGCTCTCGGCAATTCCGATCCTCAGCACGTAATCCGTGCAGTTCGTGAACAGCGGGCCGTGCGACAGCGTGAACACCGTGTAGCCGTTGGTCCACGCCTCGCCCAAAGTGATCGGCGGGTCGATGGTGTATTGGAACGTGCCTGTGTTCATCGGTTTGTTGAAAGTGATCACGATGTTCTGGTTGCGGGGCACGTCAACCGAATTGTCCGGTGGGACCCACGTCTTCACGGACGGGCTTGTACAGAGAGTGTCGAAGCGGAAGTGGTTCGGCACCGGGCCGTTGACCAGGTTCTTGTTCTCGTCCACGTCCCTGCCGGCTGTCACGTTGATGAAATACGTCTTGCACGTGCTGAAGTCCGTCGTATGATTGAGAATCATGATCGCGTCCATCCCGACCCAGTCGACCGTCCACGTCCAGTCCAGCGGGACGACCGATACCAAGACCGTCGAGCGCTGCATCGCCTCGTTGAAGATCATCTGCACATCGTAGTCGAGCGGGACATCGATGGATTGGTCTATCGGCATCGTCTGCAAAACGAAAGGCGAACCGCCGCAGGTCGTGAAGATCCAGAAGCTGTAGTAGCCGCCCTGGATGTTGTTGCCGCTGGTGTCCTGCCCGGTCACGTTCAACGTGTACTTCGTGCAGGCGGTGAATGCCGGCGGGTGGCTCAGGGTGAGCGTGGTGTTCGTCGGTGTGTTCCATGATGCAGTCAGGCTTATGGACGGCGTGAATGCGACGTTCACCGTCGGCGGGTTCATCTTGTGACTGAAGGTGACTTTGACCGCCTTGTCAACCGCCACCTCTATCGACCCTCCGTTCGGGTCGGTTGATATGACCCTCGGGTTCATGCAGTGAGACTCGAAATACCATGGATTCGGGACGGAGCCGGGCAGGAGGCCCTGGCCGTAGATGTCCATGCCGGTGACATTGACCGTGTATAGCGTGCAATCAGCGAGGTTGGCCACGTGGCTGACCTTGACGTTCTTGTTGCCGTTGGTCCACTGGTTGCTTGAATCGGGGAGCGGCGGTGTGACGTTCACATCGACGGAGCCTGTGTTCATCGAGTTGCTGAAGTTGACATAAATCGCGGAGGTCAGAGGGATGTCGACGTCGGCCAGATGGGGATATACCTGCGCGATCTCCGGCAGGGGGCAATGCGTCGAGAACACGTAGGTCTTGGGCAGACCGACCATCGACTGACCTTCCTGGTCGAACGCCTGGGTGATGTTGTACCTGTACTGGGTGCAAATCTCGAACGGGTTGCCGGAGTGGGTCATGATCAGGTTCACGGAGGAGTTCTGCCAGACGCTGCTGTACGGGAAGTCGGTCCATGTACCGGTGTCCTTGAGCGTGACGGTCACTTGGCCGGTGTTCATTGGCTCTGAGAAATTGAGCCATATCTGCGAGCTTACGGGCACCCCGGTCTGCGCCCAGGGATAGGTGTTCGTCACCGTCGGCGGGATCGAGGCAGCCGTGTGCTCGATTGAAACGTCCTCCAGGTGCGGGCTGTCCGTGCACGAGGAGCACAGTATCTGGACGAAATAGACCATGTACTGCGCGGGCGAAGCGAGAGCGTAGATCACCGTGCCGGGGTTCACGTAGTAGCTCGAGGGGGAACCGTCCGGGCCCTTGAACTCGCATCCCGGCAGGGTGAAGTCCGGGCTGCTGCATGTCGCGATCTGGAATCTTATCGTGCCGCCCGCGGGAACGTTGGCCGGGGTCTGGTTCCAGAATATCTTCTTCCACATGGTGTTCGAATGCAGGCTGTTGAACTTGGATGACTGGAGCGTCCCCTGCGGCTGGTAGGCATTATCAAACTGCCATGTGTCGTTCAGCTTGTTGCCTGGCTGGTCTTTGCCGCTGAAGACAACCGAAGACGTTGTCCCTATGTCGTAGCTCATCACGAGGTTGGTGCGGCCTGGCGGGCTGCTCCCGGTCGAGATCATCGCCCAGTATCTCGTGCCGAGGTCGTCCCAATACCTGTATGTGGTGGCAGGATATCCGGACGGGTCCAGACCGCCGAAGAGCATCAGGTCGTTCTGGGTCGCTCTGTAGATGAAACCGAATCCCGACCTTCCGCCTGGGCTGCCGCCGCTGATCTGGCTCGTCTTGTCCGTCCATGAATCGGAGAGATAATTGTATTCCCATGTCTGATCCAATATCGTCATGCCTGACGCACCGCCGTACAACACTGTGCGGGAAATGAGAGGATAGTAAACCAGGCTATGGCTCGCCCTGTCCGATGGCGGGTTCGTGCCCGCCCTTGCCGTCCAGATGTGGGTCGTGACGTCGTACGCCCAAGTCTCCCATACGAACCTGCCCATGCCTGAGGTTATTATCTTCTGTTGCGCGCTGTCGAAAGCGAGAGGAGTCGTGGTCAGGCTAGGCTTTGCGGGGCCGGTCCTATTGGTCCACGTACCCGTGGATGCAGCGTACTCCCAAGTTTCGTAGTTCTGGCCGTTGGCGTCCCATCCACCAAAGAGCACTCCGATGCCGTGGACGGAGTCGAACGCGGCGGTGGCGCTCCACCTGGCGGACCATGGTGCCTGGTCCGATAGCTTGCTCCACGCGTTCGTGGCCGCGTAGTAAGCCCACGTGTCGTTGAGGTTGACGCTCAATGCGTCTATCCCGCCCATGACCATCGTCCTGCCGTTCACGGTGTCGAAGAACGATGCGGCGGCTTGGCGCTTGGACGGCGCGACAACGGGATTCTTGTTGAACCATCCGAAGAATGTCTTGTTCAGCTGCACGTATGCCGAGGCGCCCGTGCCCTGGATATTCACATTGCTCGCGGTCTGTGCCGCGCCGAAGTCCAGATCGGTCGTCTGCGTCCACAGCGACGCCTTCGCCACCGGTGAGATCATCACGACGAAAGCGCTCATCATGAACGCAAAGGTCAGCGCGACTACGACACATCTAACCATTTTCTTGCTAGCCATGTTTTTGCCTCCTCTCCATCAGGTACAAGTTCTCAAGCGAGGTTTGGCCTGTCATGAACCCATGTTACTTAAAGGTTTCCGGGTTGCATCGCCGGACAAGCGAAGGGGGAGTGGTGTAATATCGTTTGTGGTGCACTAATCTAAGTGACGCGGGCCTGGCTGATGACGATCCACGTGCGTTTCCTGTGGAGAATTTCAGAGTCCGCGCTGTCCGGCAAGAGAGCAGGCTCAATTGAAAAGGGCGTGATGAAAAATTGAAAGGTCCGGGACC
>Ga0315275_10001175_pt1 | contig 22787 bp, 21 predicted proteins | sample YL17G03_0_MG_FD_205557 | JGI IMG/M metagenome (GOLD analysis project Ga0315275, IMG submission 205557) | Sediment microbial communities from Yellowstone Lake, YNP, Wyoming, USA - YL17G03_0 | ecosystem: Environmental > Aquatic > Freshwater > Lake > Sediment | place: USA: Wyoming | collected...
GCTCGGTCAGCGCTCAGCAGTCACCTTTTCGCGAAACTTGAGTGCTCGTCAGCCTACGCCGATCTGGGTGCATTCGACGCAGCGATGCAACGTGCAGAGCAAGCGTTACGAATTGCTCAGTGTGTCTGATTAATGTACTTCCGCGCACAGGGCGAGATGGTACCGGGCCTTGTCCATGTATACAGAGGAGACACGAGCGAGGCAATTCCCTTCCTGGAGCGCAGTCTGCAGCTGGGAGAGGATGCGGATTTGCCGGGCGCGATAATTCACGCCACCTATGGTCTTGGGCATGCATACAACCTCACGCAGCGGCCACATGAGGCTGTCCCGATACTCCAGCGCGGGTGGGCACTGGCCGAGTCGGGAGGCTTTGTGCACTATGGAGCGATCTGCCTCATGCACTTGGCTGACGCCTACAGCTTGATAGGGCAGGCGCCCGCAGCCCGAGAGACGATTGATCGTGCGCTCACGGTTGCTCGCGATGGAGGCTTCCGTGCTCGCGAGGCTTGGGCTCTGCACATTCAGGGGCAAATCCTTGGACGCGCGTCGGACGTAGACAAAACGCCCACCAAGCAGGCACACCAAGCAGCCCTTGCGCTGGCTGACGAACTGGGCATGCGCCCGCTAATCGCCCATTGTCATTTCGGCCTCGCCAAGCTGCACGCGAAGAGCGGCGAGCGCGAAGAGGCGAGAGAGCATCTCGCCACCGCAGCGACGATGTATCGCGAGATGGGTATGCAGTTCTGGCTGGCGCAGGCGGAGCTCGAGTAACCCACCAACCGACGCCGTGCTACTTACCGGGATGTTCCGATCGCACCCAGTCCTTGAACGTCTCATCTTCGAATCGATAGACGCCTTTGTCCGACTGAATGAGGATCTGGCGTTCGCGAAGTCGCTTCAGGGCATTCTGCGGAACTGAACGGTCGGCGGAGCGACCCAGCCTCAGCACCTGTCCCATCCTTGTCAATGTCAGCGATCCGTGCAGATCGCCCTTGCCGGCGGCGACCAACTGAAGGACGAGCCGGTCCGCCGGCAGCATCCTGTCCCAGCGCTTGGCGAAGCCCTCTTGCGCATAGACGCTCTGCTTGCAGGTCTCGATCGCGCGATCCACGCCCTCGAACGCGTTACCGAGGTACTGCGAGAGGAACCTCCGGAAGAGCTCGGGCACCCTCTTGAGCGCATCGAATGCCCTCAGGGTGTCCTCCAGCTTGAGTTTCAACGTCGTCAGCGTGTTGGCGCGCCGGGTCAGCTCCCGGACGAACTCGTCGCCGAGCAGCGGCAGGGATTCGACCCGAGCCCAGTTGTAGAAGGCCTTGTCTTCGGCGCCGAACATCGTCCTCAACCTGTCTTCGGAAGATCCTGTGAAAATCACCTTCAGGCGATCCTTGCGGGTGTCCAGCAGCGCCCGCAGCGCTTTCTCCAGTGCCGTGTGTCTCTTGTCGGCCAGCACCTGGGCCTCGTCGATCAATAGCAGCCCCGTGTTCTTGCTCCTGTCGAACGCAGTGAACGCGGCGCGCAGTTTGGCAGCGCGCGCTTTTTCTGCATCCCTGAACCCCAGTTCGGCGCCGCCCTGGACAATCCCGCTCACCTTTCCCGAAACCTTCAGCGTGGAGACGGGTGTTTCGAGCCTGGCGCGGACCTTTGCGAGAACGCGCCGCGGCGCCGAGCAGGCGTGGATCGCCTCTGCGATGGCATCGGCCGGATCCTGGTCTTCCTGCCACAGGTTGCAGTAACCGACCGCGTAACCCTTCTTTTCTGCAGCAGGCGTGAGATCCTTGGTCAGAAACTCCGTCTTTCCCATCCGGCGCCTTGCGTGAAGGGCCGTCGCCGAGATCAGACCGAGGTCGAATGCCCGCAAGTGATGTTCGGCAAGCTCTGGCCTGGCAAAATGCCAGCCGGCAAGTAATGGAGGGCGCATGTGTTACGTTGTGGTATCGATTATAGGAATTCCTAAATATCGAATGCCATGCTAACACGGCCGGTGCCCTCGAGCGACGGCAGCAAACGCTGCAGGCCGCCGCTGGGCGCTCAGCGCGATTTCCCACAACCGTCGCATTGGCAATCCCCAGAATAGACTAGACTGAGGTTTCGATTGCTTCTCAATCTCTGCGATGCAATGCCCAAGTTGTAAAGTCGAGAACGACGAGCGCCTTAAGTTCTGCGAGGATTGCGGGGCGCCTCTCGCGCGCGCCTGTCCGAGCTGCGGCGCGCAGATTCGGCCGGGCAAGAAGTTCTGCGGCGAGTGCGGCTCCTCGATGGATAGCCCACCAACGTCGGGCTTCGCGTCCCCAAGGCAATACACCCCGAAGCACCTCGCCGAAAAAATCCTCACCTCCAAGTCCGCCCTCGAAGGCGAGCGCAAGCAAGTCACCGTGCTCTTCGCGGATCTCAAGGGCTCGATGGAACTGCTCGCCGATCGCGACCCCGAAGAGGCGCGCAAGATCCTCGATCCCGTCCTCGAACGCATGATGGAAGCGGTGCACCACTACGAAGGCACGGTCAACCAGGTGATGGGCGACGGCATCATGGCGCTGTTCGGCGCGCCGCTCGCTCACGAAGATCACGCGGTGCGTGCCTGCTATGCCGCGCTGCGCATGCAGGACTCGGTCCGTCGCTATGCCGAGGAAGCGCGCCGCGCCCACAGCGTGGAGGTGCAGATCCGCGTCGGCCTCAACTCCGGCGAGGTCGTCGTGCGCGCGATCGGCAGCGATCTTCACATGGACTACACCGCGGTGGGGCAGACCACGCACCTGGCCGCTCGCATGGAACAATTGGCGCCACCCGGGACCGTTCGACTGACCGCAGAGACCATGCGCCTCGCCGAGGGCTACGTCGAAGTGAGATCGCTCGGGCCGATTCCCGTCAAAGGCCTGCCGGAGCCCATCGAGATCTTCGAGCTGATCGGTGCTGGACAGGCGCGTACGCGCCTGCAAGCCGCCGCCCTGCGCGGCCTCACGCGCTTCGTCGGTCGCGATGCCGAGGTCGAGCACCTGCGCCGGGTCCTCACCCAGGCGGATGCGGGCCGCGGCCAAGTGGTCGCCGTCGTGGGCGAGGCCGGCGTGGGCAAGTCGCGGCTTACCTACGAGTTTACTCACACGCATCGGGTGCAGGAGTGGCTGATCGTGGAAGCCTCGTCGGTGTCCTACGGCAAGGCCACCAGCTACCTGCCAGTAATCGACCTGCTCAAGGGCTACTTCAAGATCGGTGAGCGCGACGATCATCGCGAGATGCGCGAGAAGGTCACCGGCAAGCTCTTCACCCTGGACGAATCCCTGAGGCCGATACTGCCCGCGCTACTTGCTCTGCTCGATGTGCCCGTCGACGACACAGCGTGGACCACGCTCGACCCACCGCAGCGCCGCCAGCGCACCCTCGATGCCGTCAAGCGCCTGCTGCTGCGTGAAGCCCAAGTGCAACCGCTACTCGTGGTGTTCGAGGATCTGCACTGGGTCGATGGCGAGACCCAGGTCCTGCTCGATAACCTGGTGGAGAGCCTGGGCTCCGCCCGCCTGCTGCTGCTGGTCAACTATCGTCCCGAATACGAGCACCGCTGGGGCAGCAAGACCGCGTACTCGCAACTGCGCCTCGACAGCCTGCCCGCTGAGAGCGCGAAGGCGTTGCTGGCGGCACTGCTTGGCCCGGACCCGGGCCTCGCACCGCTGACGCAGATGCTGGTGAAACGCGGCAACCCGTTCTTCCTCGGAGAGACCGTGCGCACCTTGGTGGAAACGGGCGCTCTGGCAGGAGAGCGCGGAGCGTACCGGCTCACACGGCCGGTGGAGACGCTGCAGGTGCCGGCTACGGTGCAGGCCATCCTGGCGGCGCGCATCGACCGGCTGCCACCAGAGGAGAAGCAACTGCTGCAAGCCGCTTCGGTAATCGGCAAGGACGTGCCCTACGCGCTCCTGGCAGCCATCGCGGAGCAACCTGACGACATTCTGCGGCGCGGGCTCGCCCATCTGCAGGAAGCCGAGTTCGTCTACGAGGCGCAGCTCTTCCCGGACCTGGAGTACACCTTCAAGCACGCGCTAACGCACGAGGTGACTTACGGCAGTCTGCTGCAGGACCGGCGCAAAACGCTGCATGCGCAGATCATGGCCGCCATCGAGCGGCTCTGCGCGGACCGGCTGAATGAACATGTGGAGCGTCTCGCCCACCACGCGCTGCGCGGGAACCTCTGGGCCCAAACGGTTCGGTATGGCCGGCAGGCGGGGACCCGGGCGCTCGATCGCTCGGCCGCCCGGGAGGCGCTCGCCCACTTCGACCAGGCGCGCGCCGCGCTGGGGGAACTGCCCGAGAGCCGCAAGCGGACCGAGCAGCTCATCGACCTGTGCTTCGAGCAGCGGAGCGCCTTCTTTCCGCTCGGCGAGTTCGAGCGGCAGGGCGAAGTCGTGGACGAGGCGCGCGCGCTGGCGGCGGCGCTTGGGGACCAGCGGCGGCTCGGACGGACACTTGCGTACCAGGCGAACCTCTACACCCTCCTTGGCGAGCACGCTCGGGGAATCGACGCAGCGGACAGCGCGTGCGCCATCGCCGAAGCGGTCGGCGACCTCGGGCTGCGCGTCCTCGCGAACTATTATCTCGGCTGGGCGCTCTGGTACGCTGGCGACCCGCACCGGGCGGCCGACGCCTTTCGCACAGTGATCGCCCTCGTCAAGGGCGCACCGCTCGGCGAGCGCTTCGGGCTGGCGGGGCTGCCGGCGGTGATCGCCCGCTTTCACCTGGCGGCGGCCCTGGCCGAACTCGGAGAGTTCACCGAGGCCATCGCCGCAGGGGAAGAGGGCCTCCGGATCGCCCAGGCCGCGGGCCATCCGTTCAGCGAGGTCTTAGCCCTCTATGGCCTCGGGTACGCTCATCTGCGCCACGGGAACTTTGCGGCGGCAGCCCGCGTGCTGGAGCCGGCTCTTGCGCTCTGCCGGACGACGGGGATTCGCCTCATGTTGCCGTTCGCCGCGGCGTCCCTGGGCTCCGCCTATCTCCGGTCTGGGCGCGCGACCGACGCAGTGCCCTTGTTGGAGGAGGCGGTCGAAGCGTTCACAGGGATGCGAATTCTGACGTTCCGTTCGTTGTCCATCACGTTCCTGGCCGAGGCCTATCTCATTCTCGGACGGATCGCCGAGGCGCGAGAGCAGGCGGAGCAGGCCGTGGCGCTGGCGCACGCCCACCAGGAGCGCGGCTGGGAATCCTGGGGTCTGAAGCTGCTCGGCGACATCTACGCCCACGCGCCCGCCGAGATCGATCAGAGCGACGCGGAGCAGGCCGGAGACGCGTACCGGCAGGCGCTCGCGCTCGCGAGCGAGCTGGGCATGCGCCCGCTCGCTGCCCATTGTCACTTCGGCCTCGGCAAGCTCTACCGACAGACGAGCAAGCAGACGCAAGCCCGAGAGCACCTGACGACGGCCACCACGATGTATCGCGAGATGGACATGCGCTTCTGGCTGGAGCGAGCGGAGGCGGTGTTGGAGCGGTCCCCCGGCAATCCACCCTGAACCGAGTCCCGCCACGCGAGGCGGGTCCGGTATCCCCACACGAAACTCGTGATGTCGCTGACTAAACGATGCTCATGGGAAGACCATACCTGCTCACACCCCCCTATCGACCAAGCGAGCGTAGTCGGTTACACTGTGTACCGTGTATTACAACGTAAACTGAAGGAGATTGGATGAACGTTACCAGTGTGCGACTATCGCCCGAGGTCGAAGAAAAGCTCGCGGCCGTCGCGGATCGGGCTCGCCGGACGAAGTCGTGGCTCATCAACGAGGCCGTGAAGAATTACCTTGAGCGATTGGGCGAGGACGAGAAGCGCTGGAGCGAGACGCTCGATGCGCTCGCGTCGGTGCGGGCAGGCCGCCTGGTTGACGGAGACGAGATGCTCGAATGGATCAGCTCTTGGGGTAAGAAGACCGAGAAGAAGCCACCGCGGTGAAGCTTGCCTTCTCGCGAGAAGCGCGAGGTGATCTCGTGCGACTGCGTGCCTTCATTGCGCAACACAACCCGGCGGCAGCGGAGCGGCTGGCACGCCGGCTCATTAAAGGGATCGAGCGCCTCTTGCGAAACCCTCGCCTCGGTCGGCGTGTGACAGTCGCACCCGATCAGATGGCTCCGGAGGAGATCCGCGATTGGGTAGTCGGGGAGTACGTTGTCCGCTATCTAATCGCGGACCAAAGGATCGTCGCGCTCCGAGTGTGGCACGGTAAAGAACAACGGGCCTAAGGTTGGGGTCGCCGTCACTCGCCCTACGCTGCGCAGGACACGGCGCCGTAGATTTCCCCGACAGGCAAAAGTACTCATGGTGATTATGGCTCAAGGCAAATGATAGTGACGATCATGCCCCCATCCCAACCCCCGCAAGCGAGGGAAGGCGCTTATGACGCAATAAGCCCCTTAAGGTAGTGTTATGAGGGTCAGACTTGCGTAATTGGTGCCCCAGTCTTACTTGTTGCGGAGAAAATAGATATGCAATTAGCCGATCCAGAACCCGCTTTCTCTCACTGCTTCCGGTTCACCGCTTCGCGGCTCGCACCTCGCACCTCAAACCTCGCACCTCACACCTCACCATCCCCATGAGCGTCTACCTGATCCAGGCCCTGAGCGGGCTGGCGCATGCGGCTTCGCTGTTCTTGGTGGCGAGCGGGCTGTCGATCATCTTCGGCGTCACGCGCATCGTGAACTTCGCCCACGGCTCGTTCTACATGGTCGGCGCGTACGCGGCCTACAGTTTCAGCGGGTGCCTGATGGCGAGGCTGGGCGCACCGCTGGGGTTCTGGGGTGCGATTCTGCTGTCGGCGGTGGCGGTCGGGCTGGTCGGCGTGGTCATGGAAGTCACCGTCCTGCGCCGCATCTACCGCGCGCCGGAGCTGTTCCAGTTGCTCGCCACGTTCGGCGTGGTGCTGGTGGTGCAGGATGCAACGCTGTGGATCTGGGGGCGGGACGACTTGTTCTCCGGCCGCGCGCCGGGACTGAAAGGCACCGTCGACATCCTCGGCGAGCGCTTCCCGCAGTATCACCTGTTTCTGATCGTCCTCGGGCCATTGGTTCTCGGGCTGCTGTGGCTGCTGTTCAAGCGCACGCGCTGGGGGACGCTGGTGCGCGCGGCCACCGAAGACCGCGAGATGACCGGGGCGCTGGGCGTGAACCAGCGCTGGCTGTTTACCGGCGTCGTGTTCCTCGGCTCGATGCTGGCGGGCCTCGGTGGCGCGCTGCAGATCCCGAAAGAAGCCGTAAACCTGCAGATGGATATCAACATCATCGCCGAGGCCTTCGTGGTCGTGGTTATCGGCGGGATGGGCAGCGTGACCGGCGCATTTCTGGCCGCGCTGCTGGTCGGCGAAATATCCGCGCTCGGCATTTTGTTCTTTCCCAAGGCGACCCTGGTGCTGCCATTCCTCGTGATGGCGGTGGTCTTGATGATCCGGCCCAACGGCCTGCTCGGCCGGGCGGACGAGCGTCCGCGGGGGAGCGGAGCGGGAGCCGAGCCTTACCTCGAGCCGCCGGGCCGCGGTTTCGTCACAGCCGCGCTGGTCGCGTTGGCGCTGCTGGTGATCGCGCCATTGTTCGCCGGCGAATATGCGTTGCTGATTCTCGCCGAGTTGCTGATTTTCGGACTGTTCGCCGCCAGCCTGCATTTCGTCATGAGCATCGGCGGACTGGTGTCGTTCGGCCACGCCGCGTACTTCGGCCTCGGCGCCTACGCGGCGGCGCTGGCGGTGAGCCGGCTCGGTGTGCCGATGGCAGCCGGGCTTGCCCTCGCGCTGCCGGTTGCGGCGCTGGCGGCGCTGGCATTCGGCTGGTTCTGCATCCGACTGTCCGGCGTCTATCTGGCGATGCTCACGCTCGCCTTCGCGCAGATCCTGTGGTCGCTCGCCTTTCAGATGGCGTGGACCGGCGGCGACAACGGCATCCTCGGCGTGTGGCCCTCGAGTTGGGCGGGGTCCAAGACGGCGTTCTTCTACCTGACCTTGCTGATGGTGGCGGCCAGCCTCGCGCTGATGTGGCGCGCGGTGTTCTCGCCATTCGGCTACGCGCTGCGCGCGACGCGCGACTCGGCGCTGCGCTCCGAGGCGATCGGCATCGACGTGCGCCGGCAGCAGTGGATTGCGTTCGCAGTGGCCGGGGCGTTCGCGGGCCTTGCCGGTGCGCTGCATGCGTTCCACCAGGGCAGCGTGTTTCCCAACGTGTTGTCGATCCCCCAGTCGGTGGACGCGCTGGTGATGGTGCTGCTGGGCGGCCTGCAGACGCTGATCGGGCCGGTGGTGGGCGCGGCCGCGTATCACTGGCTGCAGACCGAGATCATGCGCTCGACCGAATACTGGCGCGTGATCCTCGGCGCGGTGATCCTGCTGCTGGTCATGGTGTTTCCGCAGGGCATCGTCGGCTTCATCGCCGGATTGCGGCGCTCACGCGAAGAGCCGGTCGCATGAGCCTGCTCGCGGTCAGCGGACTGTGCAAGGCGTTCGGTGGGGTGCGGGCCGTGGATGAGGTCTCGTTCACGCTGGAGGCGGGTGAACTGCTGGCCCTCATCGGGCCGAATGGCGCGGGCAAGTCGACGTGCTTCAACCTGCTCAACGGGCAGCTTCGGCCCGACAGCGGGCAGGTGTCGGTGGACGGACGCGACCTCGCCGCGCTCAAGCCGCGCCAGAGATGGGCGCTGGGCGTGGGACGCACGTTCCAGATTACAGCGACGTATGCATCGATGAGCGTGCGCGAGAACGTGCAGATGGTATTGCTGTCGGCGGCGCGCCGGCTGCTCGGGATATGGCCGCAGGCGCGCCGCCTGTATGTCGAGGATGCCGATGCGTTGCTGGCACTGGTGGGCATGGCCGACCAGGCGGGGCGCCCGTGCGCGCTGCTCGCTTATGGCGATATCAAGCGCGTGGAACTGGCGATGGCTCTGGCGGGCAAGCCGCGACTGCTGCTGATGGACGAGCCGACGGCGGGAATGTCGCCGGGCGAGCGCGACGAACTGATGGCGCTGACGGCGGCGCTGACCCGCGAGCGCGGCATCGGGGTGCTGTTCACCGAACACAGCATGGATGTGGTATTCAAGTATGCGAATCGGGTGCTGGTGATGGCACGCGGGCGCGTGATCGCCGAGGGCGAGCCGGCGGCGGTGCGCGCCAACGCCCGGGTGCAGGAGGTTTACTTGGGCACCGGCGCGACTTTCCAGGCACATCCCGCCCTGTCATGACGGCGCCGCTGCTCGAGGTGAAGAAGCTGTGCGCCTGGTACGGGCGCGCAAAAATACTTTACGACGTGGACCTCGAAGTGGGCCGCGGCGAAGTGGTGGCGCTGATGGGCCGCAACGGCGCCGGCAAATCCACCACCTTCAAGGCGGTGATGGGCCTGCTCGAACGCATCGAAGGCGAGGTGGAATTTCGCGGCGCGTCGTTGCGCGGGTGCGAGCCCTATCGCATCGCGCGCCAGGGGCTGGGTTATGTGCCGGAGGACCGGCGCGTCTACACCGGGCTCAGCGTGCTGGAAAATCTGGAAGTGGGACGGCAGCCGCCGCGCGAGGGCGCGCCGCAGTGGACCGCGGACAAGCTGTTCGGGGTGTTTCCGAACCTGCGCGAGATGCCGCATCGCGCCGGCGGAAGCATGAGCGGGGGCGAGCAGCAGATGCTCACCGTGGCGAGAACGCTGATGGGTAACCCCTGCCTGGTGCTGCTGGACGAGCCTTCCGAAGGCCTGGCGCCGAAAATCGTCGAGGACATGGCCAACATGATTCTCGAACTGAAGAAGGAGGGCTTGAGCGTGCTGCTGTCGGAACAGAACCTGCATTTCGCCCACCTCGTAGCCGACCGCGCGTACGTGATCGAGAAGGGCCATGTGCGCTTCCGTGGCACTATCGCGGAACTGGCGGACAATGAAGAGGCGCGTCGGGCCTACCTGTCGATGTGACCGCCTCCGCGAAGCGACCTTGTGCTACTTCGCTGGTGGGTTGAAATAGCGCCGTCGTTGATGCAGCACGCGAACGATCTGTATCTGCGATGGATTGACACGGTATCGAACGCGCCCCGCCGCGAAAGCCTAAGCTGCCTTGCCGTTGCTGTCCCTGGCACGTTCGCTACGCTGTCTGCGGACGGCCTTTTCCAAATCGTCCCAGGACATGTCGCGACGGGAATCCAAATCCGCCAAGCCCGCGTTCACCTGCTCGACAAACCACTCGGTGTACTCGAAGCCGTCCTTGAGGACCCAGTTCAGCACTTCGGATGGGGAGCGCATTGCGGCCGCAGCCAATCGGTCCAAGCGTTTCGCCTGTGATCTGGGAAGCACATCGGGCTCTGACATGGGCAGGGATTTCAGGTAGAAGACAGAGCACGAGCCTACACCGGAGTAAGCGCAATAACCAGTTCATCGGCTCACGCCTCGCGCGCAGATAACCCCTCGACGTTGTCGTACACCTCTGCCAGACTCAACACGCAGTCGAGCGTAGCAACCGGGACCGAATCCGCGACTTTGTTCGCCGCCGAGTAGATCCAACGGCCGTCCGGCTGTCTGCTGTAGTGCTCGACCAACACTTCGTTCTGCGAAACCAGAAGGTAGTCCGTCAGGGACTCGATCGCGCGGTAGTGCTCGAACTTCTTGCCCCGATCGTAGGCCTCGGTCGAGTCCGACAGCACTTCGACGATCGCCTGGGGGTTGAGCAACGTGTCGCCCGGCTGCTCCAACTGCGGCTTGCCGCACACCACGGTAATGTCCGGATAAGTATAGAGCCCTGCAATCGAAACCTTAACGCGCAGGTCGCTGGACATGACCTGACAGTCGCGCCCCTCCAACTGATTTCCCAGCCGCCTTACAAGGTTGGAAACGATTACCCCATGCGACCAGCTCGCCCCACCCATGGCGAACACCTCGCCATCGAGGAACTCGTGCCGGGCCTCTCCTGAGCGTTCCAGGTCGAGGTATTCCTGCAGCGTGTAGCGGGTTTTGGGCTGGACAGACATCGCGGTTCGGGCCGGATTGCCAAGGAATGATACACGCTCCCGTCAGACGTGTATGGCACCGATGGACGCTGGGCCCGGCTCCATGCACAATCTCTGCGACCCTTGCTGACATCTGCGGAGCATGACCATGGCAGTCGATACCACTACAGGCCCGAAGGGAAAACTCGTCATCCGCAACGTCGGGTTGATGCTCTCCGGCGACATCGCGCGGCCGATCCTGGAGGCGGACACGGTGGTCGCGCTCGATGGTGTGATCACCGCAGTGGGCCGGCACAAGGATTGCGACGTGAGCCAGCCGGATACGCTGATCGATGCGAAAGGAACCTGTCTGTGCCCGGGGCTGATCGACAGCCATGTGCATCCGGTGTTCGGGGACTGGACGCCGCGGCAGAACCAGATGGGCTGGATCGACTCGACGCTCAATGGCGGCGTGACCACGATGATCTCGGCGGGCGAAGTGCATCTGCCCGGCAGGCCGAAGGACATCGTCGGCCTCAAGGCGCTGGCGATCACCGCGCAGCGCGCGTTCCATAATTTCCGTCCCGGCGGCGTGAAGGTGCTGGCGGGCGCGCCGGTGCTCGAAAAAGGCATGGTGGAGTCCGATTTCAGGGAACTCGCGCAGGCCGGAGTCGGGCTTCTGGGGGAAGTCGGGCTGGGCTCGGTCAAGGGCGGCGAGGAAGCGCGGCGGATGGTGGCCTGGGCGCGCAAGTACGGCATCCAGAGTACGATCCACACTGGCGGCCCTTCGATTCCGGGTTCGGGCCTGATCGACAAGGACGTGGTGCTGGAGGCGGACGCCGATATCATCGGCCACATCAACGGCGGCCACACCGCGTTGCCCGAGGCGGATGTGTGCGAGTTGTGCGAGCGCTCCAGCCGCGCCATCGAGATCGTGCACAACGGCAACGAGAAAATCGGCATCGCGGCTGCGCACGCGGCGCGCGACGGCAAGTGTCTGCACCGCGTGATCCTGGGCACCGACGGGCCGGCGGGGTCAGGCGTGCAACCGCTGGGAATCCTGCGCATGGTTGCATTGCTGTCGAGCCTCGGCGGCATTCCGGCGGAGCAGGCATTTTGCTTTGCGACCGGCAATACCGCGCGCATCCGCAAACTCAATTGCGGACTGATCGAGACCGGCAAAGCGGCCGATTTCGTGTTCATGGACCGTGCCCAGCATACGGCAGGCAAGACGCTGCTGGAAAGCGTTGCGCTGGGCGATATTGCGGGCGTCGGCATGGTGGTCATTGACGGCGTGGTGCGCTGCCAGCGCAGCCGCAACACGCCGCCGGCGACCGAGGTCCCGGTGCTGGTGCGCGCATGAGGCGATGCGTCGATACAGGGATACCCTTGCTGAAGGCGGGGTGCTAGACTTTTCTGCAGTTGAATCGGACGCCGGGGCGACGGTGTCCATAACGGGTAGTCTTAGAGGAGAAGAAAAGATGAACAGCTTTGACAGGAGGAGGTTCCTTACCGCTGCGGGAGTCGGCGTGATCGCGGCGGCGAGTTCGTTTACGGTGCTACGCGACGTTCTGGCGGCGGGAAAGATCAAACCGACCGATGCCGATGCGCTGCTGGTGATCGACGTGCAGAATTGCTTCATTCCCGGCGGCAGCCTGGCGGTAAAGGAAGGCGACCTGATCGTTCCGCTGATCAATCAGATTGCCAAGAACTTCAGCAATGTGGTGTTGACGCAGGACTGGCACACGGCGGATCACGTGTCGTTTGCCTCGCAGCACCCGGGCAAGAAACCGTTCGAGGCCATCAAGCTCGATTACGGCACCCAGGTGCTCTGGCCGGACCATTGCGTACAGGGCACCGAAGGTGCGCAGATCCATTCGGGCATCGACATCCCGCAGGCGCAAGTAGTGATCCGCAAGGGCTATCACCGCGACGTGGACAGCTATTCTGCGTTTCTGGAAGCGGATCGCAAGACCGAGACCGGCCTGGCCGGGTATCTCAAGGGGCGCAAGATCAAGCAAGTGTTCGTCTGCGGCCTGGCCACGGACTACTGCGTGGCGTGGTCTGCGCTGGATGCCAGGAAATTCGGTTTCCAGGCTTCGGTGATCGAAGATGCCTGCCGCGGCATCGATATCAACGGATCGGTCGCCGCGGCGTGGAAGGACATGATCGCCGCAGGGGTGAAGCAGATTCAGTCCTCCGACTTCGCCTGAGCCAGGTTCGCGGGCGCGAGGCGCTAGGCGCGAGGCACGAGGGAATGCACTAAAACACTCAAGACCTCGTGCCTAGAGCCTCGTGCCTCGCCCTTCGCGCCTAGAGCCTCGTGCCTAGAGCCTAGCACCTCGCCCTTCGCGCCCCGGATCAGTCCTCGGGCAGGGTGCCGGGCAGTTCGAAGCGCTGTCGCGTGGTGCAATAGCGATTGCCGTAGAGCCGCCCGACCGGACGGTAGTCGTCCTCGGAAACTCGTTTGGTCGAAGAATCGATCAAGCCATCGCGGGCGTGGATGTGAACGACCTCCCCGAGGATGATGTCACGGACCGGGCCGACCTCGATGCGCCGGTAGAGCCGGCACTCGAAACTGGCCGGCGCCTCGGCGATCCTCGGATGCCCCACGATGCGGCTCGGTGCCTCGGTGAATCCCGCTTCATCGAATTCGCTGACATCGTCGTCATATTCCCCGCTCGCTACGTGCATGCCGTTGGCGATGCTCTCGTCCACCAGGTTCACGACGAACTCGCCGGTGCGCAGCAGGTTGGCGAGCGAATGTTTCATGCTGCCGTCGCTGCGACGATTGAAACTCAGGACCACCAGCATCGGGTCCTCGCAAACGGCGTTGAAATAAGAAAAGGGCGCGCAGTTCGCGATGCCGTTTTCGCTTCTCGTCGAGATCAGCGCGATAGGACGCGGAAACACCAGCCCGACGAGCAGCTTGTAGCGCTCCTGCATCGAGAGTGCGGGGACTTCGAGTTCCATTTAGGTTTGAGGTTCGAGGGACGAGGTGCGAGGTTCGAGGTTCGAGGGACGAGGTTCGAGGTTCGAGGGGCGAGGCGTTAAGTGCTTTAAGGCCTTACTTAACCCTCGTCCCTCGTCGCTCGCCCCTCGTCGCTCGTCCCTCGCACCTCGCCCCTCGCACCTCGAACCTCGTCCCTCCTATTGCCCTTCGACCACCTTCTTCAGGTTTTCGAGCCCCATCTGATAGACCTTGTTCAGCCCGTTGAGCGGCGTTGCGTCGTCCTGGCCCGGCGGCGGTTCGTCGGTCCAGTAGGCAACGCGCTTGAAGCGTGCCTTCCAGACCACCTTGCTGTTGCCGTCGCCGGCATCGGATACCGTCATGGTCGGGAAATAGTCGGTCGCGCCTACCTGGCCGCCGATATAGGTGTAGCCCAGCGACATGTTCCAGGGTTCGTAGACGATGAGCTTTTCCTGGACCTTGGTGCCGTTGGCTCGCGTCAACTCGCGGATGGCCCCGACTTCACGATTCTTGCCGAGGATGATCCGGCTCTCGGTGATGGTCGACAGCCAGCGCGGCAGTCCGTTGAAGTCGCTGACCACCTCCCACACGGCCTCGGGCGGCGCGTTGATCACGATGGAATGCTCGATCTTCATTTCGGGCGCCTCGGCGGCAAACAGCGGTGCGGCCGAGACGGCAAGCAGCAATGACAGAAGTCCCCTCGCCAGTTTCATTCTTGTTCTCCATTGATCGGTGCGTGGATAATGTTCGTGCCGGTCTCGAGCCAGCCTTCGCAGGCCGGAGCAACTGTCCAGTCTGCAGAGGGGCAAGAGCCTACCGCAATCGGACACGCCCTGCGACCCCCATTGACCGTCCGGCTGTTCCGACATGTGGAATCCGTCGATGGCCCTTGCCACCGGTGCGGCGCAGCGTTATCCGGCGAGAGGCTTGTGCTAGCATCGGTTTCCCTTTTCCTCCGTTGGAAACATCGAACATGAACGCGGCATTGAGCCCCGACGAACTCGCGCACTACCGCGAGCACGGCTACGTCTTCCCCCGCTATCGCCTGCCCGATCCGCTACTGCAACGCCTGCGCGACAGTCTCGACCGGCTGTTGGCCTCGTATACCGATGTCGCCCAGGAGGATCTCGCCAATCCGCACATGCTGCCGCCGACCGCCGGACCGGAGATGAACCCGTTCATGGCCGCGGCGCGGCATCCGGCCGTGCTCGACATGATGGAGCAGATCATCGGCCCGGACATCGTGCTGTGGATCAGCCGGATTCTGTGCAAGCCGCCGGTCAAGGGGCGGGAGGTGCCCTGGCATCAGGACGGGGAATATTGGCCGATGCGCCCGCTGGCGACCTGTTCGGTGTGGATCGCGATCGATCCGGTATCCACGGCAAACGGCTGCATGCGCTTCATCCCGGACTCGCACAAGCGCAAGGAGCTGTACCGGCACCACGTCAGCGAGCGCAAGAATCTGGTGCTCAATCTCGAACTCGACCGCGACCAGTTCGACGAGTCGAAGGCGGTCAACGTCGAACTCGAACCGGGTCAAATGTCGCTGCACGACGTGCGCATGATCCACGGCTCGCTCGCCAATACCTCGGGCCAGCGCCGTGCCGCGTTGATCATGCGCTACTTGCCGGCGACCTCGCACTACGACCGCTCGCTGCATGACAAGCGCCGCGACAACTCGCCGTTCAACATCTACGACCAGCCGTTATGGTTGATGCGCGGCGAGGACAAGTCGCGGAAGAACGATTTCAGCCACGGCCACGATATCTGGAGCAGTCGCTATGCCAGCGGGCTCGGCGTGGGGTCGGGGAGTGCGGGGTGAGAAAGGCCGTGACGAACGTGACGGTCGTAACGAACGTGACGATCGAATTACGAACGGTCAAGAAATTACCTCGGGCAATAATCCGCTGGTGCGAATCCAATAGAACCTAATCCAGGTGTAGACGACCGTCACGCTGTCACGATCGTCACGGAATTTCCATGAACCTGGCCAATTTTCTCGCCCGTTCCGCACGCACCTATCCCGACAACCCCGCGGTCTCCCTGGGCGAAAACGTATGGATCCGCTATGGCGATCTCATGCGCCGGGTCGCCGCGATGGCGGCCGGTTTTCGCAACGTCCTCGGCCTGGTTGCGGGCGATTGCGTGGGGATGGCGATGGCCAACTGTCCGCAATATGTCGAGATCTGGTACGCAGCCTGGTATGCCGGACTGATAACCGTGCCGATGAATGCCAAGCTGCACCCGAAAGAGCTTGAATTCATCCTGGAAGATTCCAGTGCCAAGGTTTGCTTCGTATCGTCCGATCTCACGCAGCCGGTGGAGTCGCTGCGCGGGAACCTTCCCGCATTGGAGCGTGTGGTCGAGGTCGCATCATCCGACTACACGGCGCTGTACCGGGCAGACCCGAACATCGCGATGGCCGACACGGTGCCGGACGAGGTGGCGTGGCTGTTCTATACCAGCGGCACGACCGGACAGCCGAAGGGCGTGATGATCACGCATCGCAACCTGGTGTGCATGTCGCTTTGCTACTTTGCGGCTGTCGACGGCATCGGGCCGGGCGATTGCGTGCTGCACGCGGCGCCGATGTCGCACGGTTCGGGTTGCTATAATTTCCCCCACATGCTCGCCGGTGCAAACCAGGTGGTTCCCGACAGCGGTCATTTTGATCCCGCGGAAATATTCCAGCTTTGCCGGCGTTGGCGCGGCGTGACCCTGTTCGCGGCGCCGACCATGGTGCATCGTCTGGTGGCGCATGCACGCAAGCAGGCTCCCGCGCTCGATGGGTTGAAGACCATCGTCTATGGTGGCGGGCCGATGTATTTGCAGGACATCAAGAACGCGCTGGCAACGATGGGACCGCGTTTTGCACAGATCTACGGCCAGGGCGAATCGCCAATGACCATTACTGCCCTGTCGAAATTCCACCTGGGCGATCGCGATCATCCGCGCCACGACGAGCGGCTCGCCTCGGTAGGGGTGGCGCAGCCGGCGGTCGAAGTCAGGGTTGCCGATGCGCAGGATCGGCCATTGCCCGCCGGAGAGATCGGCGAAATTCTGGTTCGCGGCGATAGCGTCATGCGCGGCTACTGGCGCAATGCGCACGCCAGCATGGAAGCATTGCGCAATGGCTGGCTGCATACCGGCGACGTAGGATCGTTCGATGAAGACGGTTTCCTGACATTGCGCGACCGCTCCAGGGATATGATCATCAGCGGCGGCGCCAACATTTATCCGCGCGAAGTCGAGGAAGTGCTGCTGCGCCACCCGGCCGTCAGCGAAGCCTCGGTGCTCGGCAGGCGGCATCCGCAATGGGGTGAGGAGGTGGTGGCGTTTGTGGTGGCGAGCGAAGGGAAAAGTGTCGATGGCCCGGAACTGGATGCGCTATGCCTCGACCATATCGCCCGCTTCAAGCGGCCGAGACAATACTTTTTCGTTGCCGACCTGCCCAAGAACCATTACGGCAAGGTTCTGAAGACGGCATTGCGGCAGCGTCTGGAAGAAGTCTGAATCAGGAAAGGCTGGGGCGCATGGATAAGAAAGACCTGACAATGGGTTGCCGCGTGGCGCGAACGATTTGCATCGTGTTGGCGTTGGGGGGCGGCTTGGCTGCGCCGGCGGCAGAACCGCCGGCGCTCATCATGAACCGGGCGCTGACAGTGGGCGGCGGAAAGGAAGTCGATGCCGCGGTGAACGTCGTCGCCATCGACTCCCGGCCAGTCGTTGACAACAAATCTCACGTCGAGATCGCACCCGGTCGGCACGTCATTGAAGTCGTGTGCACGGCACGGGTATTCGTTGGCATGGCAACCGTGGATTTCCACAGCAAATCGGCTATCACGATAGAGGTGGAGAGCGGCCGCGTGTACCGGTTGGACGGCGAAGCGACGGTGCGGGGAGACTGCACGCCCGCGCTGGAATGAACACCCGTCGATCGACGCGCGGCGCGGAACCGATGGCGTTGAAAAAGAAAGTCGTTGATGCAGTCCGCCGGCCGGCGGGGAAAATCCGCACGCCGCAGAGGAAATCGAATCCGAACCTGAATGCCCAGACACGCAAGGTGCTGGGGCAACATTATCGCGCGAAGTACGGGGTCAAATGAGGGGTGGGGTTCGAGGTGTGAGGTTCGAGGTGTGAGGTTCGAGGTGTGAGGTGCGAGGCACGAGGCGCTAGGCACGAGGGTTAACTAAAGCCTAAGAGCACTCAAGACCAAGAGCCTAGCGCCTCGTACCTCACACCTCGCACCTCACACCTCACACCTCACACCTGCTTATTCAAACACTGACCCTGTTGCGGCCCGCGGCTTTGGCCCGGTACAGCGCTGCATCGGCCGACTGGATCACGGCATCCGGCGTATCCAGCAGGCCGTTGCGCTGCGCCGCGCCGATACTCACGGTGACCGAAAGCAGCTCTGCCGGATTCGGTCGCAGCGGCGGCGCGCCCTGATACTCCAGGGTGAAGGCCGATTGGGTCTTCGTGCGCCGGTCGCTGTTGTGACGCGCGTCACGGCGTCGTTGTTGCTCGGTGCGTACCGACATCTTGTAGCCCTCGATGCCTCGCCGCAGCGATTCGAGGACCGGCAGCGCCTTCTCGACTTTCTGGTCGGGAAACAATATTGCGAACTCTTCGCCCCCGTAGCGGAAGGCCTTGCCGCCGCCGCCGATCTCCGCCAGACGCGCGCCGACCAGTTTCAACACTTGGTCGCCGATAGCGTGGCCGTGCTTGTCGTTGAAGTCCTTGAAGCGGTCGACGTCGACCATGGCGATCGCGTAGGAGGGGCCCAGCGCGACCAGTTTTTCCTGCAGCGCGCGCCGGCCGGGCAGGCCCGTGAGCTCATCGCGAAAGGCCATTCGGTGCGACTCTTGCAGCACGGCCAGCAGCAGCACGGCGCCGGCGGCGAATACGAACACGCCGTACACCACCGTCAGTTGCGGCCACTCGCAAGCTATGAAAAAGGCCACCACCGCGCCGACCATGCCGACATCGAGCGGGGAGCGCTGCTGCCATGCCCTGATCGATGCAGCCGTAAACGCCGCGACGAGCAACAGGCGCCCGAGCAGCGGCGTCGGTTCAGCCTTGAGCAGCCAGTGATCCAGTGCCGCATGCCATGCCGTGCCCGACAACGCAGTGTGGCCTGCGGTTGCGATCCAGGCGGTGATCAGCACTTCGATGATGCCCAGCAGCAACCATCGGTAATTGCGGAAATGAACGATGCCGCGCTCCGGCGAAAGCAGCACGGTCAGAATATTGGCAGGTACGAAGATCGCCGCGAGGGTGAGGACCGCGCGGACCGGGAATTCCTCCGGACCGAAGGCCAACGAAATACGATAGGCGATGAACGCCATCAGCAGGGAAAGCAGGGCGATGAATGCGCGACCGCGATTGAACCACAGGGCCATGGCGGTGCCGATGAAGAGCACGACGTAAGGTCCGAATACGTCGAAGTCGCCCAGCGTCGTGGAGAAGGTCTGGCTGATTGCAGCAGCCAGACCGGCCACGACCAAAACCGCGGCCGGCATGGCGACTGCCTTCAACTCGTCGCGAAATACGATCATCGGCTGTCGTGACCGGAAAGAACTATCGAATGCGCGCGCCGGCTGCGGCTCAAGCCTCGTCCGTTTCGGCCCGGTACGGGCGTGCCTCTTCGCGGATAACCCGGCGCACGACGTCTTCGAGGCTTTCCTGTTCGATCGCCTGTTTGAGCGCTTGGTTGATCAGCGTCTGGTAGCCGCGGCCTCCGGAGCGCAAGCGGAAATATTCGACTACCGTCATGTCGAGATACATCGTCAGTCGCGTCTTGCCGCGCGGCGCCGGATTGCCAACGCGTTGCGAGCCCGCAGTCGTGGCGCCGGGCCGATTGCTCCTGTTGCGGCGCGCGGAGAGCTTTGCGGATTGCCCGTTGGTCGAGTTGGCGGTCGGTTTGCGCATGAGTCCAGTGTGCGTATAACTATGCATATAGTCAAGTCGACGCGCCGCAATGAGCGCCACCGGGCGACGCGTCCGTTCTCGCCGGTCGGAAGTGGTGCCCGGAACCGCGCTAAACTGACGGCTCATTTCCAGCGATCGTCATGTCCGCAGATCCGTTACTTCTCGCGCGCGCCCAGTTCGGCCTCAACATCGGGTTCCACATCCTTTTTCCCAGCATCACGATCGCGCTGGCCTGGATTCTCGTCTACCTGCGCGTGCGCATCGAATTTGCGGGCGATGCCTGGTGCAAGCCGGCGTACCGGCTCTGGGTGAAAGTGTTCGCACTGTCGTTCGCGCTGGGCGTCGTTTCGGGCATTACGATGAGCTTCCAGTTCGGCACCAACTGGCCGGGATTCATGAGCAAGGCCGGCAACATCGCCGGGCCGCTGCTGGGCTACGAAGTACTGACGGCGTTTTTCCTCGAAGCGACTTTTCTGGGTGTCATGCTGTTCGGCCGCGACCGGGTGCCGGCCTGGATGCACACCCTGTCGGCGTTCCTGGTGGCGATCGGCACTTCCGCATCGGCGTTCTGGATCCTCGCCCTCAATTCGTGGATGCAGACGCCGCAGGGTTTCGAGGTGATCGACGGCCAGTTGCACGCCACCAGCTGGATGGCGGTGATCTTCAATCCGAGTTTTCCGTATCGCTTCGCGCACATGATGATCGCCTCCGCGCTCACCGCGGCGTTTCTGGTGGCCGGCATCTCGGCATTGCAGTTGTTGCGCGAGCGCGAGCTCGAACCGGCAACGCGCATGTTGCGCCTCGGCGTGGTGGTCGCCGCGGTGCTGACGCCGCTGCAGATCATGGTCGGTGATCTGCATGGCCTGAACACACTCAAGCATCAGCCGGCGAAAATTGCGGCGATCGAGGCAATCTGGGAAACCGAGCGCGGCGCGCCGCTGCTGCTGTTTGCGATGCCCAACAAGCAGACACGCAGCAACGACTACGCCCTCTCGCTGCCGAAGGGCGCGAGCCTGATCCTCACGCATACACTCGACGGCGAACTGAAGGGGCTTGCCGAATTCGGCGACAAGCATCCGCCCGTCGCACCCGTGTTCTGGACTTTTCGTGTCATGGTCGGCGTGGGCCTGCTGATGCTGGCGGCGTCCTGGCTCGGCGCCCTGTTGCTGATCCGGCACCGCGAGTTTCCGCGCTGGTTGTTGTGGACGTATTCCGGCATGACCTTCTCCGGATGGATCGCCGTGCTGGCGGGATGGCTGACAACGGAGATCGGCCGCCAGCCTTACATTGTCTACGGCGTAATAATGACCGCGGATACCGCGTCGACTGTGCCCGCTGCCTACATCGCCACGACGCTCATCGGCTACGCGCTGGTTTATTCGCTGCTGCTGATTTCCTACATGGTCGTGCTCACTCAACTCGCGCGCAGGCAATCCGAGGGGAACGATCGCGATGCGACTGCGCCCGGCGCGCTGCGACCGCAGGTGCTGTGACGATGGAACTGGATCTGCCGCTGATCTTCACCGCGCTGATGGGATTGGCCATCCTCGCCTACGTGATTCTCGACGGCTTCGATCTCGGCGTCGGCATCCTGCTGCCGCTGGCCACGCGCGCGGAGCAGGACATGATGGTGGCTTCCATCGGCCCGTTCTGGGATGCCAACGAAACCTGGCTGGTGCTGGGCGTGGGCATCCTGCTGGTGGCGTTCCCGCATGCGCACGGGGTCATCCTGCCTTCGCTCTACCTGGAAGTGGCGCTGATGCTGATTTCGCTGATCCTGCGCGGCGTGTCCTTTGAATTGCGCGTGAAAGCGTCGGGATGGCACCAGTCGATGTGGAACCACCTGTTCTTCGTCGGCTCGCTCGGCACCGCCATTGCGCAGGGCGCGATGCTGGCCGGCGTCATCACCGGCTTCCGGGGCGGGGCGCTGTTCATCGCATTCGAGTTGCTGGTGGGTATCGGGTTGGCCGGCGGCTATGCGCTGCTGGGCGCAACCTGGCTGGCGATCAAGACCGATGGCGACCTGCACACGCGCGCGCTCAAGTGGAGTAAAGCCGCGGTGCTGCTCGCGGCTATGGGCGTGGCGGCGATCAGCCTGGCCACCCCGTTTGCAAGCGCCGGCATCATGGAGAAATGGTTTGCGTGGCCGCGATTGCTGTGGCTCTCGCCCTTGCCGCTGCTCACGGCGGCTGCGTTCGCCGGCATCCTGCTGTCGGTAACGAGGTTGCAACAGGGAAAGTCGACCCGCGAATGGCTGCCTTTCGTGCTCTCGGTATGGATTTTCGTGTTCGCGTTTGCCGGGCTCGCCTACAGCATGTTTCCCTATCTGGTGGTGGACCGGCTGACGATCTGGCAGGCCGCCGCCGCCAGGGAATCGCTGATGTTTGTCTTTGTCGGTACTTGCGTCGTGCTGCCGATGATCATCGGCTACACGGTGTTTTCCTATCGGGTGTTCTGGGGCAAGGCGAGGTCACTCACCTACGGCGAGTAGAGCCGTGACGGCGTGACAAGAAATACCGTGACGGTCGTGACGGGAAAAGCAGTGCTGGGTACTGAGTGCTGCGAGTGAAGCATTTGGGGTGCTCCCGGCATTGCGCTTCGCTGTGATACGAGGTGCTTAGCAAGAGGGCTTTTTGCCCCGCACGCAGCACCCAGCACTCTTTCTTTCCTCGTCTCGACCGTCACGCCGTCACGATCGTCACGGCCTCTCTCAGTTCTTGGTTCCGAACAAACGGTCGCCCGCGTCACCCAGTCCCGGAACGATGTAGGCGTTTTCATCGAGGTGGTCGTCGAGCGCGGCGACGAACATCGGTACATCGGCGTGCTGCTCCTGGTAGACACCAACACCTTCCGGCGAAGCCACCAGCGCGAGAAACAGGATGTCTTTCGACGGCACGCCGCGATGCTTCAGGACTTGCACGGCATGGGCGGCAGAATAGCCGGTGCCTATCATCGGATCGCACAAGATGAAAATGCGGCCTTCG
>Ga0315275_10001176_pt1 | contig 22786 bp, 14 predicted proteins | sample YL17G03_0_MG_FD_205557 | JGI IMG/M metagenome (GOLD analysis project Ga0315275, IMG submission 205557) | Sediment microbial communities from Yellowstone Lake, YNP, Wyoming, USA - YL17G03_0 | ecosystem: Environmental > Aquatic > Freshwater > Lake > Sediment | place: USA: Wyoming | collected...
AGACCGGGTTTCCCATATACATCGACCGTGGAGCAGAATATATACTGCTGAATGCGGTCTTTGAACGCTCGTACAGAACTTTCAGCTTCCTCAGGACGGAAGCAAATCATATCGATCACAAAGTCAAACGATCCGACTTCGACCATCTGGCGTTCGAATTCAGCGAAGTGGGTACGATCGCCCAAGATGACCTTAGCACACTGGGGAAAACGCGCTTCACGCTGGCCGCGATTATATAAGGTGACATCTTCGCCGCGCTCCAAAAGGATGCGAGTCATGGGGGTGCTGATGAGGCCTGTGCCGCCGATGATAAGATATTTCATATTAATCTCCTTGTGTGTTTTATTAGATATAAGAACATTTCTGCCGCATGCCAGGTGTGAGGCATGGCGATTTTCTGATGTACGAATTCCGGGAAGATAACAGTCATTTTAGAATAATCTGCCTGGCTGGCATTGGTTTCCCAGGTGAGAGGGTAGGTGGAGCTGGATAACACCTTGGGTGGGCGCAAGTGATGGAAATGAGCCTCAGCCCAACCCAGGTAAGGGTAATCTATTATATTTGAAAAGTAGCCGCCCGGCTTTACGATTGGTATTCCTTCCCTTTCCCACCAACATAAGGCGGCATAAGTATCCTCGAGCACCCCAACAGGATAACTTTCTAAGCGCAGCCTTTGGATTTTATCACACAGTAAATTTGACAATGATATTCCTTGTGAACGGAGAGTCTCGTAGAGTAACCCAGGTGTCCATGGAAGGGCGAGGGACCTCAAACCCAATTTAAGCCACTGGGTTTGGTAAATCGGATGGTGAGCAGAATCGGTAATCCCATCCAGGTAACCATCTTGTGATATCCAACGGGTGACTTCATCTAGAACTATTGGCAGGAGGGGATGATGGGCGCCAACGGTCAGCGATAAGAGATACAATGCCTGCTGCCTTGGTAATCACTTGAACACGATATTCTTCTGGCTGAAAAGCTTCGTGAGAAAACTGACAATTGAAAAGAACTTTACCCGAGAAAAGATCGGTAAGTTGTCCGTGTTTGTAGATAAATTTTCGCCGATTCCCCATTCCAAATAAGAAAAATGGTTTATTGGATTTGATGGCTGCGGGAAAAAGGATGCTATCTGTCATATTAATTGCTGACAATTACCACAAGCCATCTAGCAGGGCTTTGGCAGTGATCAAGGCGATGGACTCACACTCAGAAGCCAACCGGCCAGGATAACGCTGTTTCAACAACGAGTCAACCAGAAAAGATAACCAGCCGGGCAACTTAGTCATTCTAAGCAGGTTCGATCTTATCTGCCTTCTCTAAAAGCTTTGCTCGAATATCGTTCAGGCGCTTCCCATGCAAAGGGTACAACCACAACAGGAAAATAGCCAGCAAAAATCCGATAGCGGTTGGAATGGTTAAAAAGAGGCGGAAGCCCTCATCCACGCTGGCTGAACTTCCAACAAGGTATCATAACCGAAGGCGGGCATCATCAATCCGAATACTGTCGAAACCAAAAAACCGCTCAGTGTGATGATAAAACCGCTCATGCCGATATACATCCCGGCCCGATGGAAAACTGGTATCCGTCTTGAGTTCTTGACGCTCGAACATGGCAGGATATCCAAGGTAAATAGCGATCGCTGAAATACACGCCAGCAACACAGCCATGCCTGACCAGCCTAGAAAATTTGCCAGCATGGGTGGAAGCGCGGCGCCAAGCACCAAAGCGATGGTCTGAAATATGTTCATTTTGGCAGCAACGTCTGTTCTTTCGTTATAAGATCCGAACATTTCTGGTAAGAGTCCATAGTAACCAGTCGCCAGGGCTGTATAAAGACCCTCCTATACCACAATACAGGTTCCGAAGTAGATCAACAGTCCTACAGGGTTATTTCGTCCGTCAAAAGGTGCGGTGAAGAGCAGGGCAAATGCAGCCGCATAAGGTAACCCACCAAAAAGAATATGGTGTGGCAACACCCAGGCTGGTGAGTGCATACCGGATACGGGTCTTCGTGCTGGTCTTGAACTCAGATCAGGGAGTGGTTTCCACGGGGTTTGCTCCTTGCTGTTGTTCGTAACTAATGTGAGAATTTTATATTAACAATACCTTCACTACCTGTTGTAATCTGACCAAGAGCCAAAGGAAATGGTAAAAAATGTCCTGCTGGATAAGTATAATTGGGATTTTCAGGCATGCGGATTATTTCGAAAGAGTCTTTAAAGGTTTGAATGTCTATTGGATCACTGGAGTCCACCTCGATTGTAATTTGCTCGGATACCTTCCATATCCAGCTTCTAGGAGTGAACTCGTTGATGTAAAGGTTTCCCCAAACTGGAAGTTCCATCACCCAAGGATCGACGACAAGGGGGATTAGTAACTTATCGCCATCATTTCCTTTATATTGAAATTGGATCCCATCTGTTAATGCGGTGAAAGTTTTTTGAAAAATCCCCTCTTCATCCTCAAGAGTTAGATTTCCTTGCTCGATGGAGACTGGTAAAAACTTTCGCCACTTTTGCGATGAATTGGCAAAGGCCCCCGGGATGACACTGGGATCTGCAGCAATCCCCTCGTCTAGATTCCAGGAAAGGGGATCACTGAGTCCGGTTGCCAATTGAAAAGAAGGGCCAATAAGCTGATGAAACTGGCCTTCGTGGTGCTCAAAGGCGAAAGATATGTAGCCGCCTTTCGTCTCTATGATCGCAGCCAGTGTTTCAGTTGCCAAAATACATTCTGATTCACCATCCCAATCTAGATCCATTGTGCAATTCGTGATGGCTTGAGGATCCTCACTCCATTCTAAGATAGCGATGAGATGGCCTATTTGCCCGACATATTGACGTCGTAATTTTGCTTCACCGGGTAAGCCAGGCATTGTTAAAGAGGATAAAAGCTGCTTCGCAACCTTTTTTATATGGGTTTCCGGAAAGTTCTGCAATCCCAATTTTATTTTGGAAATGAGGGGATCGGTGACATCAACAAATGGTGTTTCACGAACTTCCAGAAGGGATTTGTCGCTCAAGGGTTTTAACCAAGGATGATCCTTTATGTAAGTAAGCATTTGAAATGCAACATCATAATTACCCCAGGCTGTTTTAGAAAAATCCCCTCCTAACAAGAGAGTGTCACCCGCGTTTACAGCACTAGCTAGCAGTCTTTTCCGAATGGCTATTGAAGGTATTTTTTCGGGTATCTGGGTGTTAAACTCTTGGGTAGTTTTTTCGTCTAATTGGATCAAATCTGGGGTATAAGAATACCCATGGTCGAGCAGGATGATGGTACCTTGTTCTTTTTGTTTCTGTAGGCGTGGTAAAACCCCCAGATAATCCATAGCTGAGCGAGCCTTTGGTTGGTTCAGATCGAACAAGAACACCGGAATACCTGTTTCCCCAGCTGCATTAATAATGGAACTTAACCCGTGTCGTGAACTGAATGGCCCGGTATGGGCCCCATCCCATGAGCGTAATGCCTGGGCGGGTGTGTGCGAGTGAAATGTGTTCCAGAACGCAATGATCACACTGCCTGGAGCAGGTGGGAGGGCGTTCAGGATGACTGGCCCTAGCTCATCAACTTCAAATTTCGTAGATGTGAGATTATAGGATAGAAACTCCACTTTCGTTTTAAGTGAAAGCCCATCAAGAACATCTTTGTTTATCCCAATAATTATGGCAGCTAAAATAGGATCGCGAAAAATCGTAACTTTAGGGTTTATTACAGCCCTGAAATCACTGTCAAGAACGAGGACATTACCATCTGGTGGTAATAATAATAATAAATCCCAGCGAGTTTTCGACTCTAATCCAAGCGGCAAACGAGTAGTTCCACCCAAACCGTTATCGAAACCTATCATCAGAAAAGGTGGATCATCTGGGTTCTGATCTAGAAAATCGATCCGGATCTGAAACGCGCCCTCTTGATCGCGAGAATAAACTGCGATGATATCCTGGTTTGGATTTGCGAAATCTGCAGGATCAATGGCACGCAAATCTGAATATTTCCACGCACCCAGTTCAGTACTTGCGCGCTTAACACTACCGGAACATCCAAAGACGATGAATAAAACACTTAAAAAAGCAAATTTCTTCATCCGGAATTTACGATGGGCTCGATCTCACGATACAAAAACCAGTTACCTTTTCGATCATCTACATCTTTCGGGGCGCGGTCGTAGAAAATATCAAAGTACCTGTTCTGACTTGTTTTAATCCTAAAATAGAAGGTACCTACACCCCAAGAGCCGCGCCTGGATGCAACGGCTGCATGCTGAGGCTGCATATTGCGAGCCATCCGCCCGTGCCGGCTGTAATCGTGCCACTCACTAAACACCTCAGCAATCCAATATTCCTCGCCCCTCCAGAGAAAGCTGTTTGGGCATACGGGTTTCTTCTGGATTATAGGCGTGGAAAGAAAAACTACCTCGATTGGTTCGTTTATGAACCGGACAGGCTGAAACTCCATAATAAAATTAAATCAAGCTGTTGTTAATCCTATTTTACGCAATACATCGTATTCTTTTTCCATCTCACTCCGGAACTGCTGCGTATAAAGCCGGTAGTATTTTCCTCGCTGGCGTAATAATTCAGAATGGGTGCCCATTTCAACGATCTTTCCATCTTCGATCACTAAGATGCGGTCGGCTCTCCGAATTGTGGATAACCTGTGGGCGATGATAAAGGATGTCCGGCCGAGCATCAGATTATCCATGCCTTTTTGGATCAGCCCTTCTGTCAGAGTATCGACGGAGCTGGTTGCCTCATCCATGATGAATAATTCTGGCTTTGCCAGCACGGCTCGAGCCAGGCTGATTAACTGTTTCTGTCCAACCGATAATAAATTACCTCCTTCGCCGACTTCCTCTTCATATCCTTTTCCGAAATGGATTATGAAATCGTGGGCTCCGGCGATGCGAGCTGCTTCCTCAATTTCCTCATTGGCTGCGTCCAAGCGCCCATAGCGAATATTTTCGCGGATTGTGCCCGAAAATAAATGAGGAGTCTGTAAGACAATGCCAATCCGGGATTGGATTGCATGCAGGGACAATTCAGTATAATCTCGCCCGTTGATCCGAATGCACCCCCGCTTTGGCTCAAAAAATCGACAAAGAAGGTTTACAATAGTGGTTTTTCCTCCGCCAGTCGGTCCAACCAGGGCAATTTTTTCACCTCGTCGGACTATCAAGTTTAGGTTGTTGATGACGGGTTTTTCGTCTTCGTAGTAGAAATCAACGTGATCGAATTCGATGTCGCCTTGAATTGTACCTGGATCCACTGCACCCGTTTGATCATGGACTTCTGGAACTGTATCGACGAGAGAAAAAATCCTTTCACCGGAAGCAATTGCGTGTTGAAGCTCAGCATAGATGCGAGCCAAATCTTGGATTGGCCACATCATGAAAGTCACGTAAGAGACAAAAGCCTGGATCGATCCGACGGTCATGCCTCCGGTCTGGGTCTGCAAGCCTCCGTAATAAATCACCATCCCAAGGGCTACTGCGGAGAGGATCTGAACGGTGGGCAAAAAGAGGGCTGAAAGCCAGGCTGCCCGGTAACCTGCCTTGAACATTTGGCCTGAAAGAACCTTAAACTCCCTGATATTTTCTTCCTCACGACCGAGGGCTTTAATAATCCGGACACCGGTAATGTTTTCATTAAACGCACCGGTAATTTTAGAGTTATATTTCCTAACTGTCCGGTATTCCACGAGGATTCTTTTTCGAAATTGGACTGCAATGACGATGAGGATCGGTACGATCGCAAGTACGATGAAAGCCAGCCTCCAGTTGATAATGAACATAAAATAAGAGGCTGTTACAATATTCATGATCGACCAGGTTGAGTCGAGCAACCCCCACGTTATTAAATCCGAAACTCTTTCAGAGTCTGATGTAACACGTGACATGATCCAACCCACAGGAGTCTGATTGAAATAAGCCAAGGAGAGATCCTGTAAATGATCAAACATCTTTTTACGTAGTTCGTACCGGATTCGCTCACCCAATAATCCAGCCGTGTAGATGAAACCGAATACTAAAAGCGCTTGAACCAGAATCAGTGCACCATATGTAATACTGATCTTAATAAGTGCCTGACGATTGCCGGCAACAATCCCCTCATCAATTATTCTTTTACCTAGAAATGTAAAATATGAATCAAAGACAGATGTCAAGCCAATCGTTATGAGAAATACAATTCCCATTATCCGATGAGGTCTTAAGAGACCCAAGATACGGTAAACCGTCTTTGAGTTTATCTGACCAGTATATTCTTCTTCTTCGTAGTCGATTTGCGCCACAAAATACTCCTGAGATATCTCGTCTTATGCAACGGCAATTTCTTTTTCAAGCTCAACATCGATACGAGTCTGGATTTCGTAGATTTGCTTATAAATACCCTCTTGGTTTACTAATTCTTCATGAGTGCCTTTTTGGGACACTTGACCCTTTTCCAATACGAGAATCAAATCAGCTTTCATAACGCTTTGAATGCGATGTGCAATAATAAAAGTAGTCCTATCTTTCATCAAACATTGTAACGCTTCCCGAATGGCTGTCTCAGTTTCTGTATCGACAGAGGAAGTAGAATCATCCAGGATTAAGATGCGGGGATTCTTCAGGATTGTCCGGGCAATGGCCACACGCTGTTTTTGTCCACCTGACAGAGTCACACCCTTTTCGCCCACCAGAGTGTTATAACCCTCTGGGAACGAAACAATAGCATCGTGGATAGAGGCGGCTTGCGCGGCTGCCTCAACTTCCTCTTGAGAAACATCCCGGCCTACACCGTACGTTATATTTTCTCGAATCGATCTGGAAAATAAGAAAGGTTCCTGTTCAACGATACCGACCTGCCTGCGCAAGTATCGCCGAGAGTATTTATTAAGCTCCACATCATCCACCAGGATATTTCCTTCTGTATACTCATAAAATCGTGGAAGCAGGTTAACCAGGCTGGACTTGCCAGATCCAGTTGGACCCAGGAGTGCAATGGCCTGGCCCGGCTTGCACTCAAAACTAATATCTTTCAATGTGGGTATACCTTCTTCATACTGAAATCCTACTTTTTCGAATTTAATATTACCACCCAGGTTTTTGTCAGGATGGTGTATTCCATCATCCAAAGGCTCTCTCTTTTGTTTTACTATTTCCATTACACGACCATAGGAGACCAAGCCTGTGGATGTCTGCACGATAAGTCTTCCCAGATTACGCATCGGCCAGATTAGCCACACCACCAGACCAGTATAAGCCAGATATGTGCCTACTGTTATCGTTCCGTTAATTGCCATGATGGCTGCGATAATATATCCGACCAGCATTTGAAAGCTGCATAAAATATCTGAAAGAGGCCAGAAAAGAGAATGCATACGAAGCAGCTTCCTGCCTCTTAAAAACTTCTCCCAATTCTCTTTTTCAAATTTATTCCTTTCATATTCTTGACGAGCAAAGGCCTTTACCACTCTCACGCCGGTCAGGTTTTCCTGTAGTGTGGTTGAAAGTGTTGCTTCCTGTTCCTGGTAAGCTTCATAAGCTTTGGTAACTTTCTTGAAGAAGAATATCGATATCAAGACGATGAATGGAACGATTATGATGGAAATTAACGCCAATTGCCTATTCAACCGCAGCAAAGCTACGAAGTTAATGGTGAACAGCAAGACAATCCGACCAACCCCAATGGCCTGGTCTGCAAAGAAACGTCTTAGCGCATCGACATCTGAAGTTGAGCGTTGAATTAGTTCGCCTGTTTGAGTCTGGGAATGATAGGCAAACGTCAACCGTTGAATGTGGTCAAACAGGTAATTTCTCAGCCGGCGCGTGATACTTTCGGCTGTTAATGCTGCAAGGCGCCCACTGATGAAAGTAAAGCCACCTTCCAACGCGGCTAAGCCAAGAAAACCTAACGCGATCAAGAAAAAGGCACCTTTCAAGCTGCCTACCAGGGTTGGATAAAGCCCCTGCCCTAAGACATCATCGATGAAATAACGCAAGAGCAAGAAGGTGAGAGTTTTTGAGATTGCTGCAATACCCAGGCTTACCACCGCCGAAAAATATGCCAGGCGAAAATCACGTAATAATCGCCAGAGGCCTCTCAAACGATTGTCTGATAATGCATAGCTTACATCGAAATCTTTAACGGAATTTTTTGTTTCCAAGCAAAGGTCTCCATAATTTCAATTGTTACGCTCAAGCTTGTTATTAGAGTAACCTGCTAACTATACAACAAATCATCATAAAAAGGAATGGAAAAAACCAAAACCACTTGACAAATACTACAATTCTAGTCTATATTTGAGGCAGGCGACAACCATCGCTCGGAGTAGTTTAAATGGCTTTGCGAGTTCTTATTTTTCAGACGGATATTGAGGCAACCCGTATCCTTGAGGGGTTCTTCTCTAAACGCGGTGATCATAATTGGCGAACCGATAACGAAACTCAGGCTTTAGATATTCTGACATTGGAAAACCCGGATCTGGTTCTGGTTGATTTGCATGCTCCAGAAAAGAGTTTATTTAACATCTTAGGAATCTTACAAAAGAGCTATCCTGAAACACGGGTGATTGTAACCAATAAATATCCCGATCTAAAGCGCGAACTCCTTGCCAAGGAAAGGGGAGTAAAGGTCTTCTTGCGTGAACCTTTTACCCCCTCGTGGATAGAGAATGCTCTGATCAAGCTGAGTACTACCGATCAGCGTGAGAAAGGGATGCCAGTTGAGGCAACCACTAAAGGATTGCCAAAAGTTCGCGTTCCTGTACGATTAAAAATAACCTTTCCTTATGTACTATTAGCACTCGTTTTTGCGGTAGCAATTACCCTTTTGGTAAGCCGTTATGTTTTGGAGTCCTTGCAGGAACGTTTTGTAAACCAATTGGTTGATGCAAGTTACCAGGCTTCAGACTGGATGGTCCAAGAGGAAAACCAGTTGCTGAACACTTTACGTTTAATTTCATTTACAAAGGGAATTGGAGAAGCGATTACGGACGAAAATTCTGAAGAGCTGCGCCAAATTGTTTTACCGGTTTCAATTAATTATCGTGTGGAGGCCATAGATATCCTAAATCTCGAGGGTATCAGCTTATTGTCTCTCCGTCATAAGATAGAAGGATCGATTGAGGATTATGATTTTTTTCGAGGAGATTCTGACTTTGGCAGCTTGGGCTTCGTTCAAAACATCTTAGAGGGCGGAATAGATAATCGAGGGGATAAATTTGCCGGGATCTATAACTCTGGCGTCGGGAAATATTTTACTGTTGCTGGTCCAATCTACCAGGGAGATCAATTCGTAGGTGTTATCGGGGTGGGAACCTCCCTCGAAACCCTGGTTTCCCAAATGCGTGAAAATAGTTTGGCACAGATAGCCTTATACTCAAAAGACGGGGAGCCGCTCGTTTCATCCTTTGCGGGCGATGAAGTTCAAAAGTCGCTAAAAAAGATTGCACCCAATATTCTGGCAGAACAGGATTCTCGCAGCCGAATTCGGCTTTTTGTTGTGGCCAGCTCGAAATATTCAGAGCTTTTAGGTGCATGGGAAGCCAGGGGGGGAGAAGATTTGGGTATCCTGGGAGTCTCTTTGATTCAAAATTTTGTGTTTCGACCCTCATCACTTGGACGTTTACAAGCTTTTTTGATTGTCATCCTGGCTTTCCTGAGCGTTTTTCTTTTAGGAGTGTACCTGGCAGGGCGAATTACGCGTCCTCTCTCAACGATTGTGAATGCCTCTACTGAACTGGCCCAGGGAAATCTGGATGTCCGCGTGCCGACGGAAGGGAATGATGAGATTGCGGTCATGGCACATGCATTTAACTATATGGTTTCTGGCTTGCAGGAAGGAGTCATCTATCGGGATTTATTAGGCCGTACTGTTTCCCCTGAAGTAAGGGATGCACTAAGACAATCATTCGCCAAAGGCGAATTACGCCTGGAAGGTCAGGATACTATTGCGACTGTCGTGATGAGTGACATTCGAGGTTTTACGTCAATATCGGAAAAAGCAGATCCCACCACAATTCTTGCCTGGCTTAATGAATATTTTAGTGTAATTGTGCCAATAATTTCGATGTACGGAGGAGTTGTTGATAAATTTGAAGGCGATGCTATGGTGGCCTTCTTTGGAATTCTGCCGGCAATATTGCCTCCTCATGAAAGTGCATACCAGGCATGTAACGCAGCGCTTAAGATTTTGGGTGAGATTAACCAAATGAACCAGAACAGGACTCAGCAGAATGTCCCCTCATTAATTACAGGCATTTCGATCAATACAGGCCATCTGACTGCCGGAAGCCTGGGGGCCTTCGACCGCTTAAACTTTACAATTATTGGTGATACTGTCAACACCACACAGCGAATGCAGGATACAACAAGAGGCTTCGGCGAAAGTGGCGTGGTGATAAGCGAAAGCACATTTGATTATTTACAGGAATGCAAAAATGAATTTAATTTTGAATCTCTAGGAAAGCACAATTTCAAAGGAAAATTAGAGGCTGTTCAGATTTACAGGCTAAAAGGCATTAAGACATAATTTTTGTCTCGCGATTAATTATGCTACAACCAAACATTGTGAAGCATCCAAAAGGGAAAAAGAGGAATTTATTGAGCCTGGCGATTATCCTGGTGATCCTTTTGCTTTCCTGCCTAACGATCTATTTTCCAATGGTGATGCTTCCAACTATTCCAGAACATATTGGTGTGTCTTTGCACTCTCAATTAAATGCCGATTACAGCGCTGATCCACTATTCATGGAGTTTTCTGGGGTAGGCGAAAACCTCATTGAAGCGGCTTTAGTTGATCAAAGTATTGACGATATCCCTGACCGAGTTGCAACCCTGGTTATAAAACTTAAGACGCCTGTGGCTACGATCACGAGTGTTTTGAATACAGCCGTAGCCACCTTATTCTTAGAAACACCTTTGTTTACAACGATCTCTCCCTCCGAGACCAAGCTTTCTACCACTGCTACGCAACAGCAGACACCAACACCGACCCTGTCACAAACTGTAATATTGACAATAACGTTCACGCCAACATTGTCTGTGACGCCTTCACCAACAATTACCAAAACATTAAAACCCAGCCCAACACTCACTATTCGACCTGTAACGGAGGTGCCTATACCCACCGTTACTGAACCTCCTTTACCGGAACCAACCGATACTGAAGCACCTCCACCTACACAGCCGCCTCCACCACCTCCAGTCGATACACCGGATCCATATCCTGGTTTAACACCAAATCCGTATCCATAATATAAAAAAAGGAAAAAAAACATGAAAAAAATAATTCCACTTATCCTTGTTGTAATGCTCCTGGTAACGCTGATACCACCAATCGCTGTAAAAGCTGTGATGGCTTATAGTGGTATACCAACGTTTTCAATCGTTAGTGTGGAGTCAAACAAAAGCGTGACCATAAAAACGCAAAACTTTCCAGCTGGCGATACGTTTACGGTCAGCATGGGACCCTTTGGCACGCTGGGTATTGGCGGTGTTGTAGTAGGTACAACCAGTTCAGGATCGGGAGGAGCTTTTACGGTGACATATTCTATCCCCTCGTCACTGGCCGGCTCAAACCGGATTGCCATACGCCTCCAAAGTCCAACAACCGGATATTACGCCTATAACTGGTTTTATAATGACACAACAGGGGTTGTGATAACTCCTGTGCCCGTAAAGACTCCTGTCCCAGGTTATTCGGGATTCCCTTGGTTCAAGATTGAGTCTGTGGTAAAGGATTCTTCGGTAACCATAAAAGCCTACAACTTCCCTCTGAATGACACTTTCCAGGTGCTGATGGGACCCTATGGCTCCGCTGGAGTGGGCGGCATCAATGTGGACACAACCAAGACCGATGGGAATGGTTCTTTCACAGCTACTTATTCTGTTCCAGCCTCCCTTGCCGGGTCATCTCGGATCGCGATCCGATTGCAAAGCTCTTCGTCGGGATATTACGCCTATAACTGGTTCTACAATAATTCGACAGGTGATTCGAATATCCCTGCTCCGACTCCTGTCCCAGGTTATTCGGGATTCCCTTGGTTCAAGATTGAGTCTGTGGTAAAGGATTCTTCGGTAACCATAAAAGCCTACAACTTCCCGCTGAATGACACTTTCCAGGTGCTGATGGGACCCTATGGCTCCGCTGGGGTGGGCGGCATCAACGTGGATACAACCAAGACTGATGGGAATGGTTCTTTCACAACCACTTATTCTGTTCCAGCCTCCCTTGCCGGGTCATCTCGGATCGCGATCCGCTTGCAAAGCTCTTCGTCGGGATATTACGCCTATAACTGGTTCTACAATAACTCAACGCCTTGAAAAATCACACACCAGGCAGCCATTTGTTTTAGGTACTCCAGAAAGTTGCCTGGTGTGGAAAGTCTAGGAGCCAGATCGACGTACTGTAAGAAGTGTGATATCGTCCGAGGAGGGTAAGCCTCCAATAAATTCTTGAACAGCCAGGTCTATGGCTTCGAGTTGTTGTTGCGCGGTTTCACAAACACCGGACATAATAAGGTCCCGGAGCCGGCTTTCACCAAACATTTCTCCATCGGGTGAAAAAGCTTCCGTGATACCATCGGTGTAGAAAATTAAGCAGTCATCTTGCTCTAGCCTGGTACTCAAGTCAGCGATATGGATACCTTCCAGTACACCAAGGGCCATCCCTGTGGTTTCTAGAATCTCTAACTGCTTTGGCTGGTGGCGGATCAGTAGAGGAAGATTATGCCCCGCATTGGCATAAATAATACCGCCTGTTTCCAAAGAAATTACCGCGTAAGCAACCGTAATAAAAAGACCGTGCTTGGTGTCTGTGACCAATAAGTTGTTGACAATTTCCAGTACTGCTGAAGGGGATAATTCTTCCCTGGCAGTGGCTCGGATCAGGGTGCGGACTAAAGTCATAAAGAGAGCGGCGGGCATCCCTTTATCGGCCACATCCGCGATAACTAATCCTAAACGGTTTCCGGGAAGATCAAAAACATCATAAAAATCTCCTCCCACCTCTCGGGCAGGCTTCCAGAGTACATCGAGATCCCACCCGGAATGGGATGGTAAATGATCCGGTAAAAAAGTCTGCTGAATTTCTCGGGCAAGCTGCAATTCACGCTCCATACGTTCCCGTTCAACTACTTCGTTCTGAAGTTTGTCGTTTTGGATCGCTAAAGCTGCCTGTTGGGTAATACCGATTGTAATTTCTTGACGCCTGGATCGGCTTTGAGCTGAGATTAATTCGCCGGGTGTTTCCATCTCTTGCGTTATCATTACTCCCAGGAATTCACCCTTTACTGAGAGGGGATAAGCAAGGAGAAGGCTGGCCTGTACACTTAGATATGAGTTATTGTACAAATTTTCAGGTTCTTCATTGATTGCATCGGTATCATCATGAGGAAAAATATCTAATTTAGCAATAGAGAAATTGTCGGAAGTTAAATTATTCCAGGCCAAGGGAGATTCGGTCTCTGCTGTAAAAATATGATAAACCAGGGTATTATGAATATGCACAGAATTGAGCAGGGGAAACTCCTCGGGGGAATAATCTTCGTTAAGCACATTAAAATCCGTGCGTGAAATACCGTAAGATTGCGAGAGTCGAAACACGGCCTGTTCTTCATCCCAGAGAAAAATTACCGCCCGTTTGACACCGATTAAAATAGGAGTGATGCGTACGATGGTCTCTAGTGCTTCTTTCAGCTCATTCAAGCTCACAACAGCTTGAGCTACTTGCAATAGAGCAATCGACACATAGGCTTCTTCTTTCTGAGACTTTAGAAGGTGAAGATTCTCGACCGCTAAAGCAGTTTGGTGAGCAATACCCTGAATGATCGTAAATTTCTCATCCAAACGGTCTGTTTGTTCTGCACTTCCCCCGGATTGGTCAGGGGTTGAAAAATCTACCAGAAATGCACCTCGGATTTCACCATGAGCGATCATCGGGATTATTGCGGTGGAATTCTTATCAAGAAGAAAATTTGAGAAAAGTTTCATTTCACCTGTCTCATCAAATTCATCTTGGCTGAGCCACACAGGGGCCTTCGTTTGGATTAATTGGTTGAAAGAAGGGGAGTCTTCTTGGAAAATAACCAGGTTATTTATCCCTTTGTCTAATTCTTGTTCTAATCCAAAAGACGAAACAGGTAGAAAAGCTTCCAGGGAATTTTCCCAAAGGAAAATTACACAGGCATTTACCCCGATCAACATGGGAGTAATTCTCGCCATGGTTTCTAATAGTTCATCAAGCGTATTGATGGACTGTGTTGCCTCTGCGACTTGAAGTAATACCGTAGAGATCCATGCCTGATCATGGGCGGCTTCGTATAACCGGGTGTTTTCGATCGCCACCGCCGCATAACTGGCAAAAGTGGCTGTCATGGTTTGTGATTCATGTCCATACCTGCCTGAGGTATGATGCCCAAGGGACAAAATCCCAAGAGGGTGGTCGGCGATGCGTAAAGGCATTGCTATTGACGAGTAATTTTCCGGGAAATCTAATACCGATCCAAGTGGTTCATAGGGTGAAGATGGCGTTCTAATCAATGGCTTATTAGCAACAAGAGCTTCCTGTAGCCATGTGCTTGAGACATTGGTTCCTTTACATATCTGGATCACCTCATCTGGTGTAAAGCTTCCTTTTTCGTCCCCCCGTTTTTTCGACTGCCAGGAAATATGAACAGCCACCAGGGTTAAAGGATTCAGCTTTTCTTCATTCGAGGCAAAAGCATTTTCATCTTCTAAAAGCCAAATCGCGGCAAAATCACATGGAAAAGTGTGCTCTAACTCAGTTAAGATTCGATCGAGGACCTGTTCTAATTCAACATCTGCAGTAAGCAGGCCGGCTACTTCACGTACGCTGTCAGCAGCCTTGCGCCGCCATTGCTCAGACCGATATAGGGTTGCATTCCTCATTGCAGTAGCAATATAGCCGGCTAATGCTTCGAGAATATTTCGATCATCTTCAGCAAAGGCGTTCGCTTTATCGCTGACAATATCCAAGATTCCCAAGGTCTCTTCTCCCGAAATAATCGGGATGATCATCTCTGAGCGCAGAATATTGGAGAGTTCTTTAATAGGATGGTGGATTGATTCGCCAGAATTGTTTGTCAATGAGAGTGTTTTTCCGGTCCTGGCAACCAGAGGTATTCGTTCGTCTGGATCATCTAAATCAAAGCTTATACTCTCGCGTTCGATCGGTAAAATATTCTGCCCTATTCCGGTCTGGTAGAAAATCTTGCGCCGTCCAGGATGAACTGTGAAAACGAAAACATCAGGAAAATTCAGATTCCTGTGGATCCTTTCGACAACTTCTGCAAGAAGCTCATCCAAATTAAGGTACGAAGTAATGGCGCTACTTACCTCGATAATAGATGTCAATTGCTCAGCTCTACGTTGCACATCACTATAAAGGCGAGCATTTTCAATGGCTGTGGCAATATTATCGGCCAAAGCATGCAGGACCAACATGTCCATTTCTTGAAATGCATTGCAGATATCCGATTGAACATCCAGGACGCCTAATACACGTTCCTCAACCTTTAAGGGCAAAGCAACTTCTGATTGTGTTTTTGGCAGATACTCAAAACTCTTATAGAAGGGATCTCGCGATACATCGTTGGCGAGAATTTCTACTCCAGTTTTTGCGACGCGCCCGATGATTCCTTTTCCCAGCTCAATATTCGGGGCGAGCATAGGATAGGAAGAATTGGTTGTTTCTAAAGTTGTTTTAGGGAAAGCTGTATTTAGAAAGATTGGACCAGCACTGGCTCTAAATTGTAAAACATCCTGTCCGGTTTCTACGGTAAAGATCGCTGCGTAATAATAATTAAAGGTTTGCAGAATAAGATTTGCCACTCGCCGAGATAGCTCATCTAGATCTAAGATATCAGCTATTTGACTGCTCACGCTTCGAACCAAGGACAGGAGTTCAAATTTTCTTTGATCCGTTCTAATCTTTTGAACTGCCCGAATGGCTAGTGCTGACTGCTTTAGTAAACCATCGAGCAGTTCGATTTCTCTTTTAGAAAACTCCTGACCATTATATTTATCGACATCGATGAATCCCAGGATCGAATTATTTACTGATAACGGTGCAATTATTTTCCTGATATTGTCTTTACTGGGTCTAAATACAGTCTTTCCACACCTCAAGACTTCCTGGACTAAGGTGGATGTTTCATTGGGGAGATTGTCTAGATCGCTTCCACCTAACGGCTGAGCCTCGTATGTGTCATGTTGCAGCAGCCACAAATGGGCTTCACAGGAAAACCAGCTCTTGATTGTTGTTAAAATCAGATCACGTTGGGACTCAATGGACGATTGGTTTAATAATTCTTCACCAAAGGGAAGCAAGTGTTTCCATGTAAATTTCTTCGTTCGAGGTAGGGAGGGTTTCATTTCTATTACGACCTCCGCTTAACCATGACCAGCATATTGACTGGTCGATCAATGACGCCTGCACCATTCACTGCAATACTTTCTGGAACAATCATAAAGGTAACTTCATCCATTAATTGGTGCATGAAGTAAAACCCAAGACCGCCTGTTTTGCGATCTTTTAAACTTGAATGAAGATCGGGAGCTTCAATTCTTTCGGGATCGAAGGATTTACCATAGTCAACGAGTTGAATAATCAGCTCTTCATTGCTGCATTCGCAGGAGCACACAATATCGCCTTGGTTTTCACCTGCGTAAGCGTGCTCAATAATATTGGAGCAGGCTTCATCCACTGCAAGCTGGACTTTATACGACTCGTCTTCGGTAAAACCAGCTTGCCTGATAAATTTTTTCACGAACCTACGAATCTTTTTCAGATTCTTGAATTGCGCTGGGACCGTGAGAGTATTGTGGATGTTTCTTAATATTTGTCTGCTCATTCAAGGGGTTAAGACAAAGGACGAGGGTAAAAAAATTTTATTAAATCCCTCGTCCCAGGTTATCTTACACTTATCGTTGAGGAGTTAGAAACTTTCAACTGCCTCGGTCACATTGTCAAAGAACCTGAAAAGAGGAACGAAGCCAGCCAACTCAAGCGTTTCGTAAATTCTTTTGGGGATGCTTACAAGGATAACCTCCCCTTTGTAAATGTGTTTGCATGTTTTTTGAACATCGATCATGACTCTCAAGCCGGCACTGGAAACATATTCAACATCACCCATCTCTAATGCAATGTTGTATTTTCCGCTTTGTGTAATTTCACTTAAGGCTTCTCCTAACTTTGGCGCTGTAAAGCTGTCGACTCGTCCAGAAACCTTTACTAATTCACAGCGTTTGTATTGTGTAGTATTAATTTCCATACGGAAGTCCTCCGTTTTATGGCAAAAGATAATCGGGGTGCTGGAGAAATTATATCACGCAAGCTTCGAAATCATTTATTGACGCCTCGAGAAAAAAAACCACTCTGCAGGTTTATCCAGAGTGGTCTTTTTCGAAAATGAGCAAGAATGATCAGGAAAGGTTAAAAGTTCCTTTTTGCCGGATATCTCTCGATGAGCTGCCGATCAAGATTTCAAATTCGCCTGGTTCCGCAGTCCATTCCCCAAGGTAAGGTTGGTAGAATGACAGGTCCCTTTGGGTTAAAATAAACTCAACGACTTTCGATTGACCTGGCTCCAAGTTTACTTTCGTGAACCCTTTCAATTCCTGGAGTGGACGGAGCAAAGAAGAATCTTTGTCATGAACATATAGTTGAACAATTTCCTTTCCTGCCCGGTTGCCCGTATTCTTTAACAGGACGGATATTCTTACAGGATCTCCGATTTTTACTGATTCAGGAAGCTTCAATTCGGAATATTCAAATTTTGTGTAAGAAAGTCCATATCCAAAAGGGAATAAAGGTTCTACCATCTTATAGTCATAATAACGATAGCCAACAAAGATTCCTTCGCCATAGAATACCTGTTTCGTTCCCGGATAATTGCCATAGGTGGGATTATCTTCATAGCGCTTTGGGAATGTAACCGACAATTTCCCTGAGGGATTGACATCACCAGAAAGAATATTGGCAATAGCATGCCCTCCTTCGAGACCAGGATAGTAGGCTTCAAGGACAGCTGGGGTACAATCGATCCAGGGAAGCTCAACAGGAGCGCCGCAATTCAATACAACGATTGAGTTAGGGTTTACCTGGGATACGGCTCGGATCAGTTCATCCTGCCGGCCCGGGAGCTGCATGTCTACCCTGTCAGTTCCTTCGGTTTCGTAATTTTCAGGCATTCCAGCAAAGAAAATTACCGCATCAGCTTTCTTCGCCAGCTCAATAGCTTTATCAAAGCGTTTGTCTTGCGCGGGAAGAGGCGTATAAGCAAAGGTGACCTGGAGATGTCCAAAATTCAGATTCTCTGAACGGACGAATTCAACCTGAATATCGTATGGCTGATTAGCTTCCAACTCCACTTTGCCATGCGTAGCCCGGACATCGGTTTCACCCGTTGAACCTTCTGCGTTGTTTTCAACCAGAAGTTTTCCATCCATATAGAGCCAGCTTTTTCCCGTGTTCGAAAGGCCAAAAGTATGTAATCCGGTTGTTTGCGGGATTATTTTTCCAGTCCAACGCACAGAGAACTGGTTTCCGATCTCCTTGGAGGGTCCCTGCCCAAACCACCAGAAGTTCATTCTCTCATCCACTCTTTCCATCACCGGAGAGCCGGAGAAATCCAGGCTGTTGAAGTAATACCCAGATAATCCAAATCCTTTTCCCTTAGATGGTTGAATCTTTTCTCCTTTGAGAGTTGGCAGATCCACAAAGTTATCGCAACCTTGTTCATAAAGGATGGTGGCTTTTCCTTCATATTTGTTCTTCAATCCCTGCAGCGGGGTGATCCGGTAAGGTGGTTCGAGGGATGCGCTCCCCCCACCACTGACAGTCATTTCATCAGCATTCGGCCCCAGGACGGTAATAATCTTTACTTTGGAGAGATCCAACGGAAGGATGCTGCCATCATTTTTTAGTAAGGTGATTGCTTCTTCTGCCAATTCTCTTGCCAGTAGTTGGTGTTCTTTTGTGTTGACAGAACCCGTGGGCAAATTTATCTGCTCATCCATCTTGCCAGACTTGAGGAGCATACGTAAAACCCGTCGAACAGCTTTGTCAACCTCAGTTTCGTCGATCTGCCAGGTATTGACGGCATCTACCAAAAGGTTGCCATAATATTTTGGCGGTCCAGGCATTTCGATATCCAGCCCGCCCTCCACCGATTCGACGATCGTATGATTTGCTCCCCAATCGGACACAACTACACCTTCGTAATCCCATTCTCCTTTTAAAATATCGGTTAACAGGTAATAGTTTTCGCTTGCATAGATGCCATTGATTCGGTTATAGGAACACATAACTGTCCAGGGATTGGCTTCTTTTACGATCGTTTCAAATTGAGAGAGATATATTTCGCGAAAAGTTCGTTCATCAATTTCAGAGCTGCCCCGAAAACGCTCAATCTCCTGGTTGTTGCAGGCAAAATGCTTCAAAGATGTACCGACTTTCTGGCTTTGAACCCCTTGTACATAGGCAGCGCCGATTTTGCCAGCCAAGTAAGGGTCTTCTGAGTAAGCTTCAAAGTTGCGTCCTGCTAATGGGGTTCTAACAATATTCACGCAAGGACCCAGCAAGATATCGCAGCCCAGGGCGCGAGTTTCCTCTCCAAGCGCTGCTCCAACGCGCCTGATCAGCTCCGGATTCCAACTGGAGGCCATTGAGACTCCAGTTGGAAAAGATGTGGCTGGGCTAACCATCCGGCCGGCTTCAGGTTGGCTGGCGCGCACGCCGTGCGGCCCATCGGTCATAACCAACGAAGGGATACCTAATCTTTCTATTGGGTAGGTATGCCAGGTATCCTTTCCGGATAATAAGAGAGCTTTCTCCCTTAGGGTTAGTTTACCTAATAACTCTTCTACGCGTTGCTCAACCGCGCTGTGTAGTTCCTTCTTCATCGGCGCTTCTCCCAAAAATTTAATTTTCTTACGCCTCGAAGTGCTTGAACTGGGGCAAAAATGGACGATTCTGCCCAAGCATTTCGTTCACCATTGTCTTGATTTCTGCCAGGGAAAGAACTGCGGAGGTTAAGGGGTCAAAAGCACAGGCCTGAAACACCAGATGAGGATTGCCCGTCAGCGCTGCTTCAACTGCCATTTCCTCAATCATGGAGCTGGTGTGAATCAGTGTAGCCAGTTGTGGTGGTAGGGATCCAACATGAGCCGGGCGAAAGCCATTTTTGTCCACATAAACCGGAACCTCGACACAGGCGCCTTCGGGGAGATTCGTGATCAACCGGGTATTGGGTACATTACCATTGAAACCAAAAATTTCTCCACCTTTCAGGGCATTAATAATATATGCCGCATACTCGTGGCCGCGTTCCAGGCTGATGGGTGTTTCTTTTGCGAACCATTGCTTGGCTTCTTCTTTCCAGGTATTTTCCGCTGTTTGGTATTCCTTGAGGATATAGGCATACTCGCCTGGATTCCAACCCGTACCGTGGGTGCAATATTTCTCAATCAAATCCGGTCGTTTTCGGAACCAGGCATTGTATTCTGAATTGTGTCCACTCGACTCCGTGGGATAGTAATCGAGATGCAAGAACATTTCATTGCGCACCTGTTCTTCGTTATAAATTTCGGACCGTTCTGTAACAGCTCTACGAATCAAAGGATATGCGTCTTCGCAGTTCCATTCGTATTTTAAGTAAAAGGCCTGGTGATTGATCCCCGCGCAGGTATACCTGATCTCTTGCATGGGCGCACCAATCCAACTCGCTAACATCTCTGCGGTACCTTGCACGCTGTGGCATAACCCAGTTAATTGGATAAATGATTCGCGCTGCATTGCCCGGCAAAGCATTGCCATCGGATTCGTATAATTCAACAAAATGGCATTGGGGCAGTGGCGTTCCATGTCCTTGACGATACTGACCATCACAGGGATCGTACGGAGGGCACGGAAGATACCCGAAGGTCCTCTTGTATCTCCAACGTTCGTATCAACACCGTATCTCTTAGGAATTTCGATGTCGTGCCGCCAGATTTCTGTTTCACCAACCAGGATCGTGCATAGAACGACATCAGCATCCTTGAGAGCTTTGATACGATCCATTGTTGCTTCCACTTTGGCTGGATATTTTCCCATATCAACGATTTTCTGAACCGATGCTCTGGAAAATTCCAGGCGTTCCGCGTTAATGTCCATCAAACACAAGGTGGCATTTTTGAGTAGAGGAAAGGTCAGCACATCACGTACGAGACCGCGTGTGAAGCCCAGGCTGCCTGCTCCGATAAAAGTGATTTTAGTCATTGGTACTCCCTTCGATTTATATGAGTTGATCTGAATGTACTGTGAAAGATTTCACAATTTTGCACCTACGCGCAAAGTTTGTCAAGCTTTGTGGTCATTTCTTTTCGAATATATCTCGATAACCTTTGTCTAATTCATCGTCATTCAGGTGAGCATAACGTTGTGTTACTGCGATATTCCGATGGCGTGCTAATTCCTGAGCTAATTTCAGATTACCTGATCCTTTTAGGACAGTTGTAACGAAATAATGTCGAAAAGAATGAGGGGTGATCATGCCGGCAGCCCCTTCGCCCAAAGCTTCGACCACGCGCTGCGTAACAATGTTCCGACCCGTTGCAGTTGTAATCGGTTTGACCTTCTTTCCAGCGCCTTTATCATGGCGTGCAAAGAGGGGCAGGGAGGCAAGCGGATGGCCGGAAGAACCATCAAGAGATGTGCGATTACTTAGATATTCCTTAAGAGCTTCGAGCGAGCGTGATGAAAAACGAACGACGGCTTGACGATCTCCTTTACCAATGATGATTGCTCGCCCCTCGTTCCAGTCGATGTCACCCCGCCGAAGCTGGCAAGCCTCATGAACACGCAACCCCGTATCTGCAAGGGTGAATAAAAAAGCGCGGTCTCGCAGGCTACGTAAGCCCTCTGGTTGATCTTTAACTCGGATAGAAGGCAAGGTGTTTGCGTATAGCAAAACTGCTTCAATTTTATCTGACGGAAACTGAGGGAGACGTTGACCAGGGCGCCGGGCACGCTGGCGAATCAGTAGCTGCACGCGAGGAAGATTGGGTGCGGCCAATTTTTCGGCTGCCAGAAATTGAAAAAAGCCTGATAATGCGGTGAGATAGAGTCGTTCTGTGGCAGGAGAATATTTTTTCAGATCAGAAGCAAACCAACTAACCGAATCCTCACTTAATTCTTCTATATGGGTTTCTGTTGGATCCAGCGTGTGTTTTTTCAAGATCTTAAGGAATATTCGTAGTCCGTTCTGATACGTTCTGGATGTATTTACACTTCGGGAAAGGGAGACAGTTTCCAGATAAGCCTTTATGGCTTGATCAATTGAAATAAAAGAAGGCTCCTTTGATCCCATAATTGATATTATAGCCGAAAGGAGGAAATAATGGTGCATCCACGATAATATCCACAAATATATATGTATATATATTAATTATAGCAATATAATATGATCAATAAGACAGAAACCAAAATCCGGAGTGGAGCAAAAAAGAGACGCAGTAAGTTTCTTATAAATTTTAAAGTGCGTAATAGAATGCGATAATATTGGGCTTTGCTTGAAACTGCGGAAGGAGTTTTTAATTGTGATGGAAATAAATCAAAATTTGGCAAATGGAGCATGCAGGAAAGGCTACGACGACCTAACCGATCAAAATTGATAATAAATTTATGCTTGTTATAATGATACTTATCAAAAGCATAAATAACTCGATCATAAATATATCGTTTTATACCTCCCTCTCATGAATTTGGATTGTGTTTTCAGGATAAAAAGAGTCTAAAC
>Ga0315275_10001177_pt1 | contig 22776 bp, 18 predicted proteins | sample YL17G03_0_MG_FD_205557 | JGI IMG/M metagenome (GOLD analysis project Ga0315275, IMG submission 205557) | Sediment microbial communities from Yellowstone Lake, YNP, Wyoming, USA - YL17G03_0 | ecosystem: Environmental > Aquatic > Freshwater > Lake > Sediment | place: USA: Wyoming | collected...
AAGCCACACCGTCCACCCAGGAGAAACCCAAGGGCATCTCCATCTGGCTCCTGGCCTTGCCCCTGGCAGTGCTAAATGGTTTGGTTTTTTGGGCATTGTCAGATCAGAATTTCATTTTCTTAACTTTCGCCCCCTATGTGTTTCTCTTCGGAGCGCCAATCGCAGCCTTGTTCATGATCGCTTTCCTGGTGTGGACCTCACGTCGCGGGCTCAAACAGGCCCTGGCAGCCGGAGGCGGCCTTGTTGTTGCCTGCCTGTATGTGCTCCTGATCGTGCCGACCCAGTCCAGCTGGTACCAAGCGCCCACCGCCACGCTGATGCTGATCCACCTGGCTCTCATCTCCTGGGTTGCAGTTGGGATCACCGCTTTAAGCTTCAGATCAACGTTCGAAGAGAGGTTCCCCTTCCTAATCAAATCACTGGAAGTTTTCATAACCGGGGGTCTTTACCTGATTGCCGGGGTCGCCTTTGGCGCGATCACCGTGGGGATGTTCTCAGCTTTGAACATCCAGCTTCCTGAGATAATCATTCGCTTGATTGCCGGCGGTGGAGCGGGGCTGCTCCCGGTCATCGGCGTGGCGAGCGTCTATGACCCCCGCCTTAAGCCCTCCGAACAGGACTTCCGGCAGGGATTGAGCAAATTCATCGCCAATATGATGCGGTTACTGCTGCCGTTGACGCTGGTGATCCTGGTGATTTACGTCGTCGTGATCCCCTTCAATTTCATGGAACCTTTCAATAACCGGGATGTGCTGATCATTTATAACGCCATGTTGTTCGCCATCATCGGCCTGCTGCTCGGTGTAACGCCTGTGCGGGTTGACGACATCTCCCCCCGCCTGCAGGCTGCGCTAAAGCTTGGTATCCAGGTTACTGCACTGCTGGCGGTGCTGGTCAGCCTGTATGCACTCTCAGCGGTCATCTACCGGACGGTGTTGGGAGGCATCACCATCAACCGGCTGACGGTCATCGGGTGGAATACCCTCAACACGGGCATCCTGATCCTGCTGCTGTACCGGCTGCGGCGCAACAAGAGCGGCCGGTGGGATCAGGAGCTGCAATCCGTTTTCAGCCTGGGAACGGTGGGGTATACTGTTTGGGGAGTGTTCGTGGTTCTGGCGATCCCCCTCCTATTCAGATAAGCAATCAGGTTAACTTTCGCCCCTATGATCGGCCTTCTCATCGTTGAGGACAATCCTAAGCTGCGCAACGCCTTGAAAAGCGGCCTCGAAGCAACCCGCGAGGCGAAAGTCTTGTCCGCCTGCGACAGCGGGGAAGAAGCGCTGGAGTACTGCCTGGAATTCCACCAGAAAGATAAAGCCGCCGAGCCAGACAAAGCTCAAATCCAGGTCATCCTGATGGATGTTCAGCTAGCCGGCAAAATGAACGGCATCCAGGCCGCCACAGCCATCCGCAGGGAATTTCCACGCATGCCAGTGGTGTTCTATTCCATCCAGGATGATGACGCCTATTACCGGGATTTCCGCCGCTCGGGCATCTTAAGCCATTATGCTTATGTGCGCAAATCGAATTACTTGCTGCCCCAGATGATCCTACCTCTGCTGCGAGATGCCCGGTCGGGGCGCAGCTTCATTGATCCAGAGATCGAAGCCCGCGTCCAGGAGGTGCGGCACAAAGATGAGAATGACCCGATGGCTATCCTGGAACCGAACGAACAGGTGGTGGCACGCATGCTGGCCCAGGGGATGACGAACGAGCAAATTGCCGTGCAGATGGGCTTTCGAGATAAGCGAACGATCAGCCGGACGAACGGCCAGATCTACGCAGCCTGGGGGCTGGATCTGAGCACAACCGATGAAAAAATCGCCCGCACACGCGCCGCCATCATCATGCATAACCAGCAGCTAATCTCCTGGGATGAGAATGGCAAGGCCAGAGTGATGGATGAGCGCGGCGATTGGGTGCCTTTTGAGCCCTGAAATCGCCCTAATCGAGGCAGGTGGAAATGGCCGGTGATTTTCTGCTGGATTGGTCCGCCCTGGCGATTTCGCTGTTCAACACCATCTTGCTGCTGTGGCTGGGCCTGACCGTGCTCTTGAACACGGAGCGCCGCACCCCGGGAACCTGGCTGGCAGCCAGCGCCCTGCTGGCCGGCTTTCTATTCTTCATCAGCCATACCGTCATCCTCGGCTATGGGTTTGAGCTGCCGGCGGGAGGGTTAAACTTTTGGTGGCAGTTGGGCTGGATCCCGCTGATAGGGCTTCCGCTAGCCTGGTATGCCATCATGCTGTGGTACAACAGCTACTGGCGCGGCAACTGGCCTTCTAACTCGCGCGGGTACCGTTCCTTTTTCTTGCTCAACCTGGTGACAGCCCTGCTCATCACCGGCGCACTGCTGGTCGCCAGCCCGCTGCCCACGGCATCCCAACTGATCCAATATGATCTAACCGCCTCACCCTCCTGGCATGGCTTTCCGGTGTTGATCCTGGTCTATCCGTTGTATGCACTGCTGTGTACGGTTCTTTCCATCGATGTGCTGCTGCACCCAGCGCCAGCGCAGCGGGTGATGGGCGAATTAGCCCGGCAGCGGGCGCTTCCCTGGTTAGTGGTTTCTTCATTACTCTTGATGTTGGTCAGCCTTTTAGTTGGAGGCGCGGTAGGCTGGCTGGTCCTGTTCGTGTACGCACATCCTTACCGGGAGCAGATGACCCTGACCCTGGTGTGGTTCGACCTGATCATCGCCGTCTTGATCGCCGTGACGATCCTGTTCGTCGGGCAGGCGGTGGTTTCCTACGAGGTGTTCACCGGTAAAATTCTGCCCCGCCGGGGGCTGCTGCGCTTTTGGCGCATGGCGGTCATCCTGGCAGCCGGTTTCGGCGTGTTGATGAGCTGGGGGGCACTCTTACCGCTGCGCCCCAGCTATAACCTGCTGCTCAGCACGGTGCTGGTCACCATCTTTTTCGCACTCTTGAGCTGGCGTTCGTACGCCGAGCGAGAACGAACCATCGAGAACCTGCGCCCCTTTGTCGCCAGCCAGCGCCTGTACGAGCGCCTCGTCAGCCAGCCCAATGCACTGCTGCCGCCCGTTGACACGCGCTCGCCCTTCCACATGCTCTGTGCAGAGGTGCTGGATGCAAAGACGGCCCTCCTGGTTCCCCTAGGGCCTTTCGCTGCATTGGCCGGACCTCCGGCTGCTTACCCGCCCCATGACCAGCCAGAAGTGCCCGCGCTGGATGAGCTGCTCGCTCAGGTGAGCGCCTCCCAATCCCTGATCTTGCCAATCCCACCTCAAAAAAGCCCTGGTCTGAGCTGGGCTGTACCGCTGTGGAGTGAACGCGGCCTGACGGGTATCTTATTATTGGGTGAAAAGCGGGATGGCAGCCTTTACACCCAGGAGGAAATTGAGATCGCCCGTACGGTGGGAGAGCGGTTGATCGATATCCAGGCCAGCACCGAAATGGCGCGGCGCTTGATGGCGCTGCAGCGCCAACACTTAGCCGAAAGCCAGGTCGTCGACCGGCGCACTCGCCGCAGTCTGCACGATGACATACTCCCCGATCTGCACTCGGCCATCCTGGCTTTGAGCGCCTCAGCAGCAGCAGACCCTCATGTCGCAGAAGCTGTGGCTAACCTGAGTCAGATCCACGGGAAGGTCGCCAACCTGCTGCACAATCTGCCTGCGGCAGTTGAGCCGGAGATTTCCCGCTTGGGACTGGTGGGCGCGCTCCAACAATCCTTGGAAAGGGAGTTTAAAGACGATTTTGACCTGGTGAGTTGGCAGATCGCAGAGCAAGCGGACCAGAAGAGCATGAGCTTGCCCGGGATGGACCGCGAGGTGCTGTTCTACGCGGCGCGGGAAGCCATCCGCAACGCAGCCCGCCACGGACGCGGCCCAGAACAAAACCTGCCCTTGAAGCTCAGCCTGGGCGTGGAATGGGACAAAGGCTTGAAGATAACGATCGAGGATAACGGAATAGGGTTTCAGAAGATTGAGCCTGATCATCCTGGCTTCAACCGCCCGGGCAGCGGGCGCGGGCTGGCGCTGCACAGCACCATGATGGCGGTCATCGGCGGCTTGCTGACCCTGGAAAGCAGCCCAGGCGTTTTTACGCGGGTGATCTTAATCTTGCCTGAAAAACAGATCTAAAGAAAATGGTGAAGCAGAACCTGCGGCAGTCCCTGTCCCTGAACTTCCCAGAGCTCTGAGGCGAAACCTTCAATAAAATAACGGTCGTGGACAACGGCTAAGATCGTCCCGTCGAACGAACCGAGCGCCTGCTCGAAGCGGGTGCGCGAAGGAATATCCAGGTGGTTGACCGGCTCATCGAGCAGCAGGAAATTGCAGCCCTGCGCCACCAGGCAGGCCAGCGAAAGCCGGGCGCGTTCCCCATAGGAAAGCAAACCCACCGGAACGAAAACATCATCGCCGGTGAAGAGGAAGCGGTGTAAAAAGGTGCGGGCATCGGTCTCTGAGAAAGCAGCCGTCCTGCAGATCATCTCAAACGCGTTCAGCTCGGGCAGCAGGTCTTCCTGCTCCTGGGCCATATAACCGATCTTGACACTGGCACCCAGGCGGAGTTGCCCAGAGATGGGCTCGAGCTTGCCGGCGATCGTGCGCAGCAGGGTTGTCTTGCCGGCGCCGTTCGGGCCGATCAAGGCCGTGCGCGCCCCGTACTTCAAGGTCTGGTTCAATCCGGCGAGAAGAACAAGCGCGCCGTAGCCCACAGAAAGGTCTTCCAACACCAACACATCCCTGCCGGAGGTGGGGGTTTCCTCGAACTCCAGCTTCATCTGCCAGCTTTGCCTGGGTTTGTCCACCTTATCTTCCGTCATCAGCTTCTCCAACCGCGCTTCCAGGTGCTTGGCGCGCCGGATCGTCTCTTTAGAGCGGTTGGCAAAGAAGCCTTTGGCGAATTTATCGCCGCTGTCGCCTTTCCCGCCGCGTTTGAAGCTGCCAATCTTGCGGACGTGGGCTACAGCTGCCCGCAGTTGGGTAATCTCATGCTGCTGTTCTTTATACTCCTGCCACTGCTTCTCCCGTTCAGCCATCTTTTGTTCCAGGTAAGCCGCATAATTGCCCGCAAACTGGAGGGCGGTGTGGGTCTGCGGGTCAATCTCCAGGATGGAGGTGGCTGCACCATCCAGAAATGCCCGGTCGTGGGAGACGACCAATACAGCTCCTGGAAACCCACCCAGCCAGCTTTCTAACCATTCCAGCATATCCAGGTCCAAATGGTTGGTCGGCTCGTCGAGCAATAGAAGCTGAGGGTTATTCAGCAAGACACGCGCCAGGGAGAGGCGAGTCTTCTGGCCGCCGCTCAGATTGGCCAACAGCGAATCCAGCGCAAATTCTCCCAGCCCCAGCGCACCTAAAACCTGAGGCAAGCGGCTGGCGCTCTCTGAGGCGGCCTCCAACTGGCTGAGCGCCAGGTCATAGTCTCGCTGCAGGGCCGGCTCGGCGGGCGACTGCACCAGGGCTTCAGCCAGGCGGGTGATTTCTTCCGACAGCCCGCTCAGGTTGGCATCCGACACAACCAGGTAGCTCTCCAGCGTCTCGTCTGGGCCGGACAGCACCCCCTGCGGCAGGTAACCGACCCGCAGGCCGGGCGGGTAGAAACGCACCGAGCCGGAATCCGGCGCATCCACACCCGCCAGGATGCGCAGCAGGGTGGTTTTCCCACACCCGTTCGGTCCCACCAGCCCCAACCTTTCCCCCCGGTTCAGCGTGAAAGACACTTTGCGGAGCACCGCCTCAATCCCATAAGATTTCGAGATTTGATGTACAGTCAGCATAAATAGCCCTTAGGAAAACAAAAATTCCTGTTTCACCGGCTCGCAGTCCACAAAGCATCTTTGAAAACCTGGACCATGGCTTCGAGGTTGACTTCGTCTGCCACCAGGCGGTAGGCTTCCAGACCCATGCGGCGCAAGCGGGCGGGATCCGATAGCGCCAGACCCAATGCCTCTTTCAATGCTCCCAGGTCATCGGGCGGGATCTGCCAGCCGTTCTCAGGCCGCACCAGGTCATCCTGCGTGCCATCCCCCCGGGCGACGATCACCGGCAGAGCATGGGCCATGGCCTGCTGCACAGCCAATCCGCCTGTGCCTGGCAGCACCAACAGGTCAGCCGCGGCAAAAGCCGGTTCCAGGTCAGGGCCGTGCCTGGCGCCCAGGAACTCTGCTTGTGGGTAGATCTCGCCCGCCAGGGCTTGCAGTGGCTCCCGCGCCGGGCCATCGCCGACGATCAGCAGGCGCGGCTGCTTTTCAAGCACGAGAGAGGCACAGGCGTGGAGAAGATGATCCACCCGTTTGCGCTCCTGCAAGCGGCCGATAAAGAGAACCGTCAGTGGAGCAGCTGATATGGCCGTTCTTTGGATGGGTGGATTGGCTGGGCGAGGTGCCACCGCATTGGGGGCCACAAATACCCTTTCAGCGGGGAAGCCGAGGCTGCGGTACTGCTCTGCTCCGCGGCGGCTGTAAGCGATGACGATATCTAAAGAGCGCAGCAGACTCAACCGCTCCCAGCGGCGCAGAAAAGCCAGAGGGCCAGCGATCGGCGGTGCGCCCAGCCCCCACCCCACCACTGGCCGGCCGCGTTGGTGCATCCAGCGCACAGCCATGCGCGTGGCCAGATTGCGCGGGTTGGCCTCCACAATCAGCACAGCGGGCTGATTCTTTTCCAGCCAATCCACAAAACCGGGCTGCCAGCAAAGGAAGAGCTTCGAGGAAGGATCGCCGAAACACACATTCTGCACCTGGGTCAGGCGGGCGGTTTGAAGGCCAACAGCAGCCTCTATCCCCTCCACCGGCAGCGGCTGCCCGGCGAAAACGAACAGGCCCTCCGGACAAGCTTCGGCCAGGGCTTCGATAAAGGCAACGCGATAGCGGGGCAAGACGCGCTGCTGCAAAGCCACTTTGCCATGGAACAATCCCTCTGCACTCCCTTTATGATCCTTCAAGCCGACACTTTATCCTTCCAAAGCCTGGATATAGTCCTCGACCATTTTATCCAGCCCAAAAGCCTCTTGAGCACGCCGCCGCGCTCCCTGGCGGAAGCGCGTTTGATCCCCGTAAAGCTCTGCCGCTGCACCCGCCAGGCCGGCGAAATCCGGCGGATCCAGCTTCCAGGGATCCCCCCCGTAAGGCACAATGATACCGGCCTCACCCTGCACCAGCTCAGGCAGCGCGCCGGTGTTAAAAGAAACCACCGGCAGTCCGCAGGCCAGGGCCTCGATGACGGAATTGGGACAGGCGGCGTTGAGATCGGCAGCAAAGAGAAGATGCGCCGAACGGTCGACTTCGGGGATGGCTTCAGGCGGCAACAGCCCGCTGAAATGCAGAGGAAAGGATGTCTTACCCTGCCAGGCGACCTGTAATGCGGGCGAGGCGCGCCCAACCACGACGATCTCCAGTGCAGATCGCATATCTATGCGCAATTTTTCTGCCATCTGCACGGCGGTCTCCAGGCCGGTCTCATAGCCACCGCCCAGGCTGCCCTCCACCAGCAAAATTCGGCAGCGATCCACGGGCCGCTGGTACAGTCCATCGGGAGTAAAAGCCGCCAGGTCTACCCCGTTGTAGATCACCCGCCAGGGTACGCGGGTCTCGCCATACCGCCGCTCCCACCACTGGTGGGAAAATGTACTCTGATAAATGATCTGGTCTGCCAGGCGGGAGCGGATAAAGGATAACAGCCAATTGCCATATTCTGAACGAAGATAATGCCGCCAGCCGGTGCGGCGTAAGCGGTGCAGCCAGTTCATGCCATTCAGGCGCTGCAAGACAGGAATGCCTCCCCGCTGGAGGCGCCTCAAACCTGCCAGATTGCGCGTCCCTCCGATGACGAGCACAGCCTGGTAAGGCCGGTCGTCCAGGTCAAAACAGGCTTCAATGCCGCGCTGGAGCAGTCCCGCGGCCAGCCTGGCCTGGAAAGAAACCATCCCTCCCACCCCGCTCAAACGAGGCACCAGGCAGACGCGCCTCAGCTTCATTCAGCCTCGTCCCGCCGTGGCGCAAAGCAAACGGTCTTCCAGTTCATTCTATCTCGCCCCGCATGCCCACGCAGCGCGCCGGCATCCCCGCCCACAGCTCGCCTTCGCCGGTCGATTGGAGCAAGACGGCGTTGGCCCCCACCACCGTACCCCGGCGGACAGTCAGCACCCCCTCTTTGCACAAAACCTTTGCCCCCGGGCAGAGGATGGCGTCATCTTCGATCACCACGCCCTCGAAGCGCGACTGCTCGATTGGGCGGTAGATGTCCGCCCTGCCCACCGTCACCCCCGGGTAAACCTTCACCCCCCTCCCAATGCGGGTTTTGGAATGGATCACCACCCCGAAGCCGCCGTGCTCGAGCTGGAAGCCGGAGCCAATCTCCACCGAAAGCGGGATCTCAATGCCGAGAAGTTTAAGAGCAAAATAAGCCAGCTTGCCCAGGATCGGCCAGTGGCGGGCATTCACCAGGGAAGTGTAGAAGTCGCCTCTCATGCTCCCGGCTTTGACTTGCGGTCTCCCAGGCGGTAGACCTGGAAACCCGCCGCCTGCCAGGCAGCCGATTTGGCAATACCCACGGTATCCACCAGGACCGGCCTCCTCACCAGGGGCTTGATCTGCTCTGGAAGCAGCTCTTTGAAAAGCTGGTGGGCTACCATCAGCAGAACCGCATCGGCATCCCGGACAGCTTCTTCCAGGGTCGGCACGGTGAACACACCCTCGATCTGGGCATCCTTCTTGAATGGCTCATAGGCCCGCACGTCTGCGCCCGCCTGCCTCAGCAGGTGAGCGACTTCAATGGCGGGGCTTTCGCGCAGGTCATCGACATCCGGCTTGTAAGACAGGCCCAGTACAGCCACGCGCATTCCCGAGAGGCTCTTTTCCAATGCGCCTGGGGCACAGCCCAGCGCCCGCTGCACCAACCTGAGAACAAAATGCGGCTGGGCATCGTTCACCATCCGGCTGGTTTTGATCAGCGGCGTCAGATCGGGGGCTGCCTCGACCAGGAACCAGGGATCGACGCTGATGCAGTGACCGCCCACGCCCGGCCCTGGGCGCAAGATGTTGATGCGCGGATGGCGGTTCGCCAGTGCAATCGCTTCCCACACGTCCACGCCAAAACGGTCCGCCAGGCGGCTGAACTCATTGGCGAGGGCAATATTCACATCCCGGGAGGTGTTCTCCATGAGCTTGACCATCTCAGCCGTGGTGGCATCGGTCGGGATGATATCGCCGCGCACGAAAACAGCATATAAGTCACGGGCAGCATCCGCTGAGGCTGGGTTGATCCCACCCACCACGCGGGCATTCTCGATCAGCTCACGGATGATCTGGCCAGGCAGGACGCGCTCGGGGGAATAAGCCAGGTAGAAATCTACCCCGGCGCGCAGGCCTGACCTCTCCAGGATAGGGGCCAGCAAATCGACCGTAGTGCGCGGCGGGGAGGTGGATTCGAGCAGGACCAGGTTGCCGGGGCGAAGGTAAGGGAGGATCGCTTCGGTGGCGGAGGTCACGGCGCGCAGGTCGGCGCGTTTATCATCATAAAAGGGGGTGGGGACGGCAATGATGAAGGCATCTGCCGGCTCGGGCTTATCGCTGACGGTCAAGTTTCCGGAACCCAGGGCAGCCTGCACCAGCGTGCGCAGCCCAGGCTCGTGGATGTGCAGGCCGCCGTTGCGCAGCGTCGAAATCACCTGCGGGTTCACATCCACACCCACCACGCGCACCCCATAGGTTGCGAATGTGCTGGCGGTGGGCAGGCCAATATAACCCAGCCCCATCACACAGATTTTCTCAAATTTCACTCGATACTCCTTGATCCATTGTTTAATGGTTCCGACCGAATTATGCCACAGGAGTGCAGCATCGAGAAGGACGGCAATTCGAGTAATATCTAACAATGGAGGAAGCTGGCGTGGTAAACAAATTAACTTGACGCCTTATATCGAGGGGGTTAGAATTCATGATGAGCGATGAGGCTCGCTCGAATACCATCAAACCGCCAGTCTTCTGGCTGATAGCCTCTGTCTGCAACCCGGGTTGCTCACAGAGGCTATTTTTATATCTGTCGAGTTGGAGAAAACGCATGACCATGAACAGTGAGAATCCAATCCAGCCCCAAAAGATTTGGTTAAACCGCAGTGTGATCGGTATGGCGCTGGCCAGCTTCTTTAGCGACGCCGGGCACGAAGCGGCGACTTCTATTCTGCCCTTGTTCTTGATATCCATTGGAGCGCCCGCGGCTGCGTTGGGCGTAATTGAGGGCGTCGCTGACGCGGTATCCTCATTTATCAAGCTCGGCGCAGGTTGGTTCAGCGACCGTATTGGGCGGCGCAAGCCGATTGCCGTGCTTGGCTATACCCTCACAGGCCTGACAACCGGACTGTTCGCCATGGCGACTGCCTGGCCGCATGTGCTATTGACCAGAGCTGCCGGCTGGTTTGGGCGGGGTATCCGCGGCCCGGTTCGTGACGCCATGCTGTCTGAATCTGTCCCAGCAGAAGCCCGCGGGAGGGCGTTTGGTTTTCACCGCGCCGGCGACACTCTGGGGGCAGTCACCGGCCCACTTTTGGCCCTGGGGTTGATCACCCTGCTCGCCGGGCGCGAAGCCACCCAGGCAACCTACCGGCAAATCTTCTGGATCACCCTCATCCCTGGTCTGCTTTCAGCCCTCTCATTTGCCTTTTTTGTCAAAGAACGCGCCCGCACGGCCAATCGGAATGGTACTCTGTTTCAAACTATATCCGATCTTCCCACGCGTTTTAAAGTATTCTTGATTGGCGTGGGCATCTTTGGGGCAGGCGACTTCGCTCACAGCCTACTCACCCTGCGCGCTGTGCAAATGTTGACGCCTGCCATGGGGGCGAGTCGAGCGGGGCAGGTCGCCATCGCCCTCTACGTGCTACACAATGTACTGTACGCAGGCATGTCGTATCCCATCGGCGCGCTGGCCGACCGCATCGGCAAACGCGGCTTGCTGGCGCTGGGTTATGCTTTGGCTGCGATCATGGGGATCGGTTGGATCATTGCCTTTCCGTCGGTGTGGATGCTGGGGCTGCTATTTGCCCTTGGCGGCACATTCATCGCTGCTGAAGACGCGCTGGAAGGCGCTTTGGCGGCAGATCTGCTGCCCGAAGAGGTGCGCGGCACCGGATATGGTGTGCTGGCTACCGTCAACGGTCTGGGCGACTTCCTTTCCAGCATCATCGTCGGAGCGCTGTGGACGGCGTTCAACCCGGCAGTAGGTTTCGCTTACGCCACGCTGCTCTTTGCTCTGGGAGCCATCGTGATCTATCGCGTAAGATGATCTGGTGAACGACTTGCTCAACTCTGAGCAGCGACGCTCTGTGACAATTGTCTTATGTATTTTCGAAGATCTGCGCCTGCACTGAACGCTGCCTAGAGAGGCGCAGGATGAATTATCACTAACCTGCAATCATCCGCAAGATGCTCTCCCGATCCACCATGCCTGCCAGTCTTTGTCCTTGATCCACGACAACTAATCGCTTGACCCTCTTTTCAGTCATCACCTGAACAATTTCAGAGAGGGGAGTCTCTGGGTGGATCGTGAAGATTTCTTTTTCCATCACGTCAAATGCTGTTCCGCTAAGGGTAGTCGCAATCTTTCCAATTTTCGGTCTCGAGAAATGGGCAATCAACTGCTCTAGCGCTCCCGGTAATGCATGACGACTGAGCCTTTTTAAAAGATCGCTGTCGGAAATAATCCCCAATACGCGATTAGCCTCATCGGTGACGACTACTCGTCGGAGGGATGTGGATACGATTTTATTGACCACCTCATTCAGCGGAGTATGCGGACTAACCGTTTCGATATCCTTGAACATGATATCAGCGGCTGTTTGGTAGACCCCTATGGGGAGGTTTGGGATCACATCTTCACTTCGTGCGCCGGAAGCCAGGGTACATATTACATCCAGGCGACTGATGATCCCGACCAGAGAACCGCTCTTATCCAAAACTGGTAGTCTTTTGATCCCTTTTTCTATCATAATTCTTGCCGCCCGACTTACTCTTTCGTCTTGCCCAATCGTATATACCGGCGTGGTCATGATTTCTCCGGCGGTTTTGCCGGATGCAGCGAGTTGCTTCTTTTGCTCTTCCAGCTTTTCAGTTGGCAGCAGACGTTGCAAACTCAGCCGTAGACCCAAGCCAGCTCTATCCAATAAATCTCCTCCGGTAATGATCCCAATCACGAGCTTGTCCTCCACGACTGGTACCGCTTTCAACTGCTGGCGAAGAAGTAAATCGAATACTTCGCTCAGCGGTACTGAACTCTCTACTGTGGACACATTTGACGTCATCACATCCTGCACTCGAAGGATAGAAAGCGCCGAACGAGCCACTAAGACAGAACAAGGCGCATGATCGACGATTTTGTCTGCTGTTCCGCCTAATCCATCGGCGGCTTTGGCTCCAACCACAAGCAGGTCAAATCCCACTTCTTCCGCATATTCCAGAATCACCTTGACAGGCTGACCTGCCCGGATAACAGTCTCAATAGCAACCCCCATCGATCTCGCGGCTTTTACCGCATTACTCTGTACCTCATTAAAAAAAGCTTCGGCCTCTGCCCTAGCTTCTTCAACTTCGCCAAGGGAGGCTGCGTAAGCAGGCAGTTTTTCGATTACAGATATGCCGGAGAGTCTGGCCCCAGACAGTTTTGCAAGGAATATCGCTTGTCTTAATGCCTGTTCTGATGCTGGAACGCCATCAAGTGTCACCAAAATATGCTTATACATTTATGCCTCCTGATTAATCTCAGCATGTGGAGCAAAAAACTTTTGGGCAATCAAGGTTGGAATAATAGCGGTTCCCACGACTGTGGTGACGAGCACAGAAAATTGTGCCTGATCGAGAATTCCCGCATTTAAGCCATACAATGAGGATATCGTACCGAAGGTCAAGCCAGTGCTCATCAATAAAGTAGTATACCAGGGGTAGGAAGGAATATAACGCCTGGCAACCGGAAAGACCCCGATGAATTTCGTAATTAATTTTACACCGAAGAGCATCCCTAACCATGCCAGGTTGTTCCCTACAGCGGCAAGGGAGATGTTCATACCGGATTTCAAGAAGAAGAAAGGTGTCAATAATGCGAAAGCTACGACCCGTAGCCTGCGTAGCTGCTGTTTGTGGGTGGATAGGAAACGCGCCATTACCAGTCCAAAGATAAAGGCTGGCAAAACAGCGTGACTTTCACCCAGTTCGGCGAGAAACATCATGATAAACAAGGCTAAGAATATGAGCTTGATCTCTGGCTCTGTGATCCTGTCCCCATAACGCTTGAAAAACCAAGGGGAGATCACAGGCACGAGGATAATCAAAGCGGCCGAAACCAGGATGAATACCAAGAGGTAGGGACCTGGACGAATGAAAAGCAGGCTCAATGCCAGAGCGGTGCCGAAATCGGTGACAAAAGTTGAAGCCATGATGAGCTTACCGATTTGAGTGGTATTAAGGCCTGTCTCCACCAATACAGCATAAACGACTGCGAGAGATGTGGTAGATAATGCCACCCCTACAATCTGCGATGCCTGGGAACTCCAGTGTAATATCACATAAGCGAATGCCATCGTCGCCAGGAATGGTACCAAGAAGGATAGACCTCCAATGAGTAAGCTTTCCTTCCATTTCTCTCTTAGCAGGTCGGGGTCAACTTCAGAACCAGCCAAAAAAGTCAACACAATACTGGCAAAGCCTGCTAAAAAGTCAATCCAGGGTGTAGTGTGCAAACCCAGAAAATTACCCGCCAATATACCAGCAAGAATTTCGGTTATAGCCACAGATAATCCCACCTCAACAGAGATCATACTGGCAATCAAGACCAATGCGCTTGCAATAGCTGCGATAAGTAAATTGCTCATTTTCGGATTGATGATACTCCTTTCAATTTGCGGGTTGATTGGGTGTCTATCCCACCTAATCATAAGTATGCAAGAAATATATTGATTGTTATCTTTAGTCTCTCAAGCAAGTTATCTTTTCCCTTACTCGTCACCGATAGATGATCAAGTCTGTCTCTCAAGTTCAGGTATTCACGAACTCTCTTTTGTAATCTTAGAGTATCTTCATTACTGCCATTAATATAATTCAAGGGTGGTCGTGGAATCCAAAACTGGCAGGTGTTACAGACGCTCATGTCTTCAGGGTAACGTTTTCGGAAGAACCCACGGCGATTCCGGCATGGGAAAAATGCTTTTTCCTCGACTATCAATCGTACCGGACGGAGAAAATAACAAACCGCTGGATCATGTGCTAACACCTCTGGAATGGAACATTCACTACAGGCAGCAATCAATTTTGCATGATCGCCGCCCACCCACCCCAGGTGTTCACCTCCCCCCGCTTGGCAGATAAATTCCGTTTTAATTTCCCCTCGATCCCCTTGAGGAGAACGTTTATGGCGAAATTCGCAAAGTGGGATTATACCGGTTTTCATTTCACTTTCCTTATTAAGCTGTTCGCAAAAAATAGCCTCTGTCTATGATGAATGATCATAGACAGAGGCTATCAGCCATTGGCAGTTCAGTCTCTACGACTTAGCGAGCCTCATCGCTTATTGGATTTCGTGCCTGACCTAACACACGCTGGCATTATAACCTGGCGCGGAGTTTTATACAAGAAATGATCCAAAGCAAGTGTTTTCAACATGTTGGCACGGTTTAGATATGCGAAACTTGGGCTACTTTTTCGAAAAATGACCCGATCAAAGCGTTTCCATATAGATTAAGATTTCAATTTTCATCATGAAAATAAAAGCCAAAGACGGATTTAACGCATTACATATCGGATTTCCTTATATCTTCTTTTCCGCAATCCACACGAATTTAATCGCCTGTTTCGAATATCTTGTGATACAAATCTTTGCCATAACTGGTTAGCAATGGTTCACCTTCGATTACTTTAAAAGTTCGTCCTCCGTCGGCTTTCCTTTCAGCTCGCAGGAAAATGACGTTTTCAATTCTTTTGTCATAAAAGCCATGTGCAAATTCATATTGATGCGTCACAAAGAAAACTTTGATGCGCTTTTCCACTAATGCGCAAGTAATTTGCTTGGCAATCTCCGAGCCTTCTCGCTCGTTTGTCGCGGCAAAAGATTCATTAAACAGCATCAAGGAATTTGGGGGTATCTTGTCCACGATTTCGCTCATTCGGCTGAGTTCTTCATCCAGTTTGCCGCTTTTCATGGTAGCGTCTTCTTTCCGTTTGTAATGCGTGAAAATGCCTTCGCAGAGATTAGCACAGAAATTCTCGGCCGATACAAACATGCCGCATTGCAGCATCAATTGAGCCAAACCGATGCTTCGCAAAAAAGTAGATTTGCCGCCCTGGTTGGCGCCGGTGATGATCACGAGGTCTTTGCTGTCGGCATTGACATCGTTGCCCACGACTTTTTGCTTCATGGTTAAAGCCAGGCAGACATCGTATAATCCATCAAAAGAATGTCTGCGCTCGTTGGAGGCCACAGGCAGGGGAAAAGATACTGGCTTCCCCATTTGGGCAAGTTGTTCAGATAAATTCAAACAACCAATGTAAAAAGTCAATTCGATCCGCAGCATGTTAAAAAAACTGTCAATATGCTCTGCGGACCGGGCAAGTGCATTGGCAACCAGGTTGATCCCTTTGTCTTTTAATTCCGACAGAGCCCTGGCGCCATGTTCGTCGCGGGGATGGATATAAAAGGTATAGACTGGTGATTTTTGGTCAAAGACCCGCTTCATCCAACTCCCTTTTTTGCCTTGTGGTTTACGAAGTATATAATCGGTACCCTCATTGCCCTTTCCCAATTTAGCGCTGAGCAGAACTCCTTTGCCGAATTTCAGTTCCATCAGATGATTTTGTACGCTGGCGAAATATTCATCATCCAGTTCTTTTTGGATCATTGCGAAAAACCTGGTAAAACCCTCTGACTCAAATTTGTCGGCGTGTTCATTGGCGATATTCTTTAGCTTTTCAAGCAAGCCAACAAACATCTGCATCATTTCTATCGAACTATGCAGTATGCCACCTGGATTGCTGCCGTAAATGTGAAGCCAACGTTTTTGTTTATTTTCAATTGATTCGATCGGGATGCGGTAAATATCTCTGACAACAGAAGGGTTTTTCAGGCAATCCTTAAGAATATTTTGGCGATATCGGATAGTAGCCAGATCGCATAGACCGAACAGAACAGTTTTCTTTGCCATTTCAAATAAAAATTTGTCACCCAGCGCCATAGCGTTGAACAGCGTGCTTAATTCCAGATCTTGGATCAGAACTTGTTCGTTCGGTGGCATTTGCTGCTGAAGATCAAAATCCTGATCTTTATACATGAGAAAAGCCTTCATGATTTTATGCGCTCCTTTAAACCATCGTAAGTGAGATGGTATTTCTCAGCAATGGAGATCGCGTAAGCAAGTCCATCAGCGGGCTTCCTGACAATCTTATAGGTTCGCAATGCCGGATTTTCGGGAACAACCGTGCTAACCATGCTGACGGTTTTGTCACTTAATGAAGCCAATTCATCGATGAATGTTACGCAAATACACAATAAATCCAGTTGTAGGATTCTCTCCATGATCTTTTTACTCAAAAAAACAGCATCTTTCAAGGTTGTGGAAGTGAAAATCTCATTCATGATGATTATACTGTTGGGTGTGGACTGGTCTAGAATAGCGGAAATTCTGACCAGGTCATCCTGCAGCTTGCCACGAAGGTTTCGGATGTCTTCTTCCTTTTCAAAATGCGTAAAGAGCCTGTCGAACAGAAAGAGTTGCGCTTCCCTGCCCGGAACAGGGCAGCCTAAGGTTGCCAGGTAATGTAACTGCCCAAAAGTTCGGGCGAAGGTTGTCTTTCCGCCCTGGTTTGGTCCGGACACAACAAATATGCGTTCCCTGTCTTTCAGGTAAAAATCATTACAGACAATGGTTGAATTTTCGGTAATGCGTTTTTTAGCCAGGGCTATATCAAATCCTTCATAATCATAGACTTCCTTGCTCTGATTGGAAATTTGCGGATAACAAAATTTCAATCCCCCCCGTTTAATTTTTGCGATGTACTCCAGATAGGCAACATAAAATTGTATTTCCCGATCAAAAACGCTAATCGTTTCGTTCAGAAAATGCCTGTGTTGCGCGCAGAAATGGTCAAGGTTGGCAAAGATATCGGGATATAGTTTGGCAACACAATCCAGGATTTGCGCCTCTACATGGTTCATACCAGACCCTTCATAAAGCTTAACCCGATAATCTTTCACTTCACCTTGTTTGAATTTCTCGAAAGCTTTCTCCACCTCTACGCTGTAATCCGCTTCTGCTTCATATTTTCGAACCCTGACCGTGCTCTCTCTGATGATCACGCAATATTTGACGGTGGACAAGGCTGTTTTAACTTTTTGGGTTTCGGTCAGGAGCAATATAAAACTATCTGAGTTGGCATAATTCGCCACACATTCACACAATGCCAGAAGACCACGCGATCTCAGATTGGCATGGCTTAAATCATGCGCCAGGCCAGTAATCGCTTCACAATAAACTTCCGCCGCCTCTAAAAACCAACCCTCTTGATGATTTTTAAAATCAAGCTTATCTACCAAGGCGAGATATCGACGCATTGCGCTCATTTTTAGCGCGAATGATTTTATATTCTCTAACAGAACTTCATTTTCAAGATCCTGCGCGATCTCTTGGCGGTACCGGATCGTGTCTATATCCTTCAAGGGAGTATAAAAAAACGGCTTTAGATTATATTCCTGTCTGCCAGCGGTGATGGCATCGATAACCTGATCGAGATTTAAATCAACAAAAAAGACGGGCGCTTCAAGGGTTTCTTTTTTGATACTTTCTTCAGTTTTTTCAATGAGTATGCTTTGGAAAGTCATAGGTAAAGCTCTTCTCTTTCAAATCGAAAGTAATTATCTAATCCGGCTATTCTCAGCCACAATTTCTTTGGATCTTGCCATATCGGTTAATGCCTGTACTGCTGCTTGCGCAACACTCGACCGTTCATCGGTCGTTGCCTGCTGGAGGGCGATCTCGGCTGGTTCGCCTCCTAATTGTCCCAAAGCTTGCGCCGCAGCCACACGCGCCACGAATGGTCTCACTCATCTTTAGTGTCTCGCTTACCGTTAGCTGTAAATATCTCTGGGGAATATCCTGTAAAAAAGGCCAGGGCGTGCTGCAAAGCCTGGTTCTCTTCGTCTGTGATCGTCTCGTGCCGGTTTTGCCAGGCTTGTTTTCGGACATATTCACCCATGGCTTGCTCCCAATGTTGTAAGTGGTTCACTGCATGCTCCTTCAAGATCAACCCTGCTGACGGGTATCGCACGGTAAATTCTTGCAAGGCCATACGCAGGTGAGTCAGGCAGATCCCATCACTTTTTGGATACAACGTGTACACCTTCTCCTCTGGGTCTAGCAAACATTGCATGAGCGTCTCCAGCCCAAGGAAGGCACTATCATCGGCGATCTGACAGACCCGGCAAGTGGACTTCGGCGTCAGATTTTTGGGGGTATCCATAGAGAAACGACCCGGCAAAAGGTGAAGGAGTACCAGCCGCAGAGGATTTGAACGTTTTCTAGGTATCGGATACTCAACGATTTCTTTCTTGACAAAACTCGCCAGGCTTTCATACAGGATATTCATACCCATTGGGTTTTCCTCATTTTTTTGACTTGTTTCAGCCAATAGGCGAGTATGATCAGGGCAATAACCGATTCCCGCCCAAAAGGTGAGACGCGTATCAACATCATTGACATTCTCATAAAGCAGGAAGCCAATATAGCGGCAAGCCGATTTCCAGCGCATCTGGCATATTGGGCAGCCGGGCTTTGTCAGGGCATCTCGTAGATCGATTAAGGAAAACCAGGATAACATAGGTAACCAAAAAGCCTCTACTATTGGATGTCTCCACAGTAGAGGCTATCAGTCTTGCGACGTTTGCAGCGAGCCTCATCGCTTTCTAATTATCTAATAGATTCTATCATAACTTTATGTATTTGGACGCTGTTTTTTAGCGTTATCCTCCATGCCTGCCTGGCTGCAAGGCGTCGCTCGTCTTCTGCCGGCGACTTATTCAATTGAGGTGCTGCGAAATCAACATTAAAAATGTGTAACTTGACGCCTCGTATCGAGGGGATTAGAATTCTTGATGAGCGATGAGGCTCGCTCGCTTATAACGAACCGCCGGTTCTCCGGCTGATAGCCTCTGTCAGTGATAGAAGTCGCTTGGCAGAGGCTTTTTTATGCAACACCAAAGAAAGAATGACTTGCTCAACTCTGATCAACTACGCTCGGTGACAATTGTCTTGCGCATGTTCGAAGAAGACCTGCGCCAGATGGATACCTGGCTGGATGAGCGTCAGGCTGATGGCATCCTGTACAGCCGCCAATTGCATCTCACGCCTCGACAACGCGCTGAGGCACGTAATCACATCGCCGCTGCACTGGGTGAGATTACCGTCTTGGCAGAAAAACTTGGCTTGGAGCCAGAAGTCGAAGACGCTGCCGGACTGATCCGTGGCCAGATGAGTGTAGCCTGGGCTAACTTGATCGACTCGCAGACTAAAAAACTCAAGCGTTATGGTAAAGTACATCCTGAAGTAGCCAAAGAGATTGACCCATATATGCAGCGCCTGGCGCATATCGCATTGGAGTTGTCTTCACTGTTCGAAAAGCATTCATCCACCCCGGCGTCACCTGACGCCGAGAATCTAACCGAGATATAGGAGCAAACACAATGTACACGCAAATCGAAAAAGTTCACGCCCGCGAAATTCTGGACTCGCGCGGCAACCCCACCGTCGAAGTCGAAATCACGCTCGAAGACGGCGCTTTTGGCCGGGCGGCAGTCCCCTCCGGCGCATCCACCGGCATCCATGAAGCGCTGGAGCTGCGCGACGGCGACAAAAACCGCTTTGGCGGCAAAGGTACGCTGAAAGCTGTTGCGCATGTCAACAAAGAAATCGCCGAGGCGATCATCGGACTGGACGGTCTCGACCAGAACGGCGTAGACCAGGCCATGTTGGCGCTGGATGGCACACCCAACAAGAGCAAGTTCGGCGCCAACGCCATCCTGGGCGTCAGCCTAGCCGTAGCACGTGCGGCAGCCGATTCGGTCGGGCTGCCGCTCTATCGCTACCTGGGCGGCGTGGCGGCCAAAGTCCTGCCCGTGCCCATGTTCAATATTCTCAACGGCGGCGTACACGCCAACTGGCAAGGGACTGACTTCCAGGAATTCATGATCGCCCCGGTCGGTGCGCCCAATTTCCGTGAGGCGCTGCGCTGGGGCAGCGAAGTTTACCAGGCTCTGAAGGGCGTACTCAAGGCCAGCGGCTACGCCACCGGTGTGGGTGACGAAGGTGGTTTTGCCCCGGCGCTTAAGACCAACGCTGAAGCCGTCGAGCTGATCCTGAAGGCTATCGAAAAGGCCGGTTACAAACCCGGCGAGCAGGTGGCGTTGGCGCTTGATCCGGCCACCAGCGGCATCTACGAGGATGGCCTGTACAACCTACGCACCGAAGACCGCAAAATCACATCTGCCGAATTGGTCGACCTGTGGGCTGGCTGGGTCAAGAAATACCCGATCGTGGTGCTGGAAGACGGCCTGGCTGAAGATGATTGGGACGGCTGGAAGCTGCTTAACAAGAAGTTGGGCGACCAGATCGAACTGGTCGGCGATGATATCTTCGTCACCAATGTGGCGCGCATCGCCCGTGGCATCGCAGAGAACAGCGCTAACGCCGTGCTGATCAAGCTCAACCAGATTGGCTCTCTCTCCGAGACGATTGCCGCCATCGAGATGGCGCGCAAAGCCGGGTGGGGCGCGATGGTTTCGCACCGCTCGGGTGAAACGGTGGACAGCTTCATTGCCGACCTGACGGTGGCCATGACGACCGGCCATCTGAAGACTGGCGCCCCGTGCCGCGGTGAGCGGGTGGAGAAGTATAACCAGCTCACGCGCATCGAAGAAGAACTGGGCGAGGCTGCTATCTACGCCGGGCGCAAAGCATTTGTAAGGTAAGCCGCTTGACATTCGTTTGGAAGGGTCTATAATGAAAGTAAGGCGATGAAGCTCGCCGGTGGAAATGGTGCCACCAATGTCATCTAACGACTGATAGCTTCTACCTGAGTGATGGGTAGGAGCTTTCTTATTTCCCTGTGAACTAATGATGCTTATAAAATTTGGGAGGTAACCTATGTCTCGAATTATCTTAGTCCGCCACGGCCAAACGGAATGGAATCGCATCGAACGCTTCCGTGGGCGGGCCAATGTGCCATTGAACGAAACCGGGCTGGCCCAGGCGGAAGCCACCGGGCGGCGCGTGGCTGCGGAATGGACGCCCGCCGCGGTCTATTCCAGCCCACTCTCACGCGCCATCAAGACCGCGGAAGCCATCGCCAAACATTTCAGCCTGGCCGTACAGGTTCACCCAGGCCTAGCTGACATAGACTACGGCGAGTGGCAGGGCTTGACGCCTGACGAAGCTCGCCAACGCTGGCCAGAGCAGGTGGATCACTGGTACCATCACCCGGAACAGGCGCTAATCTTCGGCGGTGAGACATTGGTTGATCTGCGGACTCGCGCCATGCAAACCGTGAGCGAACTGGCCGCCCGCCACATCGGAGAGACGGTAGTCCTAGTCGGCCACACTGTCATTAACCGCATCATCTTACTCAGCGTGCTGGGCCTGGACAACGACCGCTTCTGGCATCTCAAGCAAGACACCTGCGCCATCAACGTGTTTGAGGCCGAAGAAAGCGATTTTACACTCGTGTCGCTGAATGACACCTGTCATTTACATGCCCAATAACCCCACCTACTTTGCGCTATTGGAAGCCTGCGCCCAACCCGGTTGCCCGGTTTGTCGGTTGGAACAGCAAGCCGTCGAGCGCTACCTGGATCACCTGTTTTACGAGAATGTCAATGACAGTGGCGTGCGCGCTCACCTGCGCGCCAGTCTGGGATTCTGCCGTGAGCACGCCGGGCTGCTGTTGGATGCGAGGTTGGGCGACGCCCTGGGGATGTCAATCATCTACCACGATGTGCTGGGAACGGTGTTAAAACGACTTTCGGCCTTTGGAACCAACCAGAGTGAACCGACATTTTTCTCCTTGCTGTTGCAGCGCGTCCCTCCTAAATTTACAGCTAGCCTGGAACAGGTCAGACAGGCCGTCAGCCCCCATCAAATTTGCCTGGCTTGCCAACAAAGAGATAGTACGGCCCGTATGGTGCTGTCGGTGTTAGCCGACTCTATCCAAGAGAAAGAGATGCTTACGGCGTTTACACACTCGGATGGGTTGTGCCTGCCCCACTTGCGCCAGGCTTGTGAGCATGTTCGGGACGGGTCTGCGCTGGCTGAATTGCTCAAAGTTGAGGTACAAAAGCTGGAAAACCTGCATGCTGAACTGGCCGAGTTCATCCGCAAGAACGATTATCGCTTTATTAAGGATAGGTTTGGGCCGGAGGGAAACGCCTGGCGGCGGGCGGCTGGGCTGGCAGCCGGTGGGCAGATCGAAAAACGAGAACAGGAGCCGAATGAGCCAACCGCCGACGAATGATCAACCCATCGTCAAACTGGAAATCGAAGTGACCGCCGAGACCTTCCATGATCTGGGGGTGTTGATTGCCGAAGAAGGCTGGGAGTATGACGAGGGGCTGCGTCTGGTGTTGGGTGCAGGGCTGGGCACAGTTCGGGCGCAGCGCGGCAGGCAGTCCATGCAAGGAGGTGAAAACATTGACACAACATTGGATCGTTTGATGTCTCGCTTGAAGGAAGTCGAATCCAGCCTGGCTGTAACCCGCTTTCGCTTATATGAATATCAGCA
>Ga0315275_10001178_pt1 | contig 22747 bp, 17 predicted proteins | sample YL17G03_0_MG_FD_205557 | JGI IMG/M metagenome (GOLD analysis project Ga0315275, IMG submission 205557) | Sediment microbial communities from Yellowstone Lake, YNP, Wyoming, USA - YL17G03_0 | ecosystem: Environmental > Aquatic > Freshwater > Lake > Sediment | place: USA: Wyoming | collected...
TACATTGCGCGGAGGGTCACCACTCGCCGCCTGCGGGTTGGGCAGGTGCTCGGCAAGGTGCTCGTGGGTGCTGGTCTCACCTCCGCGTTCACCTTCATGGTGATGGGCTTGCTATGGGGGCGTTGTGTGGTGATGCTGTTCGATCCGCTTGCGGACCTTGCGAACTTCGGCATTCCACTGATCCTATACGATCCCAAGGCGAGTTTCATTGGGTGGTTGGTGCTGATGATTGTGATCTCGCCATTCCTGCAGCTTCTGCTGACGCTCTTCGGCGCGCACTTGACGCTACTGTGGAGGCTGGGGAGGGATCCGGGAATCGGAGAAGAGCGAGTAGGCCCTGCCTGACCTCGGCGTGGAGCCGACGCGGCTTTGCCGCCCGGTTGCGGGGTGGGTTGGGTCTGTCAACGAGGCAGCCCCGGCGGCTTCTTGCCAGGGCAGCCGCGCGGCTCACGCCGTGCCGCCAGGCAACTACAGCAATCCATAGGAGGAAGGTTGTCATGGAGACTGCATCATGGATACTGGCCATCTCCGCTGGCCTGGCCGCGATCGCCCTGCTTGCGATCGAGCGGCGTCTGTGGCAGATTGTCTTTGAATTGCGGAATAGAGCCAAGACAGACGACCAGATGGGACGGTAGCCCCCAAGATTTCAGATTCCGTGCACCTTCTTGATGCGCGCCTCCCTTGCCCGGCCGCACGCGGAGTAGCGATTGGCGCCGGCCTTGGCAAGGCCGCTGGCCGTCCGGTCACGACGGTTGACGCCGCCCATCCTCGCGGGTAACGTATCACGAACGAGATCCCCGGACCCCGGCCCACAGGAGCCTTGCCCATGATGCGAAAGCCGCTTGCCGCCTTCCTTGCCGCCACGCTCGTCCTTGCCGCGCTCGGGGCTGCCGCCCATCTGCTCCAGGCCGAGGCTGCCGCGCCGGCCGCGACGAAAAACATCGCCGGCTGCCTCCAGCCGTTCGTCGAGAAGAACGTCGTCTCGGGGGCGGTCGTGCTCGTGGCCACGAAGCAGAAGGTCCTCGGCGTCGGCGCGGTGGGCTATGCCGACGTCGCCGCCAGAAAGCCGATGCAGACCGACACGGTCTTCTGGATCGCCTCGCAGACGAAGCCGATCACCGCCACAGCCCTCATGATGCTGGTCGACGAGGGCAAGGTCAGCATCGACGACCCGGTCGAGAAGTACCTGCCGGAGTTCAAGGGCCAGATGGTCGTCGCCGAGCAGGACGCCGACCACGTGCTGCTGAAGAGGCCGGGCCACCCGATCACCGGCAAGGACGGGTCGCCTGGCATCGAGGGTGAGGTGCCGTTCGAGTCCGTCGAGGTCCGCCCGCTTCAGGAGCCGAGGAGATAGTAAGGACGCCTAACACAACTCCCGGCGTTCTATCCACACAAAAACTCATAGCACCTGTAAAGGAAGAACAACGTTATGAAGAAGATGCTAATGACACACTCGGGATTGGCGGTCGGCCTGTTGCTCGCAGCCGCATCCGCTTGCGCGGCGGAACCTGCCGCGTCACCCGACGACGTTTTCAAGACAGCCGTCGCGGTTTGGCACATGGGGGAGGCCAAGGACTCGGCTGGCAAGAGCGGGCCGCTTGCGATTGAGGGTAACGTGAAGCTGGGCGTGGAACTCGCCGGCGCCGAGCGCACGGCGTCGTTACGCCGCGGCGGCGACGGTCGGGTGGCCCAGTTTCAGGGTGGCTGGCTCGTCGCCGGAAATGGCGCCAACGAGGCGTTGAACCTCTCGGGGCATGCCCTGACGATCTGCCTTCGGCTGCGGGACCCTTCCGGCAAATGGGCTGCGGGCCTGCTTTCCAAGAAAGGCGAAACCAAGAACTACAACCTGTTTGCCTGGGACTTGGGTCGCGGGATGGAGTTCGGGTTTGAGTTCAATCTCCGCGGAGAGCGGCAGTTCAGGCAGGTCAGAACGCCGCTTGAGGGCGTGGCCCTTGACGGCTGGCATGACCTGGTGGTCCGTTACGACGGTGTGAAGTTGGCACTGTTCATCGACGGAGTCTTGCGAGATCAAAAGCCCGTCAGTGGGCAAGTAGCCGAGGCCCGAGAGGCCAGTTTCCTGATCGGCGCAGACCCGGGCGGAGAGAATGTGTTCCACGGCCTGGTCGATCACGCCGCTTTATGGAACCGGGCTTTGACCGAGGCCGAGATCGGGTTTCTCTGCGGCGGTCGTGAAGCGGTCGAGCGGGCCAGAACGTTCGAAGTGGCTGCCCGCCAGGAAAGAGAGCGGCAGGCCGAAGCGAAACTGCGTGAGGCCCGGCAACGTGTCGTTGCGGACCCCTGTTATCCCAAGTATCACGTTGCCCCGCCGGTGGGTTGGATGAATGATCCACACCCGATCTACTTCAAGGGCGCTTATCACATCTTTTACCAATACTCGTGTTTGCCCGACGATCCGTACGGCGGTCCGCACCGCTGGGGACACGCCGCCAGCAGCGACCTGGTGCATTGGCGGCACCTGCCAGTGGCCATTACACCCAAAGACCATGGCATCGGCGAGGATCGCCACATCTGGTCGGGCTGCCTCGTCGGCAACGGCGGCGTCGGGACGGCGGTTTATACCATCGAGAACATCGACATCTGGATTTCCACCAGCCCGGATGACAGTCTGGCGACGTTCCAGAAGTACCCGGGAAATCCGGTCATTCAGGGCCCGCCGCCGGGCCTGGAGATCGAAGGCGGGATGCGTGACCCCTGGGTATGGAAGGAGGCCGACGGCTGGTATCTGATCGTCGGTTCGGGGCTGAAGGGTGGCAAAGGGGCTGTGGTGCCGCTCTACAAGTCGCCCGACCTGGTGCACTGGCAGTACTTGCACCCGCTCTACCAGGGCAACGCTGCCCAGGACGGTGGGTTCTGCGAGTGCCCCGCGTTCTTCCCCTTGGGCGACAAGCACGTCCTGCTTCTCTCCAACCAAGCCACGTATCTTGTCGGCCGCTATGAGAACCATAGGTTCCTGCCGGAGCACCGTGGAAGGCTGGACTACGGTGAAGTTTACGTGCCACAGTCGGTTGTGGACGGCAAGGGCCGGCGGATTTTCTGGGGCTGGGTCCTGGAGGCGCGTGGGCGGGACGCGCAGCGGCATTCGGGCTGGGCCGGCATGCAGACAGTGCCACGGGTCCTATCCCTGCAACCGGATGGCGCCCTGGCTTTCGAGCCGCCGGAGGAACTTGCGTCGCTGCGAAGCGGGCATTGCGAGTTCAGCAAGATCCGGCTGACCGCCGATACCACGCACGTGCTGGAAGGTGTGCAGGGCGGGCAACTGGAAATCGCCGCCGAGTTCGAGCCGGTCCAGAGCGGCGCCGTGGGGCTCGCCCTGCTGGCTGGTCAGGAGAAGACGGAGATTGTCTTTGATGGAAAGGCAAGGACGCTCAGCTGCAAAGGAAAGATTGCCCCGCTGCAACTGGCCACCGGCGAGCCCCTGGTGCTGCGCGTCTTCGTCGATGGCTCGGTGGTCGAGGTGTTTGCCAATCGCCGCGTCTGCATCACGGAACGGATTTACCCAGCACGACCTGAAGCGATTCAGGTCGCCCTGATCTCTCGGGGAGGCGGAGCAACGGCCACGAAGATTGACGCCTGGAAGATGGGCACGATCTGGCGTGACGAGAAGACGCAATAAACCGATAACTTGAGGTACGACCAGGATGACTAAAGAAATCCTGTTCTCGACCGTCCTGATTCTGGGGATCGGGCTCAACTTGGCGGCTGCCCAGTCCCCCTGGAGCGATGCCGTGGCCGTCTGGCACATGGCCGACCCGCACGATTCGGCCGGAGCCGACAGCGTCTTGAAGGTCGAAGGCCAGGTCAAACTGGGCGTCGAATTGCAGGGCGCCGACCGCGAGGCTTCGCTCGCCCGCGGCGGCGACGGAAAAGTGGCCGAACTGGCCGGCGGCTGGCTGAATCCCGGCCTGGGCGCAGGCGGTGAGATAAACCTCCGCGGCCAGGCCATGACCATGTGCATCCGCCTCCGCGACCCCTCCGGACAATGGAACCGGGGGATTTTTTCCAAGTATGGCGGTGGGCACGACACGCTGGCGTACAACCTGTTCAGCACTGTGCCGCCGGGTGGCGACGGGGGGCCCGACATCGGCTTTGAGCTGGGCACCGCCCCCGGCAAAGGCATGGTCCAGGTCAGGACATCGGTTGGCCAGCTTGTCGATCCGGCCGCCTGGCACGATATCATCGTGCGCTACGATGGCCAGCGGCTGGAGATCTTCGTCGATGGCGTGCGCGTGGACCAGCGTCCGGCTGCCGGCGATTTGCGGCAGAACGACGAGGCCTGCATCGTGGGCGGGTATTCGGTCGGCGGAAAGGTGCCCAACCCCTTCCACGGCCAGATCGATCATGCCGCCCTGTGGCAGCGGGCCATCACCGACGACGAAATCACGATGCTCTCCGGCGGCCAGGAATTCGTGGCGAAGCAGAAGCAGCAGATGCAGAAGCGGCTGATGCCCCACCTGGTCCCCGAGGTCGAGAACTACCGCAGCGTGCTGCGCAGCAAGGACGTGGCGGAGTTCTCCAAGGCGGCCCTGGCCTTGCGGAAATGGATGATCGCCAACGATCCCTTCCGGCCGCTCTATCACTTCACCGGTCCGGAGAGCTGGATCAATGATCCGAACGGCCCCATCTACTACCAAGGCCGATACCACTTGTTCTACCAGTACAATCCGATCGTCGATGGTCGCAAGAGCGCCACCTGCTGGGGCCATGCCGTGAGTAAAGACCTGGTCGGTTGGGTGGACTGGCCGATCGCAATTTGGCCGGACACCCCCGAGGACCGCGCCGGGGCTTTCTCCGGCAACACGTTTATCGACGACAACGGCGACCTGTGTGCCCTCTATACGGGCAACGTCCACGAGCATGGGGAGACCTACGGAATTCTGGCGCGCAGCACCGACGGCTTCGCGACCTGCACGAAGAAAGTTGTCATGGATAACAAGCAGCGTCCCAACCCCCAGTCTCCGGTGCATTGGGATGGCTATGTCTGGAAGGAAGGGAAAACCTGGTGCCAGTTGATCGGCGGCTGCACGGTGGGCCGGGGGGCTGCCTGGTTGTGGAAGTCCCCCGACCTCCAGCAGTGGACCCTGCAGAAAGACATCGCTCCGGCGATTCACCTGGGCGGATTCTGGGAACTGCCCTACCTGATTCCGCTGGGCGACAGACATGTGCTGATGGTCGGCGCCGGGAATCCCTACTGGGTTGGGACGTATGACGCCACGGCCATGCTGTTTACGCCCGACCGGGCGCAGCCGCGCTCGATGGACAACGGAAACTATTACTCCTTCAATCCCAACATGGTTGACGACAAGGGCCCCGGCGGCGCGCCCCGGCGCATCATGCACGGCTGGGCCACCATCGGCCGGACGCCGACCCGCACGGTGCCTTACTGGGAGCACGCTCACTCCATCCCGAGGGTACTCACTCTCAAGGACGGGCGCGTGTGGCAGGAGCCGATCCCGGAGCTCCGGACGCTGCGTGCCGACAAGCAATCGTTCAAGAACCTGGTGGTCACCCCGGAGTCCGGCGCTCTGCTCAAAACCGTCAAGGGCGACTCCCTGGAGATCATTGCGACGTTCAAGCCGGCCACGGCGCGGCGTTTTGGAATTAACGTTCGCAACTCGGCGGCCGACCCGAAGTTGGGTGTCCCGGTCTGGTTCGACGCGCGGGATCTTGCCTTCGGGGCGGGCAAGGTAAGCATGTCAAGCGACTTGAAATCCGGAGACCCCGTCACCCTGCGTGTTTTTGTGGACCGTTGCATGATCGAGGTCTACGTGAACGGCAACGCGAACACCGTCGCCTCGCACCACGACCCCGCCGCCCAAGGGGTTGCGCTGTTCAGCACCGGTGGCGCATGCACGCTCGAAACGCTCGAGGTCTGGCGAATGAAGTCCATATGGGAATGAGAAGGAGGATCCAGATGAAAGCCCACGCCACCAGCCGCCTCGCGGCCTTCCTCACTGCCGCCCTGCTGGCGGGCACTGCCTCAATGCTGCTGCCAAAGCATTCCGCTTTGGCCGCCGAGGGGCAGAAGCCTCTGGATGCATCGCCCACGTGGGTGATGGGGCCGTTCGTCAAACTGGAAAAGCCAGTCCTGTCGCCGAATCCCGAGGCGAAATTCCAGTGCCCCCTGGCAGGTACGACTGTGTTGTGGGAAGGGCAGAACGTCTACAATCCGGCTGTCGTAGTCAAAGACGGCAAGGTCTACCTGCTCTACCGGGCTGATGACAAGTGCTGGTGGAAGTTCGGCAACGAAGATCAAGCGACCAGCCGTATTGGCCTGGCCTGGAGCGAGGACGGGCGACGATTTACCCGCCATCCCACGCCGGTCGTCTTTCCCGACAAAGACGCCTTCACCAAGTACGAATGGCCCGGCGGCTGCCAGGACGTCCACGTTGTGGAAGGCGAGGACGGCGTCTACTACATGAACTATACAGCCTGGGGCGAAGGCGGCATGGACTCGATGTGCGTGGCCACGAGCAAGGACCTTATCCACTGGCAGAAGCACGGCCGGGCCTTCGCGAAGTTCGCCCCCGGCGCGGTCCGCGGTTCGCGGAGCGGCGTGGTGGTCACGCGGCAAGCGGGCGAGAAGCTGTTGCCGGTGAAAATCAACGGCCAGTACCTGATGTACTACACGCACCCGAGTGCCTTGGCCGTTTCCGACAATCTGATCGACTGGAAGCCACTGGGCAAGCAGGTTTGGGGCGGCCAGCACGAGTCGGGGGCCATCGCCCTGTGGCGTGATGACGGCATCCTGCTGATGTTCAACGGGCAGAACCTGTGGAACCTGTCGCTGCCGAAGGGAACTTGGGCGCTTGGGCAGGCTTTGATCGACAGGGAAAACCTCGTGACCGTGCGCCGGACCATGGGCGAGCCGTTCCTTCAGCCCGAGTTCGACTGGGAAAAGAAGGGCTATTGCAGCGTGCCCGCCACCGTGGCCAACGGCCTGGTATACTTCAAGGGCGAGTGGTTACTCTATTACGGCGCCGCCGATCGCTACATCGGGCTGGCGACCTGCCGTTCCGCAACCGTCAATCGAAACACCAAATGAAAACCCAAATCAAAGATTACGCCCTGCGCCGCCTCCACCGTTCGGCCACCACGCGAATCCTCACATCGACTGCCGCGATCTGGCGATCGTGAAGGATCCGGCGGACAACGGCTGGCTGGGCTACGTCGTCATACGCCGCAAGGGACAGCAGGACGCTTTCCACTCCGCGTGCATCGCACTGTGCCGATCCAAGGATTTGGTCCACTGGGAGGTCGGCGATCCGTGCTGCACGCCGAACAGATTCAACTGTTTCGCGGTGCCAGATGTGTTCAAGCTGGGTGACAAGTGGTACATGATCGCGTTAACCGGCGATGCCTACGGGCAGTCAAAACGCTGGAGCGACCCGGAGATCACCTGCGCCACGGTGGTATTCCAGGCCGATCAACCCGAAGGGCCGTTCGAAGAGGTCAAAGACAACCTTCTGTTGGCGTCCAAGAAAAACGTCTGGCAGGGATTCAGCGCGCGGACAGTATTTCGCAACGGCGAGCGGCTGATGTTCTTTACCCGTTCTGAAGGGATCAATGGTCGTGGGCGTTTGTCCTGGCCTGTGAAGCTCACGCCCCGCGAGGAGGGCGGTCTGAACCCGACGTACTGGCCGGGTATCGACGCGGCTTTCGGGTCGGCTACGACGCTCGCAGGTGACGGCAGGGCCATGAGCGATCCCGCCTTCATGGTGACAGCGACCGTGGACCTGAACGACGCGAAAGCCGCCGGGATCGCCTTTGGCAATTATCTCGCGCTGCTCGATTCAGCAGGGAAGGTCTCGCTGGTGGATGTGGCGACGAGCAAGCCGCTTCAGGATCGTCGCCTTCGGGCTTCGTCGAAACCTTCGCGTGTTTGACCTCTATTGCCATGACCTACGGCTGGAACAGGCCGGGCTGCGCGAGCGCCGCCTGCATCTTGGCCGACTGGACCAGCGAGGACTGATACTCCCAGGCGAACTCGAAGAACAGCGACAGGAACTCCACCTCGGCCGTTGCGTCGTATTCGGCGTCCAGGTTCGGGCCGGGGTCGCCCGAGGCGGGCGTGTCGGCGTCCGGGTCATCCAGTAGCTCGATGCGAATCCTGAAGTCGGCGGTACAGAGACCCGGCGACGGCGGCCAACGCACTTCTGAGCAGTGTGCTATTGGGTTATCTATGCCGGACGCGAGAGAAGTGTCCGGCGGCTCCGCAAGACATTGCCGCAGGCTGATTTCGTGTAACCGTTCACGGATTTGCGGGCAGCAGTGTGGGGGTTGGGCAGTGGGTGAGGTAGGCGAGGAGGGCGTCGCGGAAGAAGCGGAAGGTGCTTCGGCCCTGCTGGGTACACGTGGCGGCGGCGGTCCATGCTCGCTCGCACCAGCGAAGGCCCCGCACGCTCCGCGTGCCCTGCGTGATGCGGCGGTCCAGGACCGGCTGACGAATCGCTCGCTCGGTGGCGTTGTTCGTCGGCTCCACGCCCGGCGTATCGAGGAACCGGAAGTACGCCGGCGCCCCGGGGCGGTCGAACCGGCGGCTGATGTTGAGCGCATCGGCCTCCTGGGGCGGCCGGCGAACCTTCTCCAGGAACGCCCGTTTCCATCGCTCCATCTGCCGACGCCAGCGTGGCGGATCGGTCCCCGTCCGCCGATGCCACGCGCGGAACAGCCCCCGGGCGATGGCCAGCAGTTGATCCGCCCAGCGCGCCAGCGGCGGCCGGCCCAACTGGCGCAGGAAGCTCACGTCCCGCAAGAGGTGCGACCAGCAGTACTGCGCGCGAACCTCGCCCCGGCGGGCGAACGCCCGATTGGCCGAGTAGTAGTCCACCGTCAGGATGCCGTCGAAGTCCTCGCCCAAGAGGTCCACCAGCACCCTGGCGGCCCGCGTGGCGTCGAGGCGAAAGACGGTGAATCGGGCGGCCCGCAGGCACCACGTCCAGTACCCCTTGCCGCGGTGACGGTGCCCGGTTTCGTCGCTGCCTAGGACGGCTTCCTGCCGCAAGGCCGACGCCAGTTCCTCGTAGGCCGGCTTCAGGGCTTCGGACAGTTTGCCCGTGCAGCAGGCGGCCAGATGCCCGCCGCTGATCGGCAGGTTCAGCACGTCCCCGAAAAACTCCCCGATCCGGCGGTAGCTGACGTGGCCGCAGGCCTTCAGCCAGCCGACCAGGGCCGTCAGGTTCGGCCCCAGAAGCCCCGCGCGGCGAATCTCCGGCGCGAGCGACGCCAGGACGATGCGGCCGGCGGGCGTCAGATACCGGCGGGCCCGGTGCTCGGTGACCACGTAGGGCTTCTCGACCAGTTCCACCTGCTGGAGCACATGCCAGGAGTCCAGTGGCCGAAGCCTCCGACGCCGCACCTCCGACGGCGGCAACTCATGGAGACAAATCCGATCAATCCGGTTGGCGTCGAACGGCGGACGCTGGTGACGCGGGTGGCCGGGCTGCCCGCCGATGCGGCCGTTGCCCGCGTGGCCCGGCGGCCGGGGCGGCTTCACGATGTCCGAGGAGGGAGGTTTCGACGACGTGGATGAGTCCTTCGACGCGGCCGCCAGTCGCCGTTTCAAGTCGGCGTTCTCGGCCTCCAGGGCGGCGATCCGCCGCTCCAGACGCTCGATGATCTCGACCAACTGCTCCCGGGAAAGGTTCTCGCGGCCTCCCACACAGAATCTATCGACATCAACAGGCCGTTCCCTGAACTTACTGTAGAAAGGCGTGAACGGTTACGAACGGGGGAGGGTCAAATTTGCGAAATCTGGGGTTGTTGGTCTCATAACCCGAAGGTCGCAGGTTCAAATCCTGCCGGCGATAGCTACCGCATCACAGGGAGTCATGCCAACAGCAAACCAAGCCCCGGGCGTTTGGCACGAGGCTTGGGTTCCGAGTGGCATGTGTTCTCGACGCGTGTTACTTGCGGCGGCGGATCAGCGCCAGCCCGCCCAGGGCCACGAGCGCCAGCGTCGCCGGCTCCGGGAACACGGCCCGGAAGGCCTCCATCTGGCCCTCGGGGTTGATCGCGCGGCCGACGATCGTCGAGCCGTCCTCCGAGACCGCCCAGGCCCGCGTCAGCGTCCAGCCGTCCAGTTCCTCGCCGAACCCGAAGTCGTTGACGAGGATGTCCTCCACCAGGCGCATGCCCTTGCCCTCTTCCCAGATGAACGCTTCGCCCGGGTCGTCCTCACCCGTGACATAACCGAGCACCCGGCGGCCGTCGCCCGAGACGCCCTGGGCGAAGCTCCGCGTGTAGGGGTCGATCGTGCCGAGCATGACAACGCCCTCCTCGGCCGTCCAGCGATAGGCCTCGTAGTTCAGCGTGCCCGCGACGACCGTCCCATCGCCCGAGATGGCCGCGGCAGTGAACGCCCCCAGCAGGGGCGTCATGCCCTCGTCGAGCGTCCAGAGGAAGGCGCTGCCTTGCGAGTTGCCGTACCCGTCGTCGCCGTTCGAGTCGCCAACGATCGTCCCGCCATCGTCTGAGACCGCACTGGCGTAGCTGCGATGGTTCAGCCACGAGTCGTACAGGGTACCGATGTACTCCATGTCTCCGGTCTGGGTCCAGCGATATGCCAGGTCGCCCGCCGAGCCGACCACGACTGATCCGTTGGCCGAGACGCCCTTGGCCCAGACGCCCTTGCCGGACACGGCGAAGCGGTCCATGCCGCCGCCGACGTACCAGCGGATGCCTTCCCATCCGGCGGCCAATCCGAAGTTCGATCCGGCGTCGCCGACAACGTACTGCCCGTCGGCCGAGACGTCGTTGGCCCAGGTCCACAACTGGCCGCTCGGCACCTCAAGCGCGGTCATGCCATCGCTCACGGTCCAGACGAACGCCCGCTGGCCGTCCGGCGAACCGCTCGACCCGACGACAACCGACCCGTCGGCCGAGACCGCGCGGGCTTCGCTTGGGTACTCGCCGCCCGGCACGTGGCCCAGGCCTGTGAAGCTATGCGGCTTGATCTCCGCCGCCGCGGCCACCCCCGCCCATGCCACCAACACAGACACGCCGATCAGCAGTGCTCTGGACATCGGACTCTCCTCACCCCCCAACTGCTCCGGGAAGAAAGTAAGGCGACCTCGCGGGCACTCCCCCGGAAGTCGCCTGGCACCATCGTCTGGTTGTGAGGCGTAAACTGGGCCGCGTGGTCGCCCGACCCCCGCCGGACAACGCGACGCGTCCTCTTTTCTTATACGCCATGCCGCTGCGTCGCGCCAGACGAAAATCCGCCGCGGGCGCCGACGAGTTTCCTGCGTGATGCATGGCCGCGGCACGAGCCAAGGGCGAATCCGAGCGCGAGCAGCGTCAGCGTGGCCGGCTCCGGTATCGCAAAGACCATCGGCTCGAGGTTCGTCAGGCCGGGCACGTATCCGTTGTCGGCGGCGAAGTAGAGCAGGCCGTTGTAGACGGTCAACTCCGACACTTCGGAGCCGTACTGGTCCGGGTTGATGTCGGCCACCAGCCAGGCATCGGTGCCGTTGAAGGCCCACAGTTCTCGCCCGTGGACGCCGTCATTGGCCGAGAAGTAGAGGAGGCCGTTGAAGACCGTCAGATCCGCCGGGGAGGAGTCCATGAGGAACGTGTCGTCGTTGCCAGGATCGGGCGTCGGGTTGATCTCGGCCACCATCTCGGCCGTGGTGCCGTCGAAGGACCAGAGTTCGTAGCCGTGGACTTCGTCGGTGGCGCAGAAATACAGCTTGTCCTTGTAGACGGCCAGGCTGCTCGGGTTGGAGGAGGAATACTGGCCGCCGGACACGATGTCGGCCGCCAAGTCGGGCACCGACCCGTCGTAACTCCAGAGTTCGCGGCCATGGACGCCGTCGTAGGCTGAGAAGAAGAGCTTGTTCTGGTAGACGGCAAAGTTCTCCGGGCTGGAGCCGTTGTCCGGGTAGATCCGCGCGGCCTCGGTGGGCGCCCCGACGCCATCGGTGCGCCAGAGCTCGGTCCCCTGAAGGGGCGTGCCGCAGGCGTTGAAATGGAGCAGGCCGTTGTACTGGATGAAGTGCTGCGGGTAGGAGTTGCCGGAGTCGGGGAACATGTCGATCGGCGTCTGGCGGGTGCCGTCGAACTTCCAGAGTTCGATGCCGATGTTGCTGGGGGCGCCGAAGTGGGAGGCCCGGAAGTAGAGGTTCCCGTTGTAAGCGGTCATCTCGTGGGGGAGGGCTGCATTCGACGTGGACCCCGGGGCCTGGACAGCGCCGCCGGCCGTGTCATACTGCCACAGCGACCCTGGCCCCGTGTCGTTGCAGTAATACAGCCTGCCGTTGCAGGCGGCCAGGTAGGAGGGGTTCTGGCCGGCGGTGCCGGGGATTTCCTCGGCCTGCGTGCCGTCAGATCGCCACAGGCTCGTCGAGGGGGTGCTGGTGTTGATGCTGCCGCGGAAATACAGCAGGCCGTCATACTCGGTGATGTAAGACGGGTACCGGACGGGCTGGCGGCTGGCGATGTCGGTGATCGGGCTGCCGACCCAGGCGGCCGCGGGGCTCGCCAGTAGCGAGGAAAGGGCCGTCGCAAGGACAAGGGCAATGAGCAGGCAGGCCAAGTCACAGGAAGGAGGTGAAATCGACAAGACCAAGGGTTGAGCGCGTCGATCTCGGCGCATGTCCGGCAGGATTTCCAGACCGGTGTGCGCTTGACAGCGTCCTGCGGGACGCTATTCTTGGGCCCCAGGTGGCCCCCAATCGGGTGCGCATCTTGGCCCCCGTTTGCATTCCCGTTACCAGCCGCCAGACAACCCACTGGTCCCGCAGGGAGACGAGAGTGGTTGCTCAGCAAGAGAGGGGGCCGAACGTGCGAAGCACTCCTCCAGTCGCATACGATTGGTGATTCCCGGATTTCCTGTCAGACGCTCAGAACCAAGACTGCGGCGGCGTCTCGAGGAATTCGCCCACAGGGATGCCGTCCCCGCCAACAAGGAGTTTCCGGGCCAGCCTGAATTCCTTGGCCATCGCTGCGATTCCCGGAAGTTCCGTTCGCCGCCGGCCGCTCTTGACTTCGATGGCCACGATCTGGCTGGCCCGGGCCAGGACGAAGTCTACTTCCACGTTGCGGCTCGCCCAGTAGAAGACCTTGATCGGTGTCCCTCGGGTAGCGTTTACCAGCCAAGAGCCCACGGCCGACTCCACGAGACGCCCCCAGTGGTCCGGCTGCCGGCGGGCTTCCTCAAACGCGAAATCTCCCTGGCAGGTCATGAGGGCGTTGTTATGGACCTGGAACTTGGGGCTCGACGCCCGTTGGCGCACCTTCTGGCCCGCGTACTTGCGGAGTCCTTCCATGAGACCCGCCCCCTGCAGGAGATCGAGATAGTGCGCGAGTGTCGTCGTATTGCCCGCGTCTTGCAGTTGGCCGAGCATTTTCGTGTACGACAGCATCCGACCAGAGTAAAGGCAGCCGAGTTCAAAGAGCCGCCTCAGGAGTGCCGGCTTGTCCACTCGCTGCACGAGGAGCACGTCGCGGCTGATTGTAGTCTCGACCAAGGAGTCGAGGATGTATCGTGCCCAGCGATCGGGTTCTACAATGAGGGGCGCGGACCCGGGATAGCCGCCGTAGTAGATGTACTTGTCAAGCGTCCAGCCGAAGGCGTCCCGCATCTCGCCGTAGGACCAGTGGGTTACCGGGATGATTTCGAACCGACCTGCCAAGCTCTCCGAGAGGCCGGTTTGGACGAGAAGGGGAGAAGACCCGAGAAGCACCACGTGGAGACCCAGGCCCTTGGCCGAGTCCTCGTCCCACAGGCGCTTGACGGTCTCCGACCAGCCTGGGATCTTCTGAATCTCGTCCAGGACGAGGATGGCCGGTCCCGCGCCTCGGCCGCGCTCCAGATGGCGGCGGGCCGTCTCCCACTGCTGTTCGAGCCAGATGCGGTCTCGAAGCGTGGGCTCATCAGCGGTGGCGTACTGCGAGGGCACCTTGAGTTCATCGAGTGCCTGCCGGACGAGCGTCGTCTTCCCCGACTGCCTCGGCCCGGCCAGGACTTGGACGAAGTGGCGCTTGTCTTGAAGCCGCTTAAGGATGACCTGATACAAGGGCCTCTTGAACATGGCGATCTCCTCGGCGACAAATTACTCAGGACCTTGAGTAATATTACTCGCACCCTGAGCCGCGGGTCAAGTAGGAGGTCATCAGTCTGCGCGCGCCGACCGCCACAAGCAAGACAACCGAGGTGTTTCACGCTGGGTGCCGGGTGTGTATGCTCCCGGTCCTGGCGGCGAACCCACGATGACGTTGGCCGGCGAAGGCCGGGCCCCAGGCCGACCGCACATGCTCCGCGTGGCGGATCATGTCGACGTGTCCGTGCGCGAAGCGACGTCCATCATTGGCGAGGTGCAAGCCGCGGTGGTGCGCTGGACAGACTTCGCCGACCAGGCCGGAGTGTCGGACGCCACACGCGATCAGATTGCCAGGTCTCTGCCAACGCGGGCCATGTAAGCCCACCGAAACCAAGGGCACCTCGCCCCTCCGGCTTCCGCCTGTGTTCCGTGTCGGCGGCCCTGTCGGTTGCTGAGATGGGCAGCGAACTGAGATCCCAATCGCCCTGTCACGCCTGGCTCCCACAGGCGGAACGGTACTTGCCAAGGCCAGTGAGCTGAACATCGCAGACGGGGCAATGGCCCATCGTCTTACGGTGCTCGTCGCCTTCGTGACGCTGCTTCAGCAGCAGGGCCACGATCGCCAGGATGCTTGCGAAGGCCGTCCCGGTGAAGACCACTCTCTGCCTTCTCTTGACCTTGTCCTCTCCCTCCTTCTTGGCGAGTCCTCGAAGAAGGAGCAGCGCGTTTGCGAGAAGCGCGGCAACTGCGATCAGCCACAGCACGAACTTCTTGATTCGATGCTTCATGGTACACCTCCCACAGCAGGCTGTTCTCATGCAGACCAGCATAGCGCGAGGCAGGGGAGAGCGCAAGTCCTTTCTTGCAGATTTCCGGGGACGGCTCGAGAATGGCGCCGCGTGGGTTTGCCGCCCCTGGAACGCGAGTCGCGTCTGTTCTTGCTTGAGGGTTGCCCTTCGCGTATGCTTGGCCACAAGATGCTCAGTGGCCAGATGGGTTGGTGGTTGATCTTGCCATGCGGAAGGGGAAGAATCCTCGTCGTTGCGGAGAACCACTCCGGATAGAGAAGAAGGCAATGGAGCGCGAAGACCTCATACGCAACGTTCTTCAGGCTGCCGGCGAGTTTAACGGTCGTCGGCTCTGGAAGAGGTTCACCAACTTCGACTGCTTTGCCGTGAGGATTCCCGACCGGGACGAGTTGATGCTGGGCGTTGTGCTGGGCGACGCGGGCGAGCAGTACGGCCTGTCCCTTTTCCGGGGGCCGGGCGCGGTTGCAGGCCTCGCCGCCCTTCTCGATCCTGACGGTCCCGGGGACGATTCCCCCGAGGCCATTGACGTGCTGGGTTTCAGCATGGAAGCGTTCGGCGACTTGCCGCCCGAGGCGCAGGCGCTCTTCCGAGGGGTCGGCATCTACCTTCGGCATGGCGAGCAGGTGCCGAGCCTCATGGCCAAGCCGCCCGGGCGCCAGCCGCGACTGCCGGACGACTCTGAACTGGCCCTCCTGCTCCTGGTCCTTCGCGGAGCCGTTGAGGCCGATAAGTGCAAGCTGCTTCAGCCGGCCAGGCTCGACGACAAGGAAGGAGTCTGTGTCCTTGCCCTCGCCGGGGACCCCCTGACACCGCAGGTGTCCGCCGCGCGGGAGCGGCTGCAGATAGGCGAGGTCCCCAAGACGGCGCCCTTGTTGACGGGGAGTCCCGATCTCGCCGGCCTTCCTTTCCTTGACGCGACATGGCTGGTTGGCACGCCGGTCCTTCCCGCGGGGATCGAGGGCGACGACCGCACGCTTCTGATGCTGCTGGTTGTCGACGACGCAGACGGATTTCCCCTCCAGGGACGGCCGGTCTTCGCGGGCGAGCCCCAAGAGGCGATGAGAGCCATCCTGGATACGTTCCGCGGGAAGGGCGTAAGTGGCCGCAAGGGGCTGCCTCGGAAGATCGTCTTCTCCAGCCAGAACCTCCACGATGCAATGAAGCCTTTCCTTGAGCAGGCTGGTGTTAAATGCATCTACATGCCGAAGACCCCCAAGCTCTTGGAGATCGCCGCCGAATTCCTTGGGAGTATCGGCAGCGACATTCCTCCGTTTGCCGACTACATGGATGCTCCGGCCGCCCAGGAGGTCCAGGTTCCGGCGCCGGACGACCTGGCGGGCTGGAAGGCATCGGACCGCCAACTGGCCCGGCGTTTCTCCGAGTACCTGGATTCCGACGACCGTCTCTGGTCCTCGCGAGCCGTCAAGAGGTACTTCGGTGACGACGACCTGGAGTACTTCCTCACCGAACACAGAGAGCGGTCCGTGGCGATGGCATACTCGGCCTGGGGCATCCTGGACTACCGTCCGACCAGGGCGAGCAAGACTCACGCGGAGAAGATGCTTGCGGAGGGCCTGCCCGAACCCGAGGCCACTCTGCTTCGCGCGAGGATGGAGGCCTGCCCGACCCTGTATCGCGTCGCAGGTCACGATCCCGAGGCCGGGACAGTCGATCTGGACGATGTTCTCCTCGGCGGCACGGTCACCGTGTACGACCAACTGATGTCCGAGAACATCGAGAATGGCCTCTTCGTTGCCGGCCGAGCCTTCCCGGCAGGTCGCTTCCACTTTCTCGAGCTGGCCGGCCCGCCGCTGGGTGCGGGGATGGGGATGGAGGCCGTGGAGTTTCTCCGGGGCTGCGGCATGGAATTCACGCGCGAGGGCCTGCGGCGCGACTGCCACATGTTCGGCTGGCTTTGGGATTGGATCGAGGAGTGGGAGGCCAACTGGAAGCCCCCGCGCCTGGCCAATACGGACGGGGACGACCTTCTCTGGCACACCGCCTCCTTCTCCGTAGCCAGCCCGGCAGACGTTCGCCGTGCGCTTGTCCAACGACCGGATATTGAGCACGATGAGACGGGCGATGAGTTCATCTGGACCAAGCAGACCGGCCGGGGCGCCGAGATGCTCGGCGGGCCTGTGACGCTGGGCAGGATCGAGTTCGTCGGGGACGAGCTGGTGCTCACGGTCAACTCGTTCAAGCGATTCGCCGCAGCCCGAGAGTGGATCGAGAAGCTGCCGGGCGTCGCCTTCCGGGGCGTCAAGACCCGCCGCATGGACGAACCCAAGGCCGACCGTCCGATGGACGAGCGGATCGCCAAGCCCGAATCTGCAGAGATCACGCCGGACATGGCGGCCGGAATCCAGGAGATGCTGAATAAGCAGTACATGGCGTGGCTCGATCGGCCCTTGCCCGTTTTCGGGGGGAAGTCGCCCCGCCAGGTCTGCCGGACGCCCGAGGGCCGCGAACAGGTCACGATGCTGATCCGCACGATGCCGGACCCGATGGGCCCGGCGCCTGTCCGGGTGCCGCGGCAAGCGATGCTGCGTGATCTGGGGCTGGCAGCCGAGCCGTTGGCAGCGCCGCCTTTGGTCCCGCCCAGGAAGCCGCACTCCGAATCGTTCGAAGCCGTTCCGTCTCGTCGCAAGGTTGGTCGAAACGAGCCCTGTCCCTGCGGGAGCGGGAAGAAGTACAAGATATGCTGTGGAAGATAGAGCAACGACTGCTGCTTGTTCCAGAGAAAGCAGGTTACGATTCCCCAGCGCACGGCCTCATTGCTTAGCAGCAAGCCGCAAGCGCTCTTATCCCCGAGAGTGTGCCTTAAACAATGACAGTGGTTCCCGGCGCCATCGTTCCCCTGTGATTCTCACGAGGTCCGACATCGTCCTGTGTGGGATTGAGATTATTCGCCAGTAACCGCCCGGTGGCGTGCCCGGTGATCTCCCAGGGAACCTACTGGCCTTCGATTCCAATGCGGACTGGTTCGGATAACCGGCTCGGAAAATCGGTTCGGATAAGCAGTTCGGATAAGCAGTTTGACAACATCTCGGCAGCGGTGTATACTGCTGGGGAATTGTGCCCCTCAAGAGAGGTCTGCTGTGGCAAATCTCCTCTGGATACAGGCGGTATGCTGTGGCGGGGAGACCGCCTCGTTTCTCAACGCCGACCATCCCCATCTCCAGGCTGCCCTCAACACCCTCGACGTAACCATTCTGGGCCACCCGTACCTGCATAACCAGTCGAAGGGTGAGATGGAGCGCGTGCTTGATGAGTGCGCCGACGGGACCCTTCACGTGGACCTCCTGGTGGTCGAGGGGGCAACCTACCTGACGGCGCCGCCCGCGCCGTGGGCCCCGGCGAAGCCGCTGACGGACTGGATCCGCGCGATCGCCCTGTGGTCCGACTGCACCGTGGCGGTGGGCACGTGCGCCTCGTTCGGAGGCATCATGGCCTGCGGGCGGAACTCCCTCGGCGCGACCGGCCTCCAATACTACCGCGGCGAAAAAGGGGGTCTCTTGGGCGCCGAGTACCGCAGCCGCGCAGGCCTCCCCGTTGTCAACGTTCCCGGATGCCCGGCGCACCCGGACTGGATCGTCGGCACGCTCTGGGCCCTGCGGGCCAATCGGCTCACGCAGGAGCACCTCGACCGCTTCAACCGGCCGCGGGCGTTTTACGGCAAGCTGGCCCACCACGCCTGTCCGCGGAACGAGTACTACGAGTTCAAGGCCTCTGCGAGCGGGTACTCCGAGCAGGGGTGCCTGTTTGAGAACCTGGGCTGCAAGGGCACGCTCTGCGAGTCGGACTGCAACGAGCGGCTCTGGCTGGCTCGCACGGGGAGCTGCACGCGAGGGGGGTTCCCCTGCCTCTCGTGCACCTCGCCGGTGTTCCCCGACGGGTTTGTGCCGTTTTTCGAGACGGCCAAGATCGGGGGCATCCCGACGAGCCTGCCCTTGGACGTGCCGAAGGCCTGGTACGTGGGGATGAGCGGTCTGTCGAAGCTGGCGTGTCCGGAGCGTGTGCGGCGAAACGCGGTGTCGTTCAAGCCGGTGTGGCCGGGCCAGGAGGAGCCGCCAGCCGATGGTCACTAGGACGATCGTGTTCAGCCCGTTCTCGCGGCTTGAGGGCGACCTCCAGGTGAAGGTCGAGATCGAGGATGGCCGCATTGCGCAGGCCCGCGCGTCCGGGACGCTGTACCGCGGCTTCGAGCCGATGCTACGGGGGCGGAACCCGCTGGACGCCCTCGTCATCACGTGCCGCGTGTGCGGCCAGTGCGGGCTGGCCCACTCGGCCGCCGCCGCCGGGGCGATCCGCGCGATCGCGGGCATCGACCTGCCGCCGAATGCCTCCTTGGCGAGCAACGTGATGATGGGCATCGAGACGGTGATCAGCCATCTGACGCATTTTTATCTTTCGTTTGCGCCGGACCTGGGGGGGCCTCCCTACGAGGACGAGGCGGCCCGAAGGTTCTCGCCCCCGGCGGGGCGGTCCTTCGCCGCCGCGCTGCGCGCCCGCGAGGAGATCCTGGGGGTGCTCGGCCTGTTCGCCGGGAAGTGGCCGAACAGCCTCGCCATCCAGCCCGGCGGCACGACCCGTGCGGTCGACGCCACGGAGATCCGGCGGGCCCAGGGGCTGCTGGGCGAGTTCATCGAGTTTTTCCGTGAGCGGGTGATTGGGTGCGATCTCGATCGCTGGCTGTCGATTCGCAGCGCCGCCGACTTGGACGGGTGGCTCGGCGAAGGCGCCCATGCCGCCAGCGATCTGGGGTTCTTCGCGGCGTTCGCGCTGGGGCAAGGCCTGGACCGGATGGGACAGTGGCCTGCCCGTTTCATCTCCAGCGCCAGTTGGGCGGGCCAGGGCGGGACGGCCCTCTGGCGGGAGGGCGTCTGCCGCCGCGAGCCGGGCGGGCTCGACCCGGCCCGGATCACGGAGCACGTCGCGTACGCGTGGTACGACGCCGGCGACGGGGGCGTGGACCCGTTCGACGGGCAGAGCGATCCGGCGCCCGAGCGGGCCGAGGCCTACAGCTGGGTCAAGGCGCCGCGCTACGCCGGCGAGCCGGCGGAGGCGGGACCGCTGGCGCGCCTCGCGACCGGAGGCGAGCCGCTGGTTCTCGACCTGCTGGCCCGCCACGGGCCTTCGGCCTTCGTCCGGGTGATCGCCCGCCTGCACGAGGCCATGCATCTGCTGCGGCAGATCGGCGTCTGGCTGAGCGAGATCGACCCCGACGCGCCGTTCTGCCGCAACGTGCCGCGGATCGAGTCGGGAGCGGCGGTCGGGCTGGTGGAGGCGCCGCGCGGGGTGCTTGGCCACTGGATGCGCGTGGAGGAGGGCAGAATCCGGAATTACCAGATCATCACGCCGACCGGCTGGAACCTCTCGCCGAGGGACTCGCAGGACCAGCCGGGGCCGCTGGAGAGCGCCCTGGTCGGCATACCGGTTCCCGACCCCGAGCGGCCGGTGGCGGTTTCGCACGTCGTCAAGTCGTTCGACCCGTGTCTGTTCTGCACGGTGCACTGAGCGCGGTCGGAGGTGTGAAACTGGTCGGCAAAGGAGCGCATCATGGCGGGGGCGTCAGAGGAGGCGGGGCCGCAGCTCCAGGAGGGGCCATGGATCGAGATCATCCAGAGTATGGAGCTGCTCTACGCCAACCTGGCCCAGACGCAGATCGAGGCGGAAAAGAGAAACGAAGAGCTCCAGCGGGCCAAGGCGTTCACCGACAACATCATCCGGAGCATGGTCAACTCCCTGGTCGTCACGGACCGCGACTCTCGCATCACGTCCGCGAATGCCGCCTGCTGCCAGTTGCTGGGCTACGCCAAGGAGGAACTGCTGGACAAGCCGGTCGCGACGGTTTTCGCCGAGGGTGCGCCGAACCCGTTCCGCCGCGGGTCCGAATTCTGGAGCCGCTGCCGGACCACCGGCAGTGCCACGGGCGTCGAGACCTCGCTGAAGACCAAGAGCGGCGAAGAGGTGCCGGTGAGCCTCAGCGCCTCAGTCATGCGTGACCGCGCGGGCGACATCGTCGGCATGGTCCTCGTGGCGACGGACCTGCGGGAGATGAAGCGGCTGCTCCTGGAGGCGCAGGCCGCGGCCGCCGCCGAGCGCGAGCAGGCCGCCGAGCGGGCCAAGGCCTATCGTGAGCTGAAAGCGCTCCAGGCGCGGCTCATCCAGTCGGAAAAGATGTCGTCGCTTGGGCGCATGGCTGCCAGCGTCGCCCACGAGATCAATAACCCCCTCGGGGCGATCGTCGTCTACAGCCACCTCTTGCTCGAGAACACGCCGGAAGACTTCCCCGGGCGCGGGAACCTCCAGAAGATCGTCCGCGAGGCCATCCGTTGCCGCGACATCGTACGCGGCCTGCTGGATTTCGCGCGCCCGGGCGCGGGCGTGCGGCAGACGGCGGACCTCAACGCGGTCGTCCGGGCGGCCCACGACCTCCTCAGGGGACAGGGCATCTTCAAGAACATCGCCGTCGACCTGGACCTCAGCCCGACGCCGCTGGAGGTCACCTGCGACCCCAGCCAACTCCAGCAGGCCTTCACCAATCTTCTGGTCAATGCCGCCGAGGCGATCAGCGGTCCCGGCACGATTACGATTCGAAGCTGGCACGATGCCTCGCGCGGAATGGCGGCGGCAAGCGTTGCCGACACGGGGTGCGGCATCGCGCGCGAGAACCTGGAGCGGATCTTCGAGCCGTTCTTCACCACCAAGCAGGGCGGCCATGGCACGGGGCTGGGCCTGGCCATCGCCTACGGAATCGTCGAACGGCACGGAGGGACGGTCAAGGTCGATAGCCGACCCGGTGAAGGCACCGCGTTCACCGTGTGGCTGTCTCAGAGGCGACCCGAGGAGGCGGCGCCGTGAGCGATCGAGCCAGCATCCTGATCGTAGACGACGAAGAATTGATGCGCGACGCCTGCCGCCAGGTCCTGGCCCCCGAAGGTTTTGCGCTAAAGGAGGCCTCCTCGGGCGACGGGGTCCTGGAGACGATCCGCCACGAGTCGTTCGACCTGGTGATCCTGGACCTGAAGATGCCGGGCATGGACGGAATGGAAATCCTCCGGCGCCTCCACGAGGAGAGCCCGGACACGGCGGCGATCGTGATCACGGGTTACCCCAGCGTAGAGTCGGCCGTCGAGGCGATGAAGCTGGGGGCGGCGGACTTCCTGCCCAAGCCTTTCACGCCGGATGTGCTCCGCCTGACGGTCCGCCGCACCCTCCGCGAGGTGCGCATGCTGCGGGAGAACCTGCTCCTGCGGTCGCAACTGGAGGAATGCCAGGGCGGCCGCTACGAACTGGTCGGCCAGAGCGAGCCGATGCGGCAGATTCACGAGCTGGTGCGGCGGGTGGCCCCGACCGACAGCACCGTCCTCATCACGGGCGAGTCTGGGACCGGCAAGGAGCTCATCGCCCGGGCGATCCGCGACAACAGCCCGCGCGCGGACAGGCCTTTTGTGACGGTGGACTGCGGGTCCCTGGTCGGGGCCCTGTTCGAGAGCGAGCTCTTTGGCCACGTCAAAGGATCTTTCACGGGGGCGACCGGCCTGAAACACGGCCGGTTCGAGCTGGCCGATGGCGGCACGATCTTCTTCGACGAGATCGCCAACGTCAGCCCCGACATCCAAGCGAAGCTTCTGCGGCTGATCCAGGAGCGCGAGTTCACGCGGGTCGGGGCGACCCAGGTGATCTCGGTGGATGTGCGGATCCTCGCCGCCACCAGCCGCAACCTGCCCGATGAAATCCGTGAGGGCCGTTTCCGGGAGGACCTGTTCTACCGGCTGTGCGTCGTGCCGGTTGTTCTGCCGCCGCTTCGCCAGCGGCGCGAGGACATCCCCCCGCTGGCCGAGCACTTCCTTCGCAAGCACGGGGACTGCCGGC
>Ga0315275_10001181_pt1 | contig 22720 bp, 20 predicted proteins | sample YL17G03_0_MG_FD_205557 | JGI IMG/M metagenome (GOLD analysis project Ga0315275, IMG submission 205557) | Sediment microbial communities from Yellowstone Lake, YNP, Wyoming, USA - YL17G03_0 | ecosystem: Environmental > Aquatic > Freshwater > Lake > Sediment | place: USA: Wyoming | collected...
GAGCTGGTCGGGGTTCATCTCACCCAGGCCCTTGTAACGCTGGATCATCGGGTTCTTCGCTTTCACCATCTTGATGGCGGCCTCCAGCTCGGCATCGGTGTGGGCGTAGATGATGCTCTGCCCGCTGCGCACCCCATACAGCGGGGGCTGGGCGATATAGAGGTGGCCCTGGGTGATCAGCTCCGGCATGTGGCGGAAGAAGAAGGTCAGCAGCAGCGTGCGGATGTGCGCGCCGTCAACATCGGCGTCGGCCATGATGATGACCTTGTGGTAGCGCAGCTTCGAGAGATCGAAGAGGCTGCGCGCGCGCTCGCTCGAGCCGTTCTCGCCGTTGCCGCCATTGCCGCCGTTTTCGCTCACGCCGGTGCCGAGCGCCTGGATGAGGGTGGCGATCTCCTGGTTGCGGAGCATCTTGTCGAAGCGAGCGCGCTCGACGTTGAGTACCACGCCCCGCAGCGGCAGGATCGCCTGGTAGCGGCTGTCGCGCCCCTGCTTCGCGTTGCCGCCGGCCGACTTGCCCTCGACCAGGAACAGCTCGCACTTCGATGGGTCGCGCTCCTGGCAGTCCCACAGCGTCCCCGGTAGGTTCGTATTCTCCAGTGCCCCCTTGCGCTTCACCAGGTCGGCCGCGCGGCGCGCCGCCTCGCGGGCGCGAGAGGCGGTGATTGCCTTGTCCACGATCTTGCGTGAGACCGACGGATGCTCCTCGAGGAACTCCGCCAACGCCTCGCCCACGATCGAGTTCACCAGTCCCTCGATCTCGCTGTTGCCAAGCTTCGTCTTCGTCTGGCCCTCGAACTGTGGATGGAGAAGCTTCACGCTGATGACCACAGTAAGACCCTCGCGGACATCATCGCCGCCGAAGTTCGTATCCTTCTCCTTCAGCAGGTTCGCCTTGCGGGCGTACTGGTTGATGACGCGGGTGAGGGCGGTCTTCAGCCCCGATACATGCGTGCCGCCCTCGGTTGTGTGGATGTTGTTCGCATAGGAGAGGATGTTCTCGATGTAGCTGCCGTTGTACTGAAGCGCGATCTCGACCTCGGTGTCCTCGCGCGAGCGGCTGAAGTAGACCGCCCGGTGGAGCGGCTCTTTCGCTCGGTTCAGGTGCTCGACGTAGGACTGGATCCCGTTCTTCTCCTGGAAGACCGTAGTCTCATCTGTTTTTTCGTTGGTGAAGTTGATCTTGACCGCGCGGTTGAGGTAGGCCAGCTCCTCCAGCCGATGGGTCAGCTTCTCCGGCTCGTGCTCGATCGTCTCGAAGATCTCGGCATCCGGCTTGTAGCTCACCTTCGTGCCGGTCTTCTTGGTCTTTCCCTTCACCTCGAGCTTGCTGGTGGGCTTGCCGCGAGCGAAGCTCTGCCAGTGGACCTTCCCATCGCGGTAGACTTCGACCTCCAGCCATTCCGACAGCGCGTTCACTACCGAGACACCCACGCCGTGCAGCCCGCCCGACACCTTGTACGCGCCCCCGCCGAACTTGCTGCCGGCGTGCAGCATCGTCATTGCCACTTCGACGCCCGGGCGCTTCACCTCAGGGTGCATGTCAACCGGAATCCCCATGCCGTTGTCGGTCACGGAGATCGAATCGTCCTTGTGAAGCACAGCATCAATCTCGGTGGCGCGGCCGGCGAGCACCTCGTCAATGCAGTTATCAACGACCTCCACGAAGAGGTGATGCAGACCACGCGAGCCGGTCGAGCCGATGTACATGGCGGGCCGGCGCCGCACTGCTTCAAGGCCTTTGAGGACCTGGATGTGCTTCGCCTGATACTCACTGTTCTGCGATGTGTTCTTTCTGGCCAACGCTGGTACCTCACTGCGTTCTGGATGGCTCTCCGGCCCCGGCCTTCGCCCTCTCGTCGCCCACCGCCGGACCCTTGCGTGAAGAGGCGAAAAAGCTAGGAAAAATCCAGCTTTTTCGCACCTGTGAAGTATACCATTTCCTGGCCTGACAATCAACTGCGAATGCGGCAGAAATGCGGCGCTGAGGAGGCGGCTGCAGGGGACCTCTTAGGCCTATGCCAATACATACAGATGTATGCCACAGCGGCCTGTGCTTCTGCCGACATGATGCCCCACAGGGCTACCTGGACCAGTGTGGGGCAGCGTCAGGCGGGAAAGGAAAGGGGGGCCTACGCGATCCCCAATTCGGACTTCCGGAAAAGCGGCGCGGGCTCGAATCCGGCAGCGCGGATGCTGGCTTCAGCCCCCTCCTCCCGGTCAACCACGCAGATCATCCGCTCCACCCGAAGCCCGAGCGCGGTGAGCTTCTTCGCCGCCGCGATTGCCTGGGAGGCAGTGGTGAAGATGTCCTCGATCAGCACCACTCGCTCGCCTTGCTCCCACACCCCCTCGGTTTCCCGGCCGGTGCCGTACTCCTTCGCCTGTCTCCTGACGATGAGCAATGGTATGCCCGTCTCGAGCGACAGCGCGGTGGCAAGGGGCACGCCGCCCAGCTCCACTCCCGCGATCCGATGAGGCAGTGGTGACGGCAGCAGTCCTACCATCGCGCGGGCGATCTCCCTGAGCAAGCGCGGATCGGTCTCGAAGCGCCACTTGTCGAGGTAGTACTTGCTCCGCTTGCCGGAGCTGAGCACGAAATCTCCCTCCAGATAAGCAGCGGCTTTGATCGCTTGCGCAAGTTCGGCGCGTGTCATGGTTGTCTCCGCTCAAGTGGCAGGGACCAACTCCTGCCGAACAGTCAGAACTCGATCCCTTTTCTCGCCTTCACGCCCTTCCGGAACGGATGCTTGACCTCCTGCATCTCGGTCACGAGGTCGGCAACGGCGACGATCTCGGGAGGAGCGTCGCGGCCGGTGAGGACGAGTTCAACCTTCGCCGGCTTGGCGCACACGAGGCCTAGGAGCTGATCGAGCGAGATCAGGCCACACTTGAGCGCGTTGAGCACCTCGTCGAGAACGACGATATCCCACCCGCCGCGCGCCAGCGCGGAGCTAGCGAATGCGAGCGCCTCCTGTGCCTGCTCGCGGTCCTGGAGTGACGGCGGAAGCTCCCACCAGGGCGTCCCTTGTGGCGCCTTGCTCGCCTCGCCCCAGCGCTCCGAGCCGAAGACGCGCAGCTCGATCTCGGGCGCGAGGCGCGAGATGGCAGCCTGCTCGCCCGACTCCCACCCGCGCTTCATGAACTGGACGATGCAGGTGCGCAGCCCATGTCCTGCCGCCCTCAGCGCGAGCCCGAGCGCGGCCGTCGTCTTGCCCTTTCCGCCGCCGGTGTAGACCTGGACCAGCCCTTCGGTCAAGCGTGCCATGCGCGTTCTAGCCCTCGATACTCCTCGGCTTCATGAACACTGAATCGAGATGACAGGTGTCGTTGAAGCAGGCAACCCTCAGCTTGTCTGGCGTCCCGCGCAGGACAGTTAGCGAGCCATTCGACACCCAGGTCAGGTCCCAGGCGATGAGTGGGATGCTGAGGATGGCAAACACGGCCGACTTGATCGGCCCGCCGTGGGTCGCAACAACCACGGTCTCGCCGGGGTGCCGGGCGACGATCTCCCGCAAGGCCGGCATCACGCGCGCCGACAACTGTGGCTGGGACTCGCCGCCGGGCGCAGCCAACTGCTCGCGATTGGGGTGCGCGAGCCAGCCGCTCAAAGCGGCCGGTTCCAGCGCTCCGATCTCGGCCACGGTCAGCCCCTCATAGCTGCCATAAGACCGCTCCCTCAGATCCTCGACCAACTGCACGCTGAGCCCATGCGGGGCCGCGATCAGCTCTCCCGTGTCTCGTGCGCGGGTCGAGGTGCTGGCGTAGACTGCTGCGATCTTCTCGCCAGCCAGGCGCTCGGCCACGCGCCGGCCTTGCTCGAGGCCGAGCGCGGTGAGAGGCGAATCCCCGTGCCCCTGGATGCGGCCGGTGGCATTCCATTCCGTCTCGCCGTGCCTCACGAGTATCACGGTTGTCCGATCTTCGCAATCAGCCATCACCTCTCCACTTGCTTCGCGTCAGCCGGGCGCTATTCGCTCGCGCCGAGCTGGCTTCCGTCGCGGCCAATGCGCACTGACCCGAGGCGGAGGCCGCGCACGAGGCATGGATCCTTCAACGGAGTGTACACGGCCAGGCGCTGCTCGCGGAAGTCCACTCGCTCCATTATCCCGATGGCGAGCGTCTCCCCTCTCTCGCCCAGCAGGCCTACCGCAAGGTTCTCCAGCGAACCGGCCTCGATCACGTGCGGTGTGCCGCCGAAGCTCTCCCTCAGGGCGCGCAGCCCTTCGGGCTCCGGGTTGCCGCGGACGACGAGGACCGCACCGTCGGCCCGCCGCTCCGCGTAGACGACCTCGCAGGCGAGGCGCTCCTCGGCGTAGGCGCAGAGGTGGCCGGGAAGGCGCTCGCCATGGGTCCACGGGCTGTTCTCCGCGGGCGCGTCTTTCCAGGAGACCTCTGCCAGCACTCCCTGGGCGAAGTACGATGCGAACTTCCGCTGCCGGTTGGCTGCCCGCTCATCCCGAGAGCGTAGACGCGCCGCCCGCGAGGGCCGTACCCGCAGCAGGCGCGGCCGTCGCCTCGTCCGGTACGGCGCGACCAGGTGCTCGACCTCATCCTCTGCCTGGAGCGCGACGATCACGTCCGGGTCGGTAAGCCTGATCTTCGCCACTTTCAGCGCGCGGGCGAGCCCTCCAGACACCATGCCGGTCGTGTCTACGATGATCGTCTCGCAGCTCGCCTCCCGCGCCGCGCCAACAAGCGCGGCAGTGCTGGTCGCGGCCTGAAGAAGATGCCCCGCCGGAGAACACGCTCCCACGAAGTCAATGCGGCCCGGTGCGAGGGCATCCCAGCTATCGAACTGCGCCGTCGGCATGGCCATGCCGACACAGGCCGGCGGGCCAATGCTCGACTGGCCTACATCGGCGTCAACCACCGCAACCCGCCGGCCGGACGCGAGCGCCGCGTTGGCCAGCACCGCCGCGAGCGTGCTCTTGCCCGAGTCGGTCTCCCCGACCAGTAGCATCACCGAGCCTTCGGCGGCAGCGTCGAGCGCCGGCCGCCACGACGCCGGGACATCCCACTGCGCTTTCCTCGGTGTCTGCATGTGCTCACGCTTCCACCTGCTCCTTTGCCGGCCGCGTGTCTTCTCCTCCCCTGCCCGGCGGTTGCGGCCGCATGTGACCCGGAGTAGAATGGGGTTCGGTATGATCCACAGTCGGCGTCTACAGAGGCTGGCCCTTCTGCTGGGTGTCGCTGCTGTGGCGGTCGTCGTCTGGCTGCTGTGGCCGCGGCCGTCTGATGAGAAGCTCATCCTCGATCTGGTGGCGAAGGCAGAGCACGGAGTGGAGACGAAAAGCGCGCAGGAGATCATGAGCTGCGTCGCCCTGGACTATCATGACCCGTCCGGGCTTACGCGGGCCGACGTTTTCCGGCTGGCGATGCACTGGCAGCAGACCTCCGAGCAGGCGGACGTGAGCATCAACCAGTATCAGCTCGATATGAAACCCCCCGCCGCAACAGGGCAATTCCAGGTGGACCTGCTCCTCAGCCAGGGAGGGCAGGCGGGACAGCCTGAGCGGCTGAAGCTCACGGTGGAGTTCCAGAAGGAGCGGCGAGGGCTCTTCGGCAGGGCGTGGGTGGTGAGGTCGGTCAGCGGCCACGGGCTGGGGCGGGACTTCGAAGGACTGCTCTGATGGCAGGCGAGTTCGACCAACTAGAGTTCGACATCGGCGACCCGTACGAGCGGGAGCGCGCGGTCCGCCACAACGAGATGCTGAGGGCGGAGGACGAGCAGCGGCGCCACGAGGACAAGGAGCTGCAGGCTCAGACCGCCTTCCTCTGTCTCCGTCTCGGTGACTTCTACATCAATGCCGGCAACGTCGCGCGCGGTATTGCGGAGTACAAGCGCGCGGTGAAGATGGACCAGCGGAACGCGTTCTTCCGCACGCGCCTGGGCGATGCCTATGCGCTGAAGGACCTGGTAGACCAGGCGATGGCCCAGTACCGCCGGGCGGTCGAGAGCGACCCCTACCTTCCCGATGCGCGCATCAGCCTGGGCGATCTCTACTGCCGCTTCGGTATGCATGTTCAGGCGCTGGAGCAGTACCGCGTCGCGGCGCAGGTCGAGCCGGAGCGCGCCTACTACCGCTACAAGGTGGCGGACACGTTGAACTCGATCGGACGGCTTCCCGAGGCGGCAGAGGAGATGCTCGCCGTCACCGAGCTGGCGCCGAGCAATGCCTTCTATCGGTTCCGGCTCGGCAACATCCACCTCCGGCTGGGCCAGGTAGAAGAAGCCGTGGCGGAGCTGATGAGGGCGACGCAGCTCACCCCCTTCGACGCCTACTACCTCGTGCGCTATGCCATCGCGTCGCTTGCCACCGGTCGCATCGTCGAGTCCATCGACGCGTTTCGCTCAGCGCTGAAGATGGACCCCCGCAACCGCTGCTACCGCGTGCTGCTCGCCGATGCCTACGTCGCCGCCGGACTCGAGCAAGAGGCCACCCGGATCCTCACCACCGTAGGCGAGCTGGACAGCTACGAGATGGAATTCGTCGGGCGGCGCCGACTCGAGCTGAACCAGGCCGAGATGGACGCGGCCCGCGCCCGATGAAGATCGAGACCATCACCGCGGGGGCATTCGCCACCAACTGCTATCTCGTCTGGTCAGACCGAGGTCCCTCCGCGCTGTTAGTTGACTGCGCGGGCGAGGCCGCCGAAATCCTCGGCCGCGCTCGCAGCCTGGGCATCGTCATCTCCCACATCGTGGTCACACACGGGCACGTAGACCACGTCGAGGCGCTCGCCGATCTGAAACAGCTCACCGGCGCCCAGATCGCGGTTCACGAGCTGGATGCGGCGATGCTGTCGGATCCGATGGTGAGCGGCGCGGCGCTGTTCGGGCTCTCCCAGAGAGGCGCAGCAGCAGACGTCCTGCTGCGAGAGGGCGACACGATCGAGCTCCCAGGCGCTGTGCTGAGACTCACGGTCCTCCACGCACCCGGCCACACCCCAGGCAGCATCTGCTTGTTGGGCGACGGCGTGTTGTTCAGCGGCGACTGCCTCTTCGCCGACGGCATCGGCCGGATGGACCTACCGGGCGGGGACGAGACGGCGATGGCGCGTTCACTGAGACGCCTGGCGGAACTCGACCCCAACCTCGCCGTCTACCCGGGCCACGGCCCCTCGACCACGATCGGCGAAGAGGTCGCACACAACCCGTGGCTGGCCGAACTCTGACCGGCCGTCGGGTTCCGGTTCATGCTATAATGCCGCCGCGGGCCCGTAGCTCAGCGGTAGAGCTGGCGGTGGCTAGGCATACTCCTAGGTTCGGGAGTATGCCGCCATGGCGGCCCGCCTCAGCGGGCCTAGCCACTCATAGCCCCCCGCGGTAGGCGATGTGACGCGGCGCCCGTTTCGCCCCACCTGGTCGAGCAGCAAGCAGGACCTTCATGCTGCTTGCACCAACAGCGCCTCGTCCATGTTATAATCCCCCCGCGGGCCCGTAGCTCAGCGGTAGAGCTGGCGGCTCATAACCGCTCGGTCGCAGGTTCGAATCCTGCCGGGCCCATGAGCGATCGAGTGCCATACTACGTCTACATACTCAGGAGCCTGGCCGCAAACCGGCTCTACGTCGGGACCTCTGACGACGTGACAAGGCGGCTGAAGGAGCACAATCAGGGGCTCTCTCGAAGCACAAGGCCATGGCGTCCCTGGCAGCTGGTTCACAACGAGCGCCATGGCGATCTGAGCAGCGCCCGGAGGCGTGAGTGGCAACTGAAGTGCACGCCCGCGGGTGGCAAGGAGAGGAAACGGCTCGCTGCGAGAGGAATGGCGGCTGAGCGGGGCGGTGGCTAGGCACCCGCCCGGCAGGGCGGATGCCGCCATGGCGGCCCGCTGAAGCGGGCCTAGCCACTCATAACCGCTCGGTCGCAGGCGGCTAGGTCCGCCGGAGGCGGGCCGCCGTGGCGGTGCCGCAGGCACCTAGCCATTCGAATCCTGCCGGGCCCATTCTGCACTGTCCGGAGGACGACGCAGAATGCCCTTCGTAGTCCTGCAGAGCGGGAGCAGGGGCGAACGCGAGGGGCTCGATGAAGGCTTCAGGCCCGATGACGGAAGGCCGGGCTGGACCTGTGAGGATCTCGGTCAGAGGCATGAGAGCAGCAAACAGCGTCAACATCCTTCTTTGCCTGGCCGCGCTTCTTCTGTCCGGCGTGTCCGCACCGGCGGCCGCGCCCCCGGCTGACTCCCGGCTCGCGATCGCCGTCACGCAGCCGACTGAGAGGCCCCCGGTGACAGCGTTGTACCTCCTCGACCCGCAGTCGGGCGCGGCCACCGAATCCTACCGCGACCCCAAGGCAGGCCTGCGCCTCCTGGTGAAGATGGCGGGATCGGATCTTCTCGGCGCAGCAGAGGCGCTGCTGCCGAGCGATATCTATGCTCTTCTCGGACCGGCTGCCGCTGATCCCGGGGCGCTCGACAGCTTGTCGCTCCTACGAGTCCCGGGCCCGGGCGGCCAGGTCTCCTGGAAACGGGTCGCCGACCTCCCGCTCTGCTTCAGCGAGGCCTCGCCCTATGGCATGTGGAACAGAGCGCCGTTGCTTGCGGTCAGCCCCGACCGCAGCCGCATCGCCATTACTGCGGTGCGTATCGGTGAGAAGGTGCTCGCGGGGCCGACGATCCGCGTGCTCTCCATGTACAATGACCAAGAGTGGCAGCTCCCCCTCCCGGGCAAGGACTTCCGTGCGGTGGACCTGGCCTGGTCGGCCGATGGCACGCAGCTCGCCTACGCGGTGCTGCCGCTGGGGGACGAGCACACGCTGGACGCGTCGCGGCTCCCGGAGGCAGGGGTCTACCTGGCCGACATCCAGAATCGCACCGTTCGGTTGTTCCACCACTGCTATCCCGCGGCGGTCGCCTGGGCGCCGAAGGGCGACCGGCTGAGCATCGCGGTCCAGGCCGATGTCTGGAGCGGGGCAGGGATCATCCGCTCCGTGTCGCTCACCAACGGCAAGAGGACGGAGGAGTTCTCGGTAGCCGGCGCAGCCCAGGCGCTCGCCTACTCCCCTGACGGCCGCTGGCTGGCGATCCAGGTCGCTGAGACTGGCTCTCAGACCGTGCAGCTCCGCGCCACCTCGGATGGCTGGGCGCGCGCCATCTACCGGCTGCCGGCCGGCGATGGCCGACTTGTGCTGCTGGGCTGGGTGCGGCCGCCCCGCGCGGCTGGCGCAGCCGCAACGCCGGGTTCAGGCCATGACTGACGAGCATGAGAACCATGGCCATTCGGGTCCGCCCCACGTGGCCCTGCCGAGCCACCGGCGGCTGGCGTTCGCCATCGGCCTCACCGCAGTGGTGTTCGTGGTCGAGGTCGCCGGCGGCATCTGGGCCGACAGCCTCGCCCTCCTGAGTGACGCCGCGCACGTCTTCACTGACCTTATCTCGTTGGTGCTAAGCTTCAGCGCGCTTGCGGTCTCGGCCCGGCCGGTAACGAGCGAGCGTACCTTCGGCTGGCATCGCGCGGAAGTGCTCGCAGCGCTGGTGAACGGGGTGCTGCTGTTCGCCATCTCGGCCTTCCTGCTATTCGAGGCGTACACGCGCTTGCTCAGTCCTGTTCCCGTGCGGGCGACCGGCATGCTCGTCGTCGCGATGGCGGGGCTTGCCGCGAATGGGGCCATCGCAGTCGGGCTGCGGGGCCACGCTCACCACGACATCAACATTCGCAGCGCCTACCTTCACGTAATCGCGGACCTGGCAGGCAGTGTCGGCGTGGTGATCGCCGCCATCATCATCCTGCCGACGAACTGGTTCATCGTGGACCCCATCCTCAGCATCGCGATCGCGCTGGCGGTGCTCTTTGGCTCGGGCCGGCTGCTGCGAGACAGCGTCCACATCCTGTTGGAGGGCGTCCCGAGAGATGTGGACCTGCACGAAGTGGCGCGTACCCTTCGCGCCGTGCCAGGTGTGGACGACATCCACGATCTGCACATATGGACGATCTGCTCCAATCTCATGGCCCTCAGCGTTCACGTCGAAGTGGGTGACCGCTCGGCCGTTGCCAGGGATGAAATCGTCAAGGCGGTCAATGACGAGCTGCGCCTTCACTACCAGATTGTCGAGACAACCATACAGACCGAGCGAGAGCCGTGCCGGACAGCCGAGCTTATTCACCTGGTGCCGCACCAGGAAGAGCTGGCAGACCACTAGCCGGGCATTGGTTGTGCGTCAGCCCATACAAGGTAAGCAACCGCCTCGCGGAGAACGGGAGCGCCGTAAGAGGCCAGCAACTGGAGGGGAGGGAAGACCGATGAGATCAGCAGGCAGTGTGGTGGCCGTTGTCGTGTCCTGCGTGCTTGCCAGCGGGGCTTTCGCCGCCTCGAATCCCGGCGCGACGAAGGAGCTGGTCGCCGCGGAAGAGGCCTACAGGAGCAACGTCGTCCTGGGCGACTCCGTCGCTGGCAAGCCGCCGACGATGGAGAATGTGGCGGACGCGCAGAGCTTCTACCAGGAGGCGCTGTTCCAGGCGCAGGCGGCGGTGGCCGCAAACCCGGAGCTTGCCGAGGCGCATCGGATGCTCGGCCTGATCCTGTGCACCGCCTACCGGGCCGCTGAGGTCGAGGCCGAGCAGCCCGAGGGGAGCGAGGAGGGGGAAGCGAGGACAGTCTTCGTCTTGCTTCGCGGTGGCAGCGAGTGCGAGCAGGGCCTGGCCGAGCTGCGCACCGCCGTGGGCCTCGCCAAGTCTCAGTTCGGCTATCGCGTCGACTACGCGGAGGCGCTGCTGATCTGTGATGACAAGGCCAACAGCGAACAACAGGCTAAGGAGGCGTGGAAGCAGTCATTGGGGGCGCCGGAGCGCGCCCGCTGCGCGCGCCTGCTAGCACAGATCGCCAGGGATGCCGGCAACACCCAGGATGAGATCCGCTGGCTGCGCGAGCTGGTGAAGTATGACCCGGAGAACAAGGCAGCAAGCCAACGCCTGGCCAAGCTCGCGCCAACGCTGGCGACCGCGAAGCCTAAGACGCAGAATGCAGTCGCCTGGGTGGAGTACGAAGCCGGCATTGACCAGGCGGGGAAGCAGAAGAAGCCGGTCCTGGCCTTGTTCACTGCATCCTGGTGTCCTACCTCCAGGAAGCTGGCTACGGAGTCGCTGACGGACAGAAGCGTCATTGCCGAGTCGCGGAAGTTTATATGCATCAGAGTTGACACAGATGAACGACAGGATCTGAGCGACAGCCACAATACCCATCTGATACCGACCACCTTGGTGCTGAACAGCGAGGGCACCGAGGTAGCCCGTCTGGTCGGATACTACTCCCCGGAGGACTACGTCGCCGAGCTGGAGACGGCGCTCGCCGCAACGAAGGGCACAAACTGAGGAGGACTGGGATATGAGGGGCTTCTTAACGCTGGTCGCATTTGCGCTGTGCGCGGGCATCGTCGCGCCGGCGGCAGCTCAGGAGGTCACTGCGCCCGATTTGGCGGCCGCCCGGCAGGCGTTCGAGCGGAACGTTGCGCTGGGCGAGTCCCTGGGCGGCAAGGCGGCGACGCCGGACCAGATCGCCGCCGCGGAACAGCTCTTCGACGAGGCGCTGGCGAAGGCGCGGGCAGCCGTCTCCGCCGACTCACGGTCGGCCGAGGCCCATCGGCTGGCGGGGATGGTGCTGTGCACCGGCTACCGGCCGGTAGTGGTGGACAAGGGCGGCGAACCGCAGGAGGGCGGCGGCACGAAGCCGCCGGTCACGGTGCTGCTGCGAGGGGCGTCCTCCGACTGTGAGGAGGGGCTTGCCGAGCTTCGCTCGGCCCTACGGCTGTCGAAGTCGGCCTCCGATTGTGCGCTCGACTACTCAGACGCGATGCTGGTGTGCGGCGATGCGAAGGGCTCGGAGGAACAGGCTACCGCGGTCTGGGATCAACGCGCGTCGCTTTCGGGCCCGCAGTCGGCGCGCGCGGCGCGACTACTGGCGAGTTGCGCCCGGACGAACAACACCCCGGAGACCGAGGTGGTATGGCTTCGCCAGGTGCTCAAGCTCGACCCGGCGGACGTCGCTGCTGGTCAGCGGCTAACGAAGCTCGTTGGCTCGCAGACTGCCATGACATGGTTGTCGTACGAGAGCGGTGCCGCGCTCGGCTCGCAGACCGGCAAACCGATGCTGGTTGACTTCACCGCCAAGTGGTGCGGTTGGTGCAAGAAGCTGGAGCAAGACGTGTTCTCGAACAAGGAGATGATCTCGCTGTCGCAGCAGTTCGTCTGTATCCGGGTGGATGGCGATGAGCGGCCTGACCTCACACGTAAGTTCGGCGTTGACGGCTACCCCACCACGTTGGTCCTCGCCTCGTCAGGCCAGGAGCTGCACCGAATGGTGGGATATATGCCGCTCGCGAGATACACGGCCGAGGTCAGGCAAGCGCTGCCGCCCGGCTAGACCTTGCGTTGCGTGGAGGTGGGAGCGATGAAGCAGGTTGTTTTGTTGTGTCTCCTCGCTGTGTTGGCCGTCACCATTCTGCCTGCGAGCGCCGCTCAGCAAACCTCGGCGCTTGACCAGAGCACGAGCGACTTCAACCGGGACACTACCCTCGGCGCTGTGCTCCAACTTCGCCAGGGCACAACGGCCGAGCTGGACGAGCTGCGGATCCTCGCCGATCGCGGGATGAGTACCACCCGCGAGGCGGTGGCGGCCGACCCGAACTCGGCCGACGCGCAGTACGCCCTCGGTAGCTGGCTGCTCTACGGTTATCAGGTCGTGCAGGTTGACGAGACCACCTTCGACGCCGAGGGAAACGCGACCACTGAGACGATCACCCGCGTCATACAAGGCCTCGCCGATGATCCCGAGGAGGGCCTGGCCGCGCTGAAGAAAGCGTGGGAGCTGGACCCGACCAATGGCGAGTACGTGCTGGACTACGGCGCGGCGCTGTTGGACTACGATGAGGCGGATCAAGCCGAGGCCGTGCTGAAGGGCGTCTGGGCGGGAAAGCCGGATCTGCCGGTTCCGCACAAGATGCGAGCCGGGTTTCTGCTGAGCGCAATCTCCGAGGGCAACGGTGATCTGAATGGCGCACGCGATTGGATCTACGCGGCGCTGTTGCTCGATCCCGAGGCCGCGCCCGCGGTGGACCGCCTTCGGGAGCTAGACGCGGCAGTGCTTGCCGCGGCTGTGGAGGCGGCGACCGCGCCGCAGACCGAGGAGGAGCAGCCCGAGACGCTCGAGCCGACTCCATCCATGCCGGAAGAGGATGAGCAAGCAGTCCCCGGCGCGGAGGAGGGCGTGCCTTACAGCGAAGAGCAGCAAGGCGCCAGCGCGGAAGAGGAACAGCCCTACGAGGAGTCGCCAGCAGAAAGCTACCAGGAGCAACCGGGGAGCCATCAGGAGCCACCATCAGCCGGATACGAAGAGCCTCCGGCGGAAAGCTACCCGGAGGCGCCACAGCAGTCTCAGTAGGAGTACGCAAGCGCCCGTGACGGAGGGGGCGACGGTCACTTCCGTCGCCCAGCATAGAGTGGAAGCCGTCAGGTGGTCATAACGCTATCACGACAGGCGGAGGCCGGGGGAGAGGAGATCGCCGAACTCCTCTGCGAGCGGGCAGGGCTCGTGCTCGCCGACCGCACGGTGCTCGAACGCATTGCCCAGCGTGAGGGCCTGCCCGTCGCTCAGCTTGCCATCTTCGATGAGACCGCGCCCGGACCCATCCGGGCCGTCTTTGCTGAGTGGCGGGCGCCGGTAAACCAGGATACCTATCTGCGACAGCTCGTCCAGGTGCTGCTGCTGCTGGAGCGCGAAGACGACACCGTTATCATGGGCCGGGGCGCGGCCTTCGCCCTGACTGATCCCGGGACACTTCACGTTCGCGTGATCGCGCCGATGCCGTGCCGGATCGCCCGGCTCGTCCAGCGAGAGGGGTTGCATCGCGCTCAGGCTCAACGGCTGCTAGAGGCCAACGACGAGGCTAGAGCGCGCTTCATCCGCAGGAGCTTCAACGCGGACATCGCGGACCCAAGCCACTACGACGTGACGTTGAGCACGGCCGAGCTTTCCTACGAGGATGCCGTCGAAGCTGTCCTGGCATCCGCACGCGGCAAGTCGCGCCGCCGATGGACGTCGCGTGAAGCGCCGCGCGACCTGGTCGCACACGTCATTAGGTTCCGGCGCCAGCCGGGCCTGCCGCGGGTGAGCGAGACGGTCTGGCGGCGTTGCGAGCGCCAGGGCGGTTAGGCAGAGCAGACCGCTGGCGCGCCCGCAGCCCGGGCAAGGGCCGCGGCTTCCTGTGCCGCGCGTAGCATGGCGTCGGGCTCGAGCACCGAGTCAACAATCCCCACTGCCAGTTTCACCTCGACCGGCAGATCGCCGGAAGCGTTCAGGTCGTCAACCGCGGCGGCGACGCGGCCAATAGCAGTAAGCGCTTGGCTTCTGTCCGTCTCCGGCAGCAGCATGCCGAATCCGTCGCCGCTCACGCGGCCGACGGTATCCGTCTGCCTCAGGGTCGAGGTGATGCAGTGGGCGACGCCTACCAACACGGCGTCACCCACGTCGTGCCCGAATTCGCCGTTGACCTCACGGTACGATTCCACCTCGAGCACGGCCAGCGACATGCTTCGCTTGTACCGCCTGACCCGCCGCACCTCGGCCGTCAGCATCTCCAGGAAGCGCCGCCGGTTGGCCACACCCGTCACCGCGTCGGTCACAACATGCTGTTGCATCCAGCGGCTCTGCTCGCGCAGTCGCTCGGCAAGGCGCAGGTTCCGCCGCCGGGCTGACGCCAGCGTGCCCAGCAGCCAGGAGGTGGCGACCAGGCCGGCCTCGATGCGAACCAGTTCGCCCGGGGGGACCCGCGCCGCCCGCCCGAGCAAGGCCGTGCACTCATCACCCTGTGGGCGCCGCTGGCCGTCTGCGAGGCCGCCTCGATCCGGCTCGCCCACCACAACCTGCGGGCTGAGCAAGAAGCCGATGACCTCGCCGGCCGCATAGACGGGTGCGGCAACATCAACGAGCCCCAGCGGGCAGTGGTGCAGCGCGGACTTCCGGTGCACGGGGTCGTGCACCACCTCGGGCGGGTCGTCCCCGGGCTCGCCCCGGCCGCACTCCAGGCAGGGCCGGGTGATGGGGACGCAGCGGGTCAGGCGGCGACAGAACTGCGAGAGGTCTTCACAGGCAGTGAGCGGGCGCCCCGATGGTTCCACAACCATGATGGGCACGGCAAATGACCGGCTCAGTGCGTCTTGAAGCTCCTGAAGCTTGTCAGGCCACAGCCGTTCGGCCAAACCCTCACCTCCGCTAAGCATATGAGCCTCACCTGGGTGTGAGTGTGGATCTGGCCGCTCACCTCCTGGGATATTCCACGTTTCTGCAAGCTGCCTGGTGCTCGGCTGGTCGCGGCGCGGAGAGGCCATGCATGCTGAAGGGTGATACGAGAACGCGGTGATGGTCCCGCCAAGGGGGACATGCAGGAGCGTGTCGGCGTGCGCGTTCCGCCGTGATTCCCTCCGGCCGAGCGTTGCAGGGCAGGGGCCTGCCCTAGCCCGGGCGCCCGCCAGGCATGGCTCGTCTGAGCAGCTCGGTCAGGTGGACGACCTCGACCGGGACCCCGAACTTCTCGGCGCCATATCGAAGCTGCATGATGCAGGCCGGGCACGGCGTCACAACTACCTGCGCCCCGGTGGCGCGGATGTTGCTCATCTTGCGCTCCAGAATACGCATCGAGAGGTCGTAGTGGGAAAGCGAGTAGCTGCCCGCGCCGCCGCAGCACCAATCCGCCTCCGCCAGCTCACGGTAGTCAATCCCCGGTATCCGCTTCAGCAGCTCCCGCGGCTCCCGCGTGACCCCCTGGTATCGGCTGAGATGGCATGGGTCGTGGTAGGTTACCGTCGCTCGCACTTCCCGGAGATCGGATGGCAGCGCCGAGGCAAGGAACTGCGTCAGCTCATGCACTCGCGAGGCAATCCGCTCCGCCGCCTCGCGGCTGGGGTCGGCCTGGTCGAACAGCTCCGGATACTCCCGCAGAAACGACGAACAGCTCGCGCAATCGGTGATGATCGTGTCGGCACCCATGGCATCGAGCGCCTCGATGTTCTTTCGCGCCAGCGCCCGCGCCGACTCCACATCCCCGTAGGAGAAGGGAGGAAGACCGCAGCAGACGTTGTCGGCCGCAAGAACGCGATGGCCGGTGGCCTCCAGCAGATCCACCGTCGCCTCGCCGATCTCCGGGAGACCGCAGTCGATCGCACAGCCGACGAAGTAGGCGACCGCCTTCCCCGCAGCCTCGCCTAGCGGCCGCGCCTTCAGCCTCTCCCGCAGGAACGCGGCGGGCGTGGGCATCCAGGCGGGGGCCTCCGCGTAGCCGCGGTCGAGCCCGGGAAGGAGCCGCGCCAACCTCGCCGCCCCCAGCAGCCGCAGCCGCTTCAGCCATCCGAGCCCTCGCGCTCCCGCCCGGAGCATGGCGGGGTTCGACAGGAATCTCCGGAACAACAGCCTCTGCGCGAGTGGCTGCCGCTGCGCTACATAGCTCGCCCGCGCCGCCACGACCGCGCGATCGGTCTTGATCGCAGGAGGGCATTCGGCGGTGCAGGCCCGACACATCAGGCACTCGAATAACGAGGACCGAATACCGTCGTCGAGCGGGATCTCGCCGCGAAGCGCCGCGCGAAGCCGCGCGAGGTGTCCGCGCGCGACCGATGACTCGCGGCCAGTCACCCGGTACACGGGACAGCGTGTCTGGCAGAACCCGCAGCGGTTGCATTTGTCAAGCTCGTCGGATACCGCCTCGACGAGCGGAAGCTCGCTACGCACGAAGCTCACTCCATATGCTCGGTTCTTCGCCGGCCGCGAGAACGCGTGCCGGAACTCCGATAGGGGATCCTTGGGCCGTCAACCACTCGGCCCATCTGACCGTCAAGACGACTTCCATCTCCATTGTACCCCGCGCTCACGCGGCAGCCCGCCCCCGCGTCGGCTTGCTCGGCGCGTTGGGCGTACGGGGCGCACGCTTCTCCTGATCGGACGCGGGGGACCGGCCCGGCGATACCAGGCGCATGCTGATGATCCTCCCCTGCTGGTCGAAGAGCAGCCATAGGTCCATCGTCCGCCTCTCAAACTCGCAGCTAATGGCAACGACGCGGCCCTTCGGGGTGGTCTCGGTACGCACGCCCCGCTCCCTCTTGAACTGCCCGGTGAGCCGCGTGATAGTGTCCCAGCTCCGCTTGAGCCTGTCCGGGTTCTGCTGCTGCGCGTAGCCAGGTTCAAGCAGCGATGCGGCTGCAGTGTAATCCTCCGACACAAGGTAGGTCAGGAAGCGCTCGGCAGTGCGCTTGGTGTTCCCACCCTTCTGTCGGCCGCAGGCAGGGAGGCAGGCCGCACAGGCCAGCGCCAGGAACACAGCCACTCTCGCCCGTCCGATTAGTCCGGTCATTGCGGTCCCTCCCATTCGCCTACTCCGGGCCCAGACCGAGAGCGCTCATCGCTTCGCCGACCACGTAGAGCGAGCCGGTTACGAGAATCACGTCATCCGGCTGGGCGTGGCTCACCGCCTCGCGGATAGCCAGCGAGACCGGAGTGTAGGCGGAGGTGTGCTTGGAATGGCGGAAGGCGATCTTCTGCAGCTCCGACGCCTCCAGTGCGCGCGGGGAGGAGCTTGCTGTCGCGATAACTCTGTCGGCGAGCGGGCAGAGTTCTTCAGCGATGGCCTCGGCGTCCTTGTCCAGGTGAACGCCGAGCACAAGCAACACCCGGCGCCCCGGGAAGACGGCTTTCACCGTCTTGGCAAGGGCGCGAGCCCCGATCTCATCGTGGGCGCCGTCGAGCACGATATGGGGGCGTCGGCTCACGATCTGGAAGCGGCCGGGCCAGCGCACCTGCTCGATGCCTGCCCGGACGGCCTCCTCCCCTGCCGCCACCCCATGCCGAGAGGCAAGCTCAACGAGACCGATCGCGACCGCGGCGTTCTCGGCCTGGTACGCCCCGAGCAGCGGACAGCGCAAGTCGCGGTAGACTCCCTCCAGCCCCCTGATCGTGAACACCTGACGATCGGCATCCTCCGTTCGCGTCGCCGTGATCGTCGGCCCCTGGGCTCCCACCATGAGCAACTGCGCGCCTCGCTCAAGGCAGACTGCCTCGAGCACTTCGGCCGCCTCCGGCGCCTGCGGGGACGAGATCACCGGCACGCCAGGCTTGATGATTCCGGCCTTCTCCCAGGCGATCTGGGCGATGGTGGCGCCGAGCTCCTGGGTATGGTCGAGGCCGATCCGAGTGATGCCGCAGGCGAGGGGCTGAACGACGTTAGTGGCATCGAGCCTGCCGCCCAGACCCGTCTCGATCACTGCGATGTCGACGCGCTGCTGGGCGAAGTACAGCAGTCCCATGAGTGTGTAGGCATCGAAGAAGCTCGGGAGGCCGATCTCGCTTGCTCTCATCGCCTCGACGATCGGGCGCACCTGCTCGACCAGGCGGACGACCTCCGCCTCGGGGATCATGCCTTCGTTCGTCCGAATGCGCTCCCGGAAAGAAACGAGGTGGGGCGACGTATAGAGGCCCGTCCGGTTCCCGCCTGCGGCGAGAATGGACGCCGCCATCGCGGCGGTCGACCCCTTCCCTTTCGTGCCCGCGATGTGCAGACAGCGTAGGCGGAGATGGGGGTTGCCGACGGCGCCCAGCATGTACGTCATGCGGTCGAGATTCCACAGGCGAATCGCGGCCGAGCCCGCCGGTGTCTTCTCGTAGTCTATCAGGCCTTCGAGGTAAGCGACCGCTTTGTCGTAGGTCATGTAGGTGGCTAGATGCTCGGCGACAGGAGACGCGCTCCTGTTCTACGACCTGGCGTCAGTCGCCGCCCATCTCCTCTATCTGATGCAGTAGCTCCTCGAGCCGTGCCAGGGATCTCCGTGAGCTCTGCGCGGAGTGGTCCAGATAGTCCTTCTCGTCGAAAGGCAGGTCGAGCTCGTGGCGCAGGTGGACGATTGCATCGCCGAGCAAAGGAGTCTGCTCAGCGAGCGCCTTCCAACTCGCTGACAGCAGGTCGCGATGGGCCCGGTACTGGCGGTCACTGGCCTGACGACACATCCCAGCAAGCCCCTCCATCTCCGTGTGCACAGCCCGGATGTCCTGCGTCACCTGGTGCGCCAGAACGCGGGCCTCAGGGGGCGCGTCTGGACCCGAGAGAGACTGAACGACTGCTACGAGCTGCTCGGCGTGAGCCCCTCGCTGCACAAAGCGCTCGTGCATAGCTGCGGCTTCGCTCCGGAGTTCCTCCCACTTGAACCTCTTCACCATTAGATCGAGGGTCTGGTGGAGGAGGCCCTCGTTGACCCGGTCCAGCGCTTTGATAGTGTCAAGGTCGCCGACGGCGTGGACCCGGTAGGTCCACGCCCCGCTCTCTCCTGGGATATCAGAGAGATCCTGCATGGTCAGATCGGTTCGAGGGATGCTCGCTAAGTACTTGATGCTTCTCGCGATTCCCTCCGCAGCCTCCATGCAGACCTGACGTTTCAGTTCGTGCTCCCTTCCGAGCCTCGCTTCCTTGGCGGCATGCTGGAGTTGCTGTCGTGTTGTCCAATACGAGATGGCGCCGCCGATCAGCGCGCCCAGCAGTGCACTGGTCGCCGGAATCGCAATGTTCGCCATCTGCAGTGTGGTCATCCACGCCCTCCCTCACAATGCTGCTGCGCGGCGGAGCCGAGGGACTCCGCCGCGCCTCGTACGGCCTCTCCCACGGCCGTCGGGTCAGTTCACCGCCAGGTCCTCGTAGATCGGAAACCGCGCGCACAGCTCCAGCACCTGCTTCCGGACCTTCTTGCGCAGCTCGAGGTCGCGCGGGCTGCGGAGCACCGAGGCCATCATCTTGCCGATCTGCGCCATCTCCGGTTCCTTCATCCCACGGGTGGTGAGGGCCGGGGTGCCGGGGCGGATGCCCGAGGCGATGGCCGGCGGCTGGTGGTCGTAAGGGATGGAGTTCTTGTTGACGATGATCCCTGCTTCCTCGAGCATGTTGGCGGCATCGCGTCCGCTGAGCGGGAGCGGCCGGAGGTCGCAGAGCATAAGATGGTTGTCTGTGCCGCCGCTCACTAGGCGGATGCCCTCTCCTTGGAGCGCCTCCGCCAGCGCCTTGGCGTTGCTCACGATCTGCCGTTGGTACTGCCGGTACTCCTCCGTCATCGCCTCCTTGAACGCGACCGCCTTCGCCGCGATCACGTGCATGAGCGGCCCGGCCTGGATGCCCGGGAACACCGCCCGGTCTACCGCGTCGGCGAGATGGCGCTTGCACATGATGAACGCGCCGCGCGGCCCCCGTAGCGTCTTGTGAGTGGTCGAGGTGATGACGTCCGCGTAGGGTACCGGGCTGGGATGCACTCCCGCCGCGACGAGCCCGACGATATGCGCGATGTCGGCCATCAAGAGCGCATCCACCTCGTCGGCAATCTCTCGCCAGGCAGCCCAATCTATGATCCGCGGATAGGCGCTGAACCCGATCACGATGAGCTTCGGGCGGTAGAGATGGGCGATCTTGCGGGCCGATTCGTAGTCGAGTAGCTCGGTCTCTCGGTCCAGCGCGTAGTGGTGCACCCGGTAGTAGCGCCCGGAGAAGTTGGTGTTCTGGCCGTGGCTCAGGTGGCCGCCGTGGTCAACCGAAAGAGACAAGATCGTGTCGCCGATCTCCAGCACCGCGTAGTAGGCCGCCATGTTCGCTTGGGAGCCGGTGTGAGCCTGGACATTCGCGTGGTCGGCTCCGAACAGCTCCTTGGCGCGATCTATCGCGAGCTGCTCGGCCTTGTCCACGGCACCACAGCCATTGTACCAGCGCGCCCCCGGGTAGCCCTCGGCGTACTTGTTCGTCAGCACCGATCCCTGCGCGGTGAGCACCGCCTTGGAGGCGTAGTTCTCCGAAGGGATCATCACCAGCGTGTTCCGCTGGCGATCCAGCTCGTCCTGTAGACAGGCTGCCATCTCGGGGTCAATCTGGCCGATGGTGCGGTTCATCTCTCTCCTCAGTCGCTCGTCTGCCGCCTCGTCCGGCCTAGTGCCGGAAGTGTCGAATGCCGGTGAAGACCATCGCCATCGCATGCTTGTCACAGGTCGCGATCGCCTCTTCGTCGTTCAGCGATCCTCCTGGCTGGATGACTGCGGCGACCCCAGCCGCGGCCGCCACCTCGACCGCGTCGGGATATGGGAAGAACGCGTCGGATGCCAGCACTGCTCCCTTCGCCCGATCGCCAGCCTTCGTTACCGCGAGTCGAGTTGCGTCCACTCGGCTCGTGACGCCTCCCCCGATCCCGACTGCCTTGGTCTCGCGCGCGATCACGATCGCGTTCGACTTCGTATGCTTGCACACAATCCAGGCGAAGCGCAAAGCAGCTTCCTCCTCTGGCGTTGGAGATCGCTTGGTCGCTACCTTGATTTGCGATGGGTAGCTCTCGCTGTCGGGCGACTGCGCCAGCAGCCCGCCCGAGACCTGCTTGATCCGCCAGGGGTCATCGGCTGCGAGGTCAGGCAGCTCCAGCAGTCGCAGGTTCTTCTTCTGCTGAAGCGCCGATACCGCCTCAGGCGCGTAGGCCGGGGCGAGCACGCACTCCATGAACCCGTACTGCGCGATGCCGTCGAGGATCGCGCGCGCCGTCTCGGCGTCCACCTTCTTGTTCAGCCCGATGACCCCGCCGAAGGCCGAGAGCGGATCGGTCGCCAGCGCATTGCGATAGGCCTGGGCGAGGGTGCCGCCGATGGCGGCACCGCACGGGCTGTTGTGCTTGACGATCATGGCGGCCGGCTCGACAAACTCGCGCACGAAGCTCAGCACAGTGTCGAGATCGAGGTAGTTGTTGAACGAAAGCTGCTTGCCGTGTAACTGCCGCGCTGCGGCAAGGCCGGTCTGCTGCAGTTTCGCGCGGCGGTAGAAGACCGCCCGCTGGTGGGGGTTCTCGCCATAGCGAAGCTCCTCCACGCGCTCGTAGGGCTGGAGGAAGAGCTCGGGCAACTGGGCATCTCCACCGGACTCGACGGAAAGGAAGTTGTAGATCGCCATGTCGTAGCGAGCCGTGTGTGAGAACGCCTCAACCGCTAGCTGTGTTCGCGTCGCGTCGCTCACCTCGCCGCCGCTGGCGCGCATCTCCTCTAGCACTGCCTGGTAACGAGCCGGATTGCATATCACCGCGACCGACCGGTTGTTCTTCGCTGCGGATCGCAGCATAGAGGGACCACCGATGTCAATGTTCTCGATCGCCTCGGCGAGCTCGATCTCGGGCCTGGCGATGGTATGCTCGAATGGATAGAGGTTTACCACGACCATATCAATGAGCGTGATCCCGTGACGCTCCGCCGCAGCCATGTGGTCGGGATTGTCCCGGAGTGCGAGCAGCCCGCCGTGGACCTTCGGGTGTAGCGTCTTTACCCGCCCGTCCATCATCTCGGGGAAGCCGGTGTAATCGGAGACATCCATCACCTCGATGCCGGCTTCGCGAAGATGGGAGGCGGTGCCGCCGGAGGACATGATCTTCACCCCAAGCTCGACCAGGCCCTTGGCGAGCTCGCGCACCCCGGCCTTGTCGGAGACGCTGATGAGCGCGGTTCGCACGCGTGCCATTCCGGTGACCTCATGAGGGGGATGCTGAGACGCCCCAGAGTATAGCAGCGGGTCAAAGCAGTGTCAAAAAAGGACCCATACTCCGAGACAGGCGTGAGTGGAGTGCGGCCGCACCCGGGTAGCGCGCTAGTGCTCAGTAAAGTTGATTATGCTCCTTGGTTTCGGGATAAAGCCGGCGCAGTTTGATGCGAGCATCGGCGGTGCTGAACTGCCAGCGGATGGTGGC
>Ga0315275_10001183_pt1 | contig 22701 bp, 22 predicted proteins | sample YL17G03_0_MG_FD_205557 | JGI IMG/M metagenome (GOLD analysis project Ga0315275, IMG submission 205557) | Sediment microbial communities from Yellowstone Lake, YNP, Wyoming, USA - YL17G03_0 | ecosystem: Environmental > Aquatic > Freshwater > Lake > Sediment | place: USA: Wyoming | collected...
CAGCCGACGATGGAGGGATGGTTGTAGTCGCGCGCCACCACCTCCAGCCACTCCGGCAGCACCCGCTCCAACACCCCCGCCTGCGACAGGTCCAGCCCCCAGCTCGGATACTCGCCCCACACCAGATAGCCGAGGCGATCGGCCCAGTAGAGGAACCGCTCCTCGAACACCCGCTGATGCAGCCGCGCGCCGTTGAACCCCATCGCCTGCGACAGCTCGATGTCGCGGCGCAGCGCCTCATCGCTCGGCGCGGTGTAGATGCCATCGGGGTAGTACCCCTGATCGAGCACCAGCCGCTGGAACAACGGCCTCCCGTTCAGCCGTATAGCCGGTCCGTCGAGACTGATGTGCCGCATCCCGAAGTAGCTGGTCACGCGATCCACTACTGCGTCGCCGTCGAGAAGCCGCACTTCCAGGTCGTAGAGGAACGGATCATCCGGCGACCACAGCCGCGCATCGGGCAGCTCGAGGGAAAGGCACGCTCCGTCAATGCTTACCGGCGCGCTCGCACGCGCCACCTCGGCGCCATCGGCGCGCGCCACCGCCTCGATGGTCAGGCCGATCCCCGCCTCCGACACCGGCGCGACGATCAGCAGACGCGGCGGATCCGCCACCAGGTCGGGGATCAGCCGCGCCGGCTTCAGGTGGGCCTGCGGCACCGCCTCCAGCCACACCGTCTGCCAGATGCCGGTCGTCCTCGTGTACATGCACCCATACGACTCCGGCTTGTCCGACTGCTTTCCCGACGCCTGAAGCGGAGAGCGCGTGTCATCGAGCGCACGCACCACCAGCTCGTTCTCGCCGGCGCAGAGCAGCGATGTGATGTCGAAGGAGAACGACGAATACCCGCCCTGATGCCGGCCCGCAAGCTTCCCGTTCATCCACACCGTTGCCGCGTAGTCCACCGCGCCGAAGTGCAGCAGCACCGTCTTCCCCGCCCACCCCTCCGGCAGCGCAAAGGCGCGCCGATACCAGACGCACGGCATGAAGTCGGTCTTGCCGATGCCCGACAGCCGCGACTCCGGCGCGAAGGGCACGATGATGCGCCCTGCCAGTCGCCTCTCTGACACCCATCCTTCCCCCTCCCCGCGCAGGAGAGGATCCTCCTCGAACTCCCACTCGCCGTTCAGGTTCAGCCAATCATCTCTGACCCACTGCGGCCTCGGGTGCTCCGCTCGCGGCAACTCCATCGCGTTCGCCTCCCGCCCGCCTCCGTTCGGCAGGAGAGCCTTGGTCGCCTCTGGCGACTTGCTCCTGCCCTCTGCGTTCATCTGCGTTCATCCGTGGCTCTCTTCGTGCCTTTCTGCCTTTGTGGTATACTCGTCCCGATGGACCGCCAGATGCGCGAGATAGACGTCCTCATTCGCGCCCGCTACTCGCTGCTCTACGTGGTCTCATGGGAGGAGCGACGCGTGCTCGCGGCCCTCCGCGAGATCGTCGTCGGCCAGGACAAGAACTTCTACACCTGGTCCGAAACCATGGGGCTGCGCGATGGAGCGGACTCGCCCACCGCCGGCGCACCCGACAGCCGCACCCGCGACCCCCTCAATGTGCTCGACACCATCCGCTCCAGCCGCGAGGCCGCCGTCTACGTGCTCAAGGACTTCCACGTCTTCCTTAACAACAGCTACCCCCACGCCAGCACCGTCATCCGCAAGCTGCGCGACCTCTCCGACGCGCTCCATACCGCCTATGCGACGGTGATACTGCTGTCACCCGTGCTCCAGCTTCCAGAGGAGCTTCAGAAGGACCTGACCGTAATCGACTACGATCTCCCCGGCCTCCGCGAGCTCGACGGCCTTCTCACCCGCGCCCTCGATTCGGTGCGCGGGCAGAAGGGTGTTGACGCAAACCTGACCGCGGAGCAGCGCGAGCACGTGCTCAAGGCCGCCCTCGGCCTCACCATCACCGAGGCCGAGAACGTCTTCGCCAAATGCATCGTCGAGAAGGGCCGCTTCGAGGTTGACCTCATCGTCGCCGAGAAGCAGCAGCTCATCCGCAAGTCCGGCATCCTGGAGTATTTCGAGGCGAAGGACGATGTCGGCGACATCGGCGGCCTCGAAATCCTCAAGGCCTGGCTGAGGAACCGATCGCTTGCCTTCACCGAGAAGGCGCAGAAGTTCGGCCTCCCCTCGCCCCGCGGCATCCTGCTCCTCGGCGTCCAGGGCTGCGGCAAGAGCCTCACCTGCAAGGCGGTCGCTCACCTCTGGCGGCTCCCTTTGCTCCGGCTCGATGTCGGCCGCATCTTCGCCGGCATCGTCGGCTCCTCCGAGGAGAACATGCGCCGCGCCATCCAGATGGCCGAGACCGTCTCCCCCTGCGTCCTCTGGCTGGATGAGATCGAGAAGGGCCTCGCCGGCGTGCAATCCTCTAGCTACGCCGACTCCGGCGTAACCGCCCGCGTCTTCGCCACCTTCAACACCTGGATGCAGGAGAAGACCAAGCCCGTCTTCGTCGTCGCCACCGCCAATGACATCAGCCAGCTCCCCCCCGAGCTGCTCCGCAAGGGCCGCTTCGACGAGATCTTCTTCGTTGACCTGCCGGCCGAGCCCGAGCGCGCCGAGGTGTTCGAGATCCACCTTCGCAAGCGGGGCCGCGACCCCAAGCAGTTCGACCTCGACCGGCTCGCCGCAGAAGCGGCCGGCTTCTCCGGCGCCGAGATCGAGCAGGCCATCGTCGCCGGCCTCTATGCCGCCTTCGAGGCGGAGCGCGACGTCACCACCGACGACATCGTCGCCGCCATCAAGCAAACCGTTTCCCTCTCGGTGACGATGAAAGAGGACATTGACCTGCTCCGGCGCTGGGCGAAGGGCCGCGCCCGCCCCGCCTCCATCCACGCCCTCGCCGACCTCGAAACCGAGAACGGCAGCGACCTCGACGGACAGACGAGCTGGGTGCAGGCGGGGGCGTGGGCCGGCCGGGGGACCCCTAACGCCGCCCGCTGACCACCGCCGGGTACCGCAGGCTTCAGCCTGTCTCCTCCGCGCTTCTATCGGCGTTTTCCACTCGCGCTGCCTCTTGACACACCTGTTCTTCTCTGATATCATCACAATATCACAAAGCTATCAGGAGGGACCTCCCATGTCCCGCGAAGTGGAAGTGAAGGCGCTGTCGGGGTGGCTGATGTTCGCTCTCGAGGTAGCCCTAGTCGCGCTGATCGGGCTGACCATCTATCAGTTGGCGAGAACCGGGCAGGAGCCGCCGCCATGGCTCATCGTCCGGCTGGTCGCGTTGATCCTGCTGGCCCTCGTCAACGGGAACGGCCTCATCGTGGTCGAGCCCAATGGCAGCAAGGTGCTGCTGCTCTTCGGCAGCTACCGCGGCACGGTGAAGCAAAGCGGCTTCCAGTGGGTGAACCCGTTCACCACTAGGCGCAAGCTGTCGCTTCGGGCGCGAAGCCTAACCGGGGAGAAACTCAAGGTCAACGATCTCGCCGGCAACCCGGTGGAGATCGCGGCGATCGTGGTCTGGCGGGTCAAGGACACCTTCAGCGCGAGCTTCGAGGTGGACAACTACTCCCAGTACGTCTCCATGCAGAGCGAGACCGCGGTGCGCCACCTCGCCTCCTCCTATCCATATGACGCGGAGGATGAGACCATCTCGCTGCGCCGCAATTCCGATGAGGTCTCCGCCGCGCTCCAGGCCGAGCTGCAGGAGCGGTTGGCGAGAGCGGGAGTCGAGGTGATCGAGGCCCGTCTATCTCACCTCGCCTATGCGCCTGAGATCGCCGGCGCGATGCTCCGCCGCCAACAGGCCTCGGCCATCATTGCCGCCCGCCACCGCATAGTTGAGGGAGCGGTCGGAATGGTGGAGATGGCCCTGGACCGCCTTGAGGAATACCAGAAACTCAAGCTTGATGATGAGCGCAAGGCTGCGATGGTCTCGAACCTGCTCGTGGTGCTGTGCAGCGAGCACGCCGTCCAGCCCGTCCTCAACACCGGAACTCTCTATCAGTGACCTGACCAGTGCCTGAGCGCAAGGCCTTCGTACTGCGAATCAGCAAGGACCTCTGGGACGAGCTCCAGCGCATGGCCGCGCAGGAGCTCCGCAGCGTCAACGCCCAGATCGAGTACCTGCTGCGTGAGGCGGTGGCCAAGCGCGGCCGCCGCCTCCGCGACTCGAACTCGGACGACGCACGGGGGAAGGAGGGCTCGTAAAGTGCCGAAGCTCATCATCATCAACGGCGCGCCTTCAGTTGGCAAATCCACTGTCGCACGGCTGGTCTTCGCTCGGCTACCGAACTCGGCATTCCTGGATGGCGACGACGTCTGGCAGATCAACCCCTTCGAAGTCACCGAACGCACCAAGGCTATCGTCGAGCGGAACATCCCCTTCGTCCTTCGCGGCTACCTCGAAGCCGGATACGACTACGTGATCCTGGCTTGGGTGATGCACCAGCAGGCCATCATAGACTGGCTCCTGGACCAGCTACAGGATCTCGACTTCGGTCTTCGCGTGTTCACGCTCATCGCCGAGGAGGAGACGGCCCAGGCTCGTTGGCGCGAGAGTTCGGGACAGCAGGGGACCTCGGAGGTCGTCAGCGACCGGCTACGTCAGTCCCTCGAACTCGCTACCATGAAGATAGACACCACCCATCTCACGCCGGAGCAGGTCGCCGAGCGCATCCTGGCCGCCATCTAGCCGAGGCACACGTCTCCCACGGTGGGCCAGTGTCCAGCCCACGCCGAGCAAAGGGAACGCGCTCCCGGCGCGGCGAACCTCCCCCCACGTGAGCGAGTCCCGCTTCCGCTTCCTGGAGATCACCGGCAGCGTCCGCCGGCCTACGATGGTCCCCGTCGAGGAGGAGCCCAGGGCCGAGCCGGTCGCCCGCGTGCGTTTTCGCGTCGCCGAGACCATCGGCGGACCGGGCGCGGAACTCGGCTACTTCAACTGCCCGGGCGGCATCGCCGTGGATGCCGACAGCAACATCTACGTCGCCGACTCGCGCAACCACCGCATCCAGAAGATCACCCCCCATGGGGAGGTCTACGGCCTCGGCGGCGAGGGGCTGCTGCTCTGCCCCCAGGGCGTCGCGGTGGACCACATGGGCTCGCTCTACATCGTCGAGCAGGGCGCCAACCGCCTCCAGAAGTTCGGCCCCCGCGGCCAGTGGCTCTTCGCCATCGGCGGCCCGGAGGCCGAGCGCCCCCGCTTCGCTTGTCCCACCGCCATCGCCATAGACAGCTTCCATCACGTCTATATCGCCGATACCGACAACAACCGCGTCTGCTGCTACTCCGCCACCGGCAAATGGCAGATGGACTATCACGGCCCTCGGCCGGACATGGCCTTCGGCCGGCCGCAGGGCGTCGTCGTTGACGCGCTCGGCCAGCTCTATGTCTCAGACACCCTTCGCCACCGCATCATCCGGCTCACCCCCGATGGCAAGTTCGATGCAGTCATAGGCCGCCCGGGCCCGCGGCCGGGCGAGCTGGCGGAGCCGCGGGGCCTCTGCCTCGATCTCGACGGCGGCCTTTGGGTAGCGGACGCAGGCAACGATCGGGTGCAGAAGTTCACCCCCGAAGGCGAGCTGGTGTGCTGCGTTCCTGAGACGCCGACGACGAAGCTCGATTTCTCCCGCCCCAGCGCCATTGCCGTTGACCAGCGCGGCAACGTCTATGTCTCCGACACCATGCGCCACCGACTGCTGCGGCTGGTGCCGGTCGGGTGATGGCGGTGCGGACTCGCCTGCTCGCTGACGAGATCGCCTACACCGGCGCGCAGTTGCGCTCGGGCTGGATCGCCGAGAGCGCCGGCATGACCGCAGATGGCGCCGTTGCCTTTCTTGGTCCCTGCGATGTCGCGCCCGAGCACATGGTTGATACGGTTGATCTGCAAGCAGGCGCTCGCATCTACAGCCCGCGGATGGTCCACATCATCGTCGAACATCCCGGCCTCGATCTCGCGCACATCACCACCCGACAGCGCCTCCTCATCGCCATCGCCGGCGAGATCATCAACACCACCCTCGGCGAGCCGCTCATCCGCCGCGAGGGCGACGACCTCTACCTGCGCGACCGCAAGCTCTCGGTCTCGGTCGCGACGGTGTCACCGACCTCCGGCCTCATCCACGCCGGCTTCAACCTCCGCGGCGAGGGCGCGCCCGTCCCCGCCATCGGCCTGGAGGAACTCGGCCTCGATCCTCGCGCCTTCGCCGAGCGCCTGCTCGCCGCCTATGCCAACGAGCTAAGCGGGATCGCGGACGCCGCATCGAAAGTCAGGCCGGTGTTGTAGGGCGGGGTCACCGAACCCCGCCATTGGACTCTTTCGAGGAGGAAGCATGCCCCTTCGGCTAACGCCTGCTATAGCGCTGATCATTGTCGCCGTGACCATCGCCCACGGAGCCACCCCCATGCCCACCCGCGTTGTCCTCGAGAACGTTGATCGTTACCGCGTGCCCGAGCCGCTCTTCGAAGGCGTTCGCGTCATCCTCGCCCAGCGCGGGGAGCCCTACTCGGCCGCCTATATCCAGGGCATCTCCGGCGCGGCCTTTCGCATGGGCGGCCCCTGTCCGTGCGCGCCGACCTGCGAATACGCGATGGGGACGGATGACCTCATCCGGCTGTTGGGATACGATTGCGGGCGGGTGGGGCTTGGCGGCCCTGAATCCAATCCGAAGGCCCAGCTTCCCTCGCTCCTCGCGCGCATCAAGGACGAGATTCGCGCCGGCCGCCCGGCGCTTGTCTGGAACGCCTTCACCACCGCCGAGTTCGACGTTGTCTGCGGCTTCGACGAGGAGAAGCATGAGCTCATCGGCCGTGGCTCCTACAAGGGCCTCGACGGCTACGCCGCCGCACCCGACACTCGCCCGGCAGAGAACGATGTCGCGCCGGCGATAGGCGCCGTCTTCATCGGGAACAAGGTCAAGGACTTCGACGCCCGCTCCGCCGAGATCGCGGCGCTGCGCGAGGCCGTCCTCCATGCGCACGGCGCCTCCGCCTCCATCTTCCCAGGCATGCCCGTCGGCCTCGCCTGCTACGACGCCTGGATCGCCAGCTACCAGCAGCGCGGCTCGCTCATCCGGGCGAAGAGCCGCGATGGCAAGGACGATCTGGGCTGGGTGGCAGCGCAGGCGGGCGACGACTTCTACCCCCTCACGATCTGGCCGAGCACCCGCCAGGCCGCCGCCGACTTCCTCCGCGAGATCGCTCCGAAGTATCCAGCCGGCGCCGCTCACCTGGAAGCGGCCGCCGGCCACTTCGAGCGCGAATCGAAGGCCCTCGCCGCCTGCCGCGAAACGCTTGGCGACCGCAGCAAGCCGCCCTCGGACGAGCAATGCATCGCCGCCGCCGCTCACCTGCGCGACGCCCGCGCCTGCTACTCTCTGGGCATCGAGGAGATTGCCCGCGCCCTCCGCGCCATCAAGTAGGTGCGACCCGGCCTGCCCTGAGCGGAGCCGAAGGGCGGGTTGCCCTCTTGCAGGGCATCCCGGTTACCATGGGGCCCCCTCTCCAGACTTGGAGAGGGGGAGGGGGGTGAGGTTCGCCGTTCCCTTCGTGTCTCTGTGGTTCCCCCTCCATCCGGCAGGGGCTTGCCCCGGCCGCGCCGTACCACCCTCCCGGAGACCCACCCATGCCCGACGTCTACGACCCACTCGAAACCGCGCCCCGCGCCGACCTCTCCGCGCTCCAGCTCGGCCGCCTGCGCTGGACCATCTCCCAGGCGGCGCGCTCGGCCTACCACGCGGGTCTCTTCGCCGCGCTCAGGCTCGGCCCCGACTCCGTCGCCTCCCTCGACGACCTCCGCCGCATCCCATTCACCGAGAAGCAGCACCTGCGCGACAACTACCCATTCGGTCTACTTGCAGTCCCCAAGGACGAGGTCGTGCGGATGCACCACTCCTCCGGCACCACCGGCATGGCGATCGCCGTCTTCCACACCATGCGCGATGTCGAGCACTGGGCCGACCTCATCGCCCGCTGCCTCCACATGATCGGGGTGCGCAAGGGCGATGTCTTCCAGAACATGATGAGCTACGGGCTGTTCACCGGCGGGCTCGGTCTGCATTACGGCGCGGAGAAGCTCGGCTGCTTCATCATCCCCACGGGCGCCGGGAACAGCCACCGCCAGATCCAGTTCATGCGCATTTTCGAGACCACTCTCCTTCACATCATCCCGAGCTACGCGCTCGCGCTCCTCGGCACCTTCGAGGAGATGGGGGTGGACCCGAAGACCCTGTCGCTGCGCCGCGCCGTCGGCGGAGCCGAGCCTTACAGCGAAGGCATGCGGGAGCGGCTGCAAGATGCCTGGGGAGTTCCGTTCTACAACTGCTATGGGCTGTCCGAGATGCAGGGGCCGGGCGTCGCTTTCGAGTGCCCCGAGCAACAGGGGCTGCACATCTGGGAGGACTCCTATATCGTGGAGGTCATCAACCCCGATACCGGCGAGCGAGTGGCCGACGGCGAGGAGGGCGAGCTGGTGCTCACCTCCCTCACCCGCGAGGCGATGCCGCTGATCCGCTATCGCACCCGCGACCTAACCTCGATCATCCCCGATCCCTGCCCCTGCGGCCGCACCCACCGCCGGCTCGCCCGCATTCAGGGCCGGAGCGATGACATGTTCATCGTCCGCGGCGTCAACATCTTCCCCCTTCAGATCGAGCGCGTGCTCATGTCCATGCCCGAGGTCGGGCGAAACTACCTCATTGTCATTGATCGCGATGGCTATGTTGACCGTCTCACCGTCCGCGTCGAGCTGACCCCCGACGCCTTCAAGGGTCAGCTCGCGCAGCTGCGCTCCCTTCAGGACAAGATCGCGCACGCGCTCCGCGAGGAGCTACTGGTCACCCCACGAGTGGAACTGGTCGAGCCGGGCACCCTCCCGCGCCAGGAGGGCAAGGCCATCCGCGTCGTGGATGAGCGCAAGTAGGGGCGACTCGGCGAGGCGCCCGCCGGCCGTTGGTTCGCGTCCGTTCGGCAGGAGCTTGCTCCTGCCCGCAGATGAATGAGAGGAACCGACATGATCGAGCAACTCGCGGTGTTCTCCGAGAACAAACCGGGCCGACTGGAGCGGATCACGCGGGTGCTGGCGGAGGCCAACGTGAACATCCGCGCCTTCCACGTCGCCAGCCTGGGCGAGATGGGGGTCATCAAGATCCTGGTGGACAAGACGGAGGAGGCATACCGCGCGCTGTCGGCTTACGGCACCGTGCGCAAGATGCCGGTGGTGGCGGTCCGCACCCCCGATCGGCCGGGCGCGCTGCACACCGTCGCGGCGGTGCTCGCACAAGCGGGCATCAACATCGAGAACGTCTCCGGCTTCGCCATCAGCCGGAGCGAGGCGATCCTCGTGCTGGAGGTCTCCGACGTCCCCGCCGCCGAACGCATCCTCACCGAGGCCGAGTTCAAGATCCTCGACGAAGGCGAGTTCGAAGCGGCGGTGGGATGAGGACCATCCGCAGATGAACGCAGATGTAACGCGGATGGGGGCCTTCGTGAACACCTGTCTCCACGAACTCTTCTCCTCCGTCCAAGGCGAGGGACTGCTCGTCGGTGAGCGGCAGGTGTTCCTGCGCTTCACCGGCTGCAACCTCGACTGCGCCTACTGCGACACGGTCGCGGCACGGACGGAGCCCCCCACCTGCCGCGTCGAGCGCACCCCAGGCGCTCAGGACTTCGAGAACCTGCCCAATCCGCTCAGCGCGCATGATGTGGCGAGCGCGGTGAAGCGCCTCGCCCGCCCCCAGCCGGGCCTCCACGACTCCGTCGCCCTCACCGGCGGCGAGCCGCTGCTGCACGCCGACTTCCTGCTGGAACTGCTGCCCCTCATCGGCGACCTCGGCCTTGGCGCCTATCTGGAGACGAACGGGACGCTCGCGGATGAACTGGTGCGCGTGCTGCCGCACATAGACGTGGTGTGCATGGACATCAAGCTGCCGTCGTCAACAAGGCAGCCGCCGATCTGGGGAGTGCACGAGCGTTTCCTGCTCGCGCTCGCCGCGAACGAAGACCCCGGCCTGCCCCGAGCGGGGTCGAGGGGCCGACTCGACTTCGCCAAGGCCGTCGTCACTGCCGACTGCGAGCCCGACGAGGTCGAAACCGCCGCGCGTGTCATCCTCGGGATAGACGCGGAGATGCCGCTGATTCTTCAACCAGTGACGCCTCTGACGCCTGGCATACGCGCGCCATCGGCGAAGCAGATGCTCGACCTACAAGCAATCGCCAAGCAGCACCTCCCCAACGTCCGCATCATCCCGCAGACGCACCGCGTGGGCGGGTGGCTGTAGTTGGCTCGCGGTCGAGACAGCTGCAGAAGGCTTCCGATGGTCTCTGCTTACAGGCTAACGGCTCTCTTCAGGTCGTTGCAGTGGGTCTGCGGAAGAAGGCCGTCGTGCTGGAGCCGGCCAACCACAATTCCCGGGCTGACCCTGATCCGCCCGGCGAAGGCCCGTATGGCCACCTTGGAGAAGAAGGGCCGGTACTCAGCAACGAAACTCCGGTAGTCGGCATCCGGGATCAGGGAGTCCTGAGCGTATCTGTCGGCTTCCTCCTCGGACGCCTCGTCGTTTGCTCCGTCCTCAACGAATACCAGCCTCTTCCCGTGCCGGAGAATATGGGCGGCCTCATGGAAGAAGGTGAACCACAGGTGATCGTCTCGCTTGTACCTGCAGCTGAGCTGCAGCAACGCCTTGTCCGGCTTGAGCCACCGAGTTGCACCCCAAGCCCGGGTTCCAGGGAGCTCGCGAACCACGACAACCGCCACCCCGGCCGAGCCGCACATGGACGCAGCTGTCGGGAGGCCCTTGTTCGGCGGTTCGGCAGTTAGCTCGCGTATGTTGCCAAGAACATCACGGAAGGATTGCTCGTCGTAGGGGGCGCAGGTCACACGGTGAGCCTCCAACTCTCCCTGGCGCAACCATGCTGCCACCGCTGCCGGATCTGCTTCAAACGCTCGCGATCGTCGAAAAGCTGCGTTTCCGGCACCCCAGATCAGCTGCCACTGCTCCGGAGAGGCGACCCCGAAGAAGCTCAACAACTCCCTAACCTGATCGGCCTCGTCTGCGCGCCGCGTCATCCAGCCTCTGCGGGCCATCTGGCCGATCGGGAACTGTCGTAGCCATTCAGCGTGCCGCCCGCAGGCATTCCGTTCGCGGAGTCTGGCGAGGTACTCGCGGTAATGCTGTTCTCTCCTGTTCCAGAAGCCAGCCGGGATCCCGAGGACGCGCTCCAACTGAAGAGCTGTGTCTGGCGTGATGGGTGCCTTACCCCTGACGATCTCGTTCACGGTCTTCTTGGCGCGTCCCATCCGCTCCGCCAGCTCCGCCTGCGACATTGCCATCGCAGACAGGGTTTCCCGGAGGGTGTCACCTGGCGGCGTGACAAGATCCGGCTGGTACTCGTTCTGGGTAGTGTTAGCCATGCGTATCCTCGATCCCGAGTATCCGTACAGCGCTCACGCCAGCCCAGTTCAGCCCACCATCCTTGAGTCTCGGTACCGATGCGCCTGCGGGCTCGAACAAGAGGCGATAGGGGTCGTCCAAGTCCACAGACAGTTCGCCGCTGCGGTTTCCACTCAACTCGTGACAGCGAGGCCCGGGCAGTTTCCGGATGTCCACCAAGCTTGCAGCCGCACGCAACTCGTCCAGGCGTCGGCGTATGAGTTCGGCTCTGCGTTTCCCTTGCTTCCGCCGCAGCAGGCTGTCGTCGTTGCACTGGCGACGGAGTCTGCTGTCCTTGAAGAGTATATCCATTCTGATCTGCCATGTAAACAATAACGTTTACCTAGGACGTAAACATCTTGTTCACCTCGGCGGCCACACTGTACCACCTTGCTTGCTGCGACTGCAAGGCCCGGGCCGGCGCTGAACCGCTCTGCCATTCGTCACCCCAAGCTCGCCACTATCGCCGCCACAACCAACGGCGCGGCGGCGCGGATCTTCTCCTGGTCCTCCGGCGGCTGCTTCTCCAGCCACGTCTGGACGCGCGGCTGGGAAAGCAATGCCTCCGCCGCCTGCTGTGGGCTGACCATCAGCTCGAGGAACCAGAACAACCTCTGCGCATACGAGAACACCTTCAGGTAACGCTTCATGGGACAACCTCCGGTAGGGGCGACCCCATGGGTCGCCCGTGGTATGCTGGGCGACGCCAGGCGTCGCCCCTGCGATTCGCACCCCTCGTGAACAGAACCCCGGTACCGCAGGTTCACCCGCCTCTGGAGGGTTTCAGCCTGCAGCCATCATCCCAACCGCTCGTATCCCGGCGTGAACAACCGCACTTCCCCCTCAGCGATGCGCGCGTCGACGCGCGCTCCCAACGCCTCCGCGATCTCGCGCACCGGCGCCAGCGCGCGGCCGTCGTGCATGACTGCTGCGGCAACGGGATCGCCGTCAACGAACACCTCGATTGTGCGCGCGGGCTGCGCCAGGTCAACGATCTCGAAGTGCATCGGGTCGGGTGTGCGCCAATCACCGCCCCACGCGAACCCCTGCCGAGCAAACGCCTCGATCAGCCGCCGGTTCTGCTGCGACTCCGAGCTATAGGGGAACAGCCGCGCGTTCACGTCCACCGCGATGCCCCAGCAATGGCGCGACAGCGCCCGCTTTGGATCCCAACCCATGTGCCGCGGTACGAAGCAGCCATCGAAGGTATTGATGAGATGGCAGAGGTCGCGCTGCTTCAGGTCCTCTAGCACCCGCGTTAGCGCCGGCGCGAGCAGCCGGTGGCATCGAACCGCCGACAGCGGCCGGCCCCGCCCTTCGCGCAGCTCGAACGGGGGCGCGAACGAGACGATGTGCCGCCGCTCCCACTCGCCTAGGATCTCAATCGCCCCGCGCCTGGCGTCGTCGTCCTTCCAGGGAAACCGGCCGAAGGTTGACTCCACCCATTCCCTGCTGCCGGTCATGTTGCGCTCCTCTCTCCCCGTAGTCGCGCATCTATCCGGTCGAGCGTGCCAAGCAGCCGATCCCCCCACCGGCGCTGCTCGTCGGCGTGATGGCCAAGGGACGCTTCGAACCGTTCGAGTGCGCCGGTCGCATGTGTCAGGTGATTCTCGACGACTCTGGCGAAGCTCTCGTCGGCCGCCCGCGCCGCCTGATACTGCGCCTCGAGCTGGCCCTTGAGCTGCGCCACTGTCGTGTCGTGGGAGTTCATCATCCGCCTCAGCGTCCACCAGAACAGCCAGGCCAGCACCCCGGCGAGGCCGTACTCCTTCATGATCGCGAGGAACTCCATCATCTCTCCGCCCCTGCCTCCCGGCCGCCGGCCGGCCCCTCGGCACGTCCGGCAGGCCCGTTCAGGACCCCCCGTTCCGGACACCGAGGGTCCTTCAGGGTCCCGAGGGGCAAATCCACTGGCACCACCCGGACTCCAATCCGGCCGTCCGCCGCGATGAACGGCAGGCCGCGCCAGTCCACTCGCTCGTGCTGCATCACCTCGAGCACGCGTTCCACTCGCTGCTGGAAGCGCTGCCGCCGGATCTCTTCGAGCCGCTCCTCGGATATCTCCGCCGCCGGCTCGGCCCGCTCGCGCTCATCCATTTCTCATCCTCTCTCCAAGAGCGCCTAACAGAAGCCTCCGCCATCTCTTGGCAGGGGCCTCTGAGGCGCTCTACTCTGTCTGCACTCAGGTTCTGATAGAGGCCCTAGGTCGAGTAGATCGTCAGGCCCTGGAGCCGGAGGTGCACAGAGACGCCCGCCGCGTTGGTCTGCTGCGTCATCGAGATCGTCTGGGCGGCGTCGGTCGCAATCGCCAGGCCCGGCGTGTCCGGTTCCATCGGGTACAGCTCATGTGCCTCCACCGTCTGGATCACGTTGAAGTCAGCGTGGCTCTGGCTGGTGAAGCCGCGGATCGTTCTGGCCGGGTAGATGGTGATGCCCGAGCCGGCTACCGTCCCGACAACGAAAGTCATCTCGAAGTCGAAGTGGCCGGAGTGCCACGTTGGTGAGCTGGCGCCGGAGATGGTCTTCGCCATCGCCACTGTGCCGCCGAGCTTCAGGCGAAGGGTGACGCTCTTGCCGTTGCCCTCCACCTCGGCCAGCACCGTCGCCAGAATCGTGATCCGCTTGCCCACCTTCCAGTAGGCCGCCGGTATCGTAAAGGAGTCCAGTGTCCGTTCATTGCCATTGCCCGTCGTATCCTCGACCGGAGCTCCGCTGTGGATGCACCAGCCATTGCGATGGACCACCGACCCAACCCGGTGTTTCCAGGCGTTGTCATCGGTCTCCAGCGAGAACTCTCCATCGGCGGCCGGATCATAGGCGGTGGGCCTGCAATAATGGTGATCGGCGCGGACCTCGAACTGGTCGTTGCCGCCTGCGGTCAGGCACCAGATGTTGGCCGCCCGCTCGCGGAGGTAGGTGTCACCGGAGCAGGCGACCCCGTCCCCGTAGATGCGGCCCGTCGCCACCAACCCCACGTTGTTACCCGACCAACGGAACCGCTCCGTGCCTCCCAGGGTTATGGCCCCCATTCCATCACCGGGCCAGTAGAAGCCGTCATCGGCGTAGCTTATCCGGGCCAGGGCGGGAGCCGCCGCGCTTCCCGCGGTCAGCAGCCACTGGTAGTCCTTGAGGGTCGCCATGATGACAGTGCTTGCGCTGCCGGTAGGGACCCCCTGGAGGTCAAGTCTCGTGCCCCGATTGGCGCCCCAATCCTCGGTGGCAGAGAAGACCAGATAGCCAGCGCCGTACCAGCCGCTGCCGTGATAGCCGCTGGCGACGAGCCGCAGCAGCGCGTCCCCGCTTAGCACGGCCGCGGGGTTTGCCAGCGTCCCCCGCGCTCGGCGGAAGCTGAAGGCCGGCGCGTGCCAGCCCGCCGCCGAGGTGTAGAGATCGCTAAGCAGTGACTCGTACGCCTCCTTGACGATGTGCAGTGCACCGCTGGGCGAAGCTGTCCCAATCCCCACCCGGTTGCTGGCCGCGTCCCATACCAGGCCAGCATCCGCTGCAATAGAGCCATCAGCATCGGCGTACAGCACACAGCTCGCGGGGTAAGGGTAGTTCTTCAGCGCCTCAAGATGGCCGCTCCCGCTCAGGTCCTGGACCGACGCGTACTCTCCCTCAGTGAGGTGGTAGTACTCGCCCGCGGTTCCGCCCTGGAGGTCGGGCAAGCTGTTGTGCAGCCTCCCCGCGAACTCGACCCACTCCGCGCCGTCCCAGCCACGCCAACTCCCCAGCGCCGAGTCGAAGTAGATCGCGCTCCGCGGCGGGTCATCCGGCTCGCTCTCGCGCACCGGGAAGACGCCGATGCCGGCCGAGTCGCTGGAGTCACCCGCTGCCATGCTCGGCCCGGTGATCCAGGGCGCGCTCGAGTGCCCGGCCTCGTACTGGATTGAGACCCAGTCGCCAATGGTCGGCACATACCCCGACATGATAGGGACCTGCTTGAGTTCCAGCGCGCTGCCGCCGGCGCTGTAGCCCACTCGCACATCGGCCTCATTGCCGCTCACCGCGACCACCTGGCCGCGCTCGAACAGACGGCGAGACCTCGATTGGTACGGATCGGTGGCGGCAAGCTGCCCGAAGAAATCCGGCCGGACGGCCGGCATGAATGCCTCAGTCATCGCCATCTCCAAAGCTGGCGGGCGCCCGCATGTGCGCCCGCATCTGTGTTCATCTGTGGTTTGCCGCTCTACACCACCACGTGCGCCATCGAACTTGGCCAGCTCTCGAATCCCTCGCTCGGGTTGTAGAAGGTGACCTCGTAGTAGAGGTCGCCGGTCAGGCGTTGAGTGCCGTAGTCCACCCACATCACCGGCTCGGTCCCGGGATGGGTGCGCGTTGCCATCATCGAGAACGGGCCGGTGCTGACCTGCGAGCGGTGGATGTTGTAGCAGGTGTTGGGCGGCCCTGGCTGGCGCGGCCGCCAGGTCAGGCACGGCCGCTCCATCCCCCAGATCTGCATCAATGTCGCGGTCAGGCTCTGCGGCTGCCAGGCTGCCTCCGCCTGCACGGGAGTGCCCCCGCTCTGCGGCGCGCACGGCACCGGGCCAGCGAACTCGCCGAGAGCGTCGTTCTGCGACCAGCCTGCCACCTTGAACCAGTAGGTCTGCCCATTCGTCAGACTCGTCACGATCACCGGCGGCGAGGCCGCGCTCGCCACTTGCGCATAGGTTCCGCTCATCGTGGGCGCCTCGAACGCTCGATAGCCGACGACCGTCGGGTCACCGGGATCGGGCCACCAGGTGAGCTGCACCGCGTTCTGCATCGGCTGCGCCACCAGGCTGCCCGGCGCGGACGGGACCCGCGGCCGGTAGCCCCGCAGCTCCAGCGTCATGGTATGCGCGCCATAGCGGTGCCCGGTCTGCTTGTGAACCACCGCCTCCACGCGGTAGAGCTGGTCCGGACCAGAATGCGTGCAGCCGCTCTCCACCACCGTGATGACGCGCCCGGGTCGCATGAACACATCCCCCGCCATCAACCCGGCGCCGGTGGGCTGCACCCAGCTACAGTCCCGCCGGATGGAGTTCGCCAACTGCCGCGCCAGGCCCGCGGTGCGCATGGTTGGCTCGAAGACCGTGAACAGGCGCGGGCCATAGCGCTCGATGCTCTGTGAGTCCTCGACCGAAACGCTGATGTCCCGGTTCCGCGCGTCGCGGCTCTTCACCATAATCCGGTTGCGCAGGTTGATGCCTGAGATCGAGGGCGCCCAGCCGAACAGCTCACGGCCTGCCAGGTAGGTTTCCTCACCCGTCTGCACCGCCCAGTCGAGATCGCGCAGCGCGTAGATTCCCTCGTCATCGGCCTCGAAGCTCCAGCCGATCATCCTGGCGAGCTGCGCGCAGGCATCGAGCACAGTCGCGTTCTGCTCGCTCCACTTCGGCATTACGAAGCCCGTCGAATCGAGCGAGTAGTCGTCCACTTCGAGCGCGGCCTCGTAGATCGGGTTCGTGAGAAGGTCCTCGACGATCTCCTCCAGCGGCATGTCCTCGTAGTGGTCGAACACCTCGATGAAAAGGTCGGCCAGCCGCTTCGTCATGTCGCGGGCCTGCCCGAGGCGGATCACGCCGCGGTCGGTCGCCTCCTCGGTGATCTCATCCCCGAGCACGCCGGTAAAGCTCGTCTTCAGCCAGTCGCATGTTGTCGAGGCGTCGTAGATGGCGACCTCGTCGAGCTGCATCCAGCACTGCTGGTTCTTCGGATGGAACTCGAAGATCACCTGAGATACATCGCGCTGGTTGAGGTCGAGCGCGTAGAGGTACTGGCGGCGCCCCGCCGGATCGTCGCGCAGATGGCCGACGGGAAGCGGCGCGCTGAGCGCGCCGCCGCTGCCGATCAGCGTCACCGAGGCCCATGACGGAAGCAGGACGTCCGCGCCGCTCCGGCTCAGTAGGCTTGCCGCCACCGAGTGAACGTGCCGGGCGGGAGATAGGGTGAACACGACTGTCGCGGTCTCTCCGTGCCATCCAACCCAGGCGTCGTCCAGCTCGTTCTTCGTTTGCCCGAAACCGCCGTCGGTCAGCTCGGCCCCGCGCAGCGACTCCGGCCGGGTCGGCGCGGGGTCGCAGGAATAGGGGAGGGCGTAAGCGAGATTCGGGTGCATCTCCAGTCCCTGCCGGAGGCGGACGATACGGCCCTCATCGAGCAGCGGATCGAAGGTGCTCGAGGTGTCGTAGTTCCAGCTACTCACCCGGTTGGCGCGGGCGAGCATGCCGTCCGCGTTCTCGAGCTGGACATCCGCGGTCGTCACCGCCCTCAGCCGCCGGGTGACGGTCAGCGGAAAGAGCAGCCGGTCGGACAAGTCCCACCAGAAACCGTCGCGCTTGAACTCGAGCTGGGCGAGGGGTCTGACCTCCGCTCCGAGCTGATTCGCCTTCACATCCATCTCTGTCGGTGTGCAGCCTGCCACCGTGAGCCGAGGGCGGATGGCATAGTGCTCGTATGGCTGGCCACTCCGGGTGACCCGGACCTCCAGGTCGAGCCCGGCCGGCGCGCTCGGGTGGATCCAGAGCGAGAACAGGTCCTCGCTGAAGTCCTTTGGGCCGTAGGCAAGCGTGCTCGTGTCGGTGTCGCTCTGCTTTGCCTGTCCCCCGACGAAGTCCAGGGTGGTCGCATCGGTCGGCGTGGTCAGCCGTTGGACTCCGATCGCATCGCCATCCACAAACCACGTGCTCGGGTAGAACAGCGGCGCGCGGTAGGGCGGCACCGCCGCCGCGCCGACCCGGCGCCAGACGTTCGTGCCGACCTCGCGGTAGTGAAGCCGCCGCGCCACCGCATCGCTGTGGAGGCCGCGGTGCTGTGACTGCACCCGCAGCAGCACGTGCGATCCGGCGGCGACCGCGGCGAGATTGCTGTCCTCGCGCCGAAGAGGGGAGGCGCTCGAGGGCGGCGCGTCATCCGCGAACCACTGGAAATGCGTTTGGCGCATCGGCGACTTCGGCATCAGATATCACCTCCGAGGCCCGCCGCCGGGACCACAACGCTGTTGAGCCGCAGCACCCGGCCCAGCGCGCCGGCGAAAGCCCGCGCCGCCCGCTCCCCGCCCTCCTCGCTCTGCCCGGTGATCTGCACCGCTCCGGGCGACATGTTCACTACGACCTGTCGCGCCGAGCCGTAGCCGAAACTGCCGGAGGGAGTGGCGGCGGCGAGCGCGTTCCCGCGCCGCCAGCCAGAGGCCGCGGTCGCGGCGTAGGCGTGCTGAAGGTTGTAGAGGTACGACTCGATCTCGAAGTACTCCGGCGGGTTGAGCCACTGGCGCTCCTGTTGCTGCTGCGCCTCCTCCTCCTCATCATCCCGTCCGAAGAACCCGCCGAGCATCCCGCCGACCACCGCTCCGACCGGCCCGCCCACCGCGTAGCCGAGCGCGCCGCCGATGGTCCCGTACAGTTGAGAGCGCGCGCCTTGCCCGGTCACGCTCGCGCCCAGCCGGCCATAGCCTGTGCCGGGGATGCCCGCGCTGCTCGACGAGCGAAGCAGTGAGGTGTCGCCCGCGGAATCCACCCCGCCCAGCACGGAGTCGCGTCGCAGCGCGCGCAGCATCCCCATCTCCACCGCCTCGGCCGTCAGCTCCCGCTCCCTCGCGCCCGGTCCGCCGACGCCCGCGGCAAGGGCCATCGCCGCGGTGAGCATCGTCCGCGAAGCCGACAGCATCGTCTCCGCCGCGCTGTCGAACGCCGACGAGCGGCCTATCAACGGCTCAATGGTCCCATCAGCCAATCGGAACTCAGAAGCGGACATAGATGCGTCTCCTTGTAGGGGCGCAGGGTTCATCCCGAGCGAAGTCGAGGGACAATGCGCTTGATCCGTGTCCATCCGCGGTTACCGGCGTCCGTCCGCGTTAGGCCGTTCGCGCGTCCACCATCGCGATCGCTTCCTTCAACCACCAGGGAAGCGCGAGCAACTCCGGGTCCAATGGATGCTTGAACGCGCCGGGATAGCGGCGGCAGATCAGGTCGTTCAGCCGGAAGTCGCTCCGGCGGCTGAGAGTTTTGGGAAGTCGTCTGCCTCCGCCGGCTCGATCTCGCGATAGGCGCGGCGAAGCTGCTCCTTCACTGCGGGGTGCAGCGCCTGGATCTCCGCGATGTCGTTGAAGTAGGGTGCGTCGTGAGCATCCGCGCGCCTCACCGCGCGCAGCAGCACCCAGTCATCGCACGTACGCGCGAACGCATTCCAGCACTCGATGTCCACCCGCCGCGGAAAGGCCTTCTCCGCCAGCTCCTCGCGCGGCAGTCGCATCAGCTCCTGCCGGCGCGCACCGAGCACCTCAGCGAGCCGCGCCTCGCGTTGGAGGCCGATCTCCTGGCAGCGCAGCTCGTGCTCCGCCCGCCGCCGGGCGAAGGCCTCGTCGCCTTCCCCGGCTGCTCGGTCCTGCCGAGGTCGCACGGGGTCGGCGACCTCGCGGCGGACTCCCGCCCCGACCTCCGAGCGCTCGGCCGCCAGCGCGAGCTCCACCACATCGTCGGGCGCCGCGAGCGCCAGCGCCTGCTTCAGCGCCTCCGCCCGTTCGCTACCGGGCCGGAACTCGAGCAGCTTCCGCTGCATCGCCTCGTGCCCGTGCTCCAGCGCCTCCGTCCGGTCGCCGATGGTCTGGAGCCACAGCTCCTCGTATCCATCTGCGAACTCCACCCGCGCCGGCTTCCCCCACACCCCCATCTGCCTGAGATCCATCCGCCCTGTATTCATCACACACCCCGTTGGGCAGGAGCGTCAGCTCCTGCCATCCGCGTCCATCTGTGGTCGAGGCCGTTCTTCTTTCTTCTGCGCAATCTGCGCAATCTGCGGTTAGCGTCTCTACGCGTACCCCATCCGCCCGTTCCAGACGCGGCACCTCGCATCCAGCGCGGGCGACTGGCTGGCATCCAGCAGCGCCTCGAAGGCGATGTCGTACACCAGCCGCCCCGGCACGAGCGGCGCATCAGCCGAGAAGTAGCGGACGTTGGGCAGCTCCAGCTCGATCCCGTACCCCCACGTCCCGATGAGCGCTGGCCCGGCGACTCTTAGCTTCAGACTTGTCGGCTCGCCGCTAACGAACGCCTCGTGCGCGTCGGTCGAGGTGAACGCCATCGTGAACCGCCCGCCCACCGAGAACGCGCCTGCCGGCAGCTTCGTGAGCAGCCCCGCGCCGCCGGCCGACCAGATGTTGTCCACCAGCCCGTTGCCGATGCGGACAAGGAACTCCTCGACATCGCTGCTCGGCGCGCCGCCGATCTCCGCGGTGAAGCCGTTGAAGTGCAGCGCCTCATCTGTCGCGTAGCTCGCGCTCGTCGGGTTCGTCAGCGTCTCCTGGCGGCCGCGGCAATCAACATCGGCGACGAGCGATCGGCCCGGCGCGAGCGAAAGCGTGAGCTGGTTGACCCGCACGCCGGCCACTCGGCGGCTCTTCAGCCCGCCCATGTTCTGCTCAACGGTGAGCGACGGCAGGAACGTCGTGTCACATCGCGTGAAGGCGTGCTGGTAGATGCTGCCCGGCCCGGATGACGCGACGAGCGTGGTGGTCACTGTCCCGAAGGAGGCCTTCAGCACCTCACCGACCGCGCCCGCGCACACATCGAAGCTCAGCGGCCCCGCGCATACCATGCCCCCGCGCCGCACGCCCCGGCGCGCCCGCGTCCCGCGCACCGACGACGGAATCTCGTGCTGCACCACCGGCCGCACGTCCGCGTGTGTCACCTCAAGATACGTCGTCGCGTCGGCCGGCACGCCCCACGACGATTCCAGCGCCAGCCCCACCGACCCAAGCAAACCGATGTGATCGGCCATTGTCATTCCTTTCCTCTGCGTCTCCGCGTCTCAGCGGTTTCCCTCTGCCGTTCCGCCGAAGGCGGCCATCCGTGTCCATCTGCGCTTGCCCGCCTCCGGCGGGTTCATCTGTGGATGGCTTGCCGTTACGCCGTCCGCTGCTCCGCGATCACCAGCAGCATTGCCTGCGAATGCCAATACGACTCGACCTTCGTGCGCGACCGCCGCACCAGGCTCACCGCCATCGCGCGCACCAGCCCTCCCAGCGTCGGCGCCGCGCGCAGCGCCTCCTCGACCGCCTCGACATAAGCGAAGAGCAAGTCCTCGCTCGCCTGGGCGCTCTCCAGCGACCGCACAGCCACCTGCACCTCGAGCTGGTAGCTGTGATCGCGGCGGTTGCTCGCCCAACGCGGCCGCTCCGCCCCCACTGCGTCCGCGAAGAACACCCCGATCGCTGGATGCTGGCTCGCCGGCAATCGCGAGAACGCCTCCCGGTCCCGCGCTATCGCCTTCACCTCCGCCAACTCGGGCGCGCTCGCCAGCACCGCCGCCACCGCCTCACGTATCGGCACAAACCGACTCGATTGTGGATGCGCCATCCTCTTTGCGTCCTCTCTGCGCTCTCTGCGGCTTTGCGGTGAAAGGCCGTTGCAGTCTGTGCAATCGGCGTCATCTGCGGATCACGCTTCCTGCTGGTCCTCCCGCGTCACCACATCGCTCTCGGGCAGCTTCCCCGCGCGCAGCGCCGCTAACCCGGCCTCGAACTCCTGCCAGTAGGGGTCGTCCTCCGCGCTGGTCTGATTACCGGCCTGCAGCCCGCGCCTCGTGCGCGCCAGCGCTCCGATGGCGGAGAGATGCGCAATGCGCTCCGGCACCGGGTCGAAAGGCACAACGTAGTCCGCCACCGCGGCCGCCTCATCAATCTCCGCATCGGCCTCGGCGATGCAGGTCGTCAGGTTCAGGCTCGTCGAAGACACATCGGGGATGACCTCCGCGGTCATCCCCACGGCTCGAAGACGAACATCGGTTGGTGTGGAGTAGGGCATCGGACCCTCCTATTGAGCTTCGCACAATACGTTGGACGCGAAATGGCTGAATCTCGCAGACTGGAGCGTTCTGAGGGGTCTTCTGAGCAGCCGTGAGCATAACCATATACGCGAGATTCAGTAGTGCTAGGCCGCTCCCTCAAACGGGAACTCCTCGTCCGTCTGCGCTTCCTTCAGCAGCTCCCCCAGATGCCGCCCCAGGAACTCCCGCGCTTCACCCTCGTCGGCGACGCGGAGGCGCTGAACCGGTTGCGCGCCGAGGTCGCGCATCGGCTCCCCGCTCAGCGCAATGAAGTAGCCAAGCTCGAACCCCTCACCCATCAGCTCCAGCGCCGACTGATAGAGCGGGAAACTGTAGCTGTGAAGCGGATCGGCCGGGTCGGCGAAGTGCTCCCGATGGATCGCGGCCGCGCGCCCCAGGTACTTGCGCGCCCGGTCGGTCATCTGGCCACGCGTCCGCTCCAGCTCGTAGCGCGCTAGATGAATGTAGTCCCGCGCCAGAAAGACCAGCCCGAGTCGCCGCGTCGGGTTGAGCTTCCGATC
>Ga0315275_10001184_pt1 | contig 22691 bp, 18 predicted proteins | sample YL17G03_0_MG_FD_205557 | JGI IMG/M metagenome (GOLD analysis project Ga0315275, IMG submission 205557) | Sediment microbial communities from Yellowstone Lake, YNP, Wyoming, USA - YL17G03_0 | ecosystem: Environmental > Aquatic > Freshwater > Lake > Sediment | place: USA: Wyoming | collected...
GACCAGCGCATAGCGATCGAGCTCGAGCATATCGACGACCGGCACGACATCTTTGGCCGGATCGAAGTCGGCGGTGTTGGCAAGCAGGAAACGCAGCGTGTTGCGGATCCGGCGATAGCTCTCGACGACGCGCTTCAGGATTTCGTCCGATATCGACAGTTCGCCCGAATAGTCCGTCGCCGCCGCCCACAGCCGCAGGATCTCCGCTCCGAGCGTGCTCGACACCTTCTGCGGCGCGACGACGTTGCCCTTCGACTTCGACATCTTCCTGCCTTCGCCGTCGACGGCGAAACCGTGCGTCAGCAGGCTCTTGTACGGCGGCACGCCGTTCAGCATGCACGAGACGAGCAGTGACGAGTGGAACCAGCCACGGTGCTGGTCCGAGCCTTCGAGGTACATGTCCGCCGGGAAGCCGGTGTCGTCCGGGTGCGAGCCGCGGTGGTGCGTGCGGCCTTCAGGCCCGCCCATCACCGTCTCGTGCGTGGCCCCCGAATCGAACCAGACGTCGAGCGTGTCCTTGATCTTGATGTACTGGCCGGCTTCATCGCCCAGCAGCGCCTTCGGATCCAGCGTCTGCCACGCTTCGATGCCGCCCTGCTCCACGCGCTGCGCCACCGCCTCGAGCAGCATGAGCGTGCGCGGATGCAGCGCGCCGGTCTCCTTGTGCACGAAGAACGGCATCGGGGTGCCCCACTGCCGCTGGCGCGAGAGGGTCCAATCGGGCCGATTGGCAATCATTCCGTACAGCCGTGCCTTGCCCCAGGCGGGATAGAACTGCGTGGCTTCAATGCCCGCAAGCGCCAGTTGCCGCAGCGTCGCGGCCGGCTTCACGCCGTTCCAGCCGGGGACGTCGTCCATCCCTGCGAACCACTGCGTTGTCGCGCGGTAGATGATCGGTGTCTTGTGCCGCCAGCAATGCATGTAGCTGTGCGTGAATTTTTCGGAATGCAGAAGCGCGCCGACATCGCGCAGCTTGTCCACGATCTGCGGGTTCGCCTCCCAGATCTTCTCGCCGCCGAAGAACGGCAGGCTGCCGGCAAAGCGCCCGTCGCCCTCGACCGGGTTCAGCATGACGTCGTCCTTCATCCCGTACCGGCGGCACGAGATGAAGTCCTCGATCCCGTAGGCGGGCGAACTGTGGACGATGCCGGTGCCCTGCTCGAGCGTGACGTAGTCGCCGAGATAGACGGGCGCGGGGCGGTCGTAGAACGGATGGCGGAAACGGATCAGTTCGAGCGCCTCGCCCCTGGCGGTCGCGACGATCCGCCCCTCCAGTCCGAAACGCGCGAGACAGGCCGCCACCAGATCGACCGCGAGCACCAGATGCCCGCGAGGTGTGGCCACCAGCGCATAGTCGAATGCGGGGTTCGCGTTGAGCGCCTGGTTGGCGGGAATCGTCCACGGCGTCGTCGTCCAGATGACGGCAAGCGCGGGGCCGGCCGGCAACGCGGCCAACCCGAAGGCCGAGGCGAGCTTGCCGCGATCGCCGTCGTCGATCGGAAAGCCGACGTCGATCGCGATGTCCTGCCGATCCTCGTACTCGACTTCGGCCTCGGCCAGCGCGGACCCGCAGTCGAAGCACCAGTTGACGGGCTTCAGGCCGCGATAGACGAAGCCCTTCTGCAGCAGCTTGCCGAGCGTGCGGATCTCGTCGGCCTCGTTGCCATACGCCATCGTCGTGTATTGCCGGTCCCAATCGCCCAGTACGCCAAGGCGCTGGAAGTCGGCTTTCTGCCGCGCGATCTGCTCGGTGGCCCAGGCGCGCGCGCGCCGCTGCGTTTCCTCGACCGGGATGTGCTTGCCGTGCGCCTTCTCGATCTGCACCTCGATCGGCATGCCGTGGCAGTCCCAGCCCGGCACGTACGGCGCGTCGTAGCCGTCGAGCGAGCGGCTCTTGACCACGATGTCCTTCAGGATCTTGTTGACGGCGTGGCCGATGTGGATGTCGTTGTTCGCGTACGGCGGGCCGTCGTGCAGCACGAAGCGCGGGCGGCCTTTCGCCGCGGCGCGGATGGCTGCGTAGACCTTGCGCTCGTGCCATTGCTTCACCCACCCGGGCTCGCGCTTGGCGAGGTCGCCGCGCATCGGGAACGGGGTGTCGGGCAGGTTCAGGGTCGTCTTGTAGTCGAATTTCTGAGCGTCGGGCATGCGGCAGCCGGAAGGTTGGAAAATGCGGATCGCGGACGGTTGCGGGAGGGATTCAGCCGCGCGCGGCGAAAAAATCGCGCGCCTGCGCGACGTCGGCGCGGATCTGGCGGGTCAGTGCTTCAAGGTCGGGATAATGCGCCTCGTCGCGCAGCTTGTGCAGAAACTCGACCATCACCCGACGACCATAGATGGATTCGTCGAAGTCGAACACGTACACCTCGAGCAGCGGATCGGCGCCGGCCTTCACCGTCGGGCGAACGCCGAGGCTCGCCACGCCGACGCGCGGGGCAGCGCCGAGACCGTGGACGCGCACGGCGAAAATCCCGCTGATCGGCGGCGCGCGCCGCAGCGGAATGTTGGCCGTCGGAAAGCCCAGGTTACGGCCCAGCTTCTGCCCATGGATGACGCGGCCGGAGATCGTGTAGGGGCGTCCCAGCAGCGCTGTCGCACGCTCGAGATCGCCCGCCATCAGCGCAGCGCGAATCGCCGACGACGACGCACGCTCGCCCGCGATGGCGACGGTGCGCAACGCTTCGACGCTGAACGAGCTCGCCGCGGCGCGCAGCGTGGTGAGATCCCCGGCGCGGCCCTTGCCGAAACGAAAATCCTCGCCGACGAGGACCCAGCGCACTCCCAGCCGGCGCACCAGAACGTGCTCGATGAATTCCTCGGCGGAGATTCCCGCGAGGCGCGCGTCAAAGCGGGCAACGTACGTCCGCTCGACCCCGTAGGCCGCGAATCGTTCGAGCTTGGCCCGCAGCGTCGACAGCCGGGGCGGCGCCGAGGCGTGGGCAAAGAATTCGCGCGGGTGCGGGTCGAAGGTCAGCACGGCCGCCGGCAGCGCGAGATCGTCCGCGGCTTCCATGAGCCGGGACAGCATTGCCTGATGGCCGCGATGAACGCCGTCGAAATTGCCGATGGTCAGCGCGACCGGGGTGCCGGCCGACGCTGGCAAGCCGCGAAAAACGCGCACGGAAGGTCCTGAGGCGACGAAAACCTGTGATTTTAGCGGATTTCGGCTTCCAATGCCCTTCGTGGAGGGGTTAACATTCCCGGTTAGTCATCATGGCCTTGCCGAGGCAGCACCCCGTGCCCGACCGTTCTGCAGCGCAGCCGACCCGCCGCACCGTCGTGCGCGGCGCGTATCCCCACGACTGTCCCGACACCTGCACCGTGTTGCCGTGCCAATCGGCGCGCGCATGAACGCCACCCACCCGAGCATGCCGCTTCCAGCGAGCGACGCCGCGACGGAGATCGGCGCGGCGCGCGTCTCGGAGTTGATCCTGCTCGCGGCGAAGGCCAGCGATGTGGACGCGCGGCGTTCCCTTGCCCTCGCCGTCGAGGCGCGCGAGGCGGCGCGGGCGCAGGGCGACGAGCGGCAGCGCGGCGAGGCCCTCTACTGGGAAGGTTGCGCCCTCGATCATCTGCTGGAGCACGGCCGCGCCCTGGCCGCGTTTCAGGACGCGCTCGCCATTGCGGAAGCGCGCGGCGACGGCAATGCGCGCGCCCGGCTGCTGCGGTCGATCGGCTTCACGTTCGACGAGCTCGGAGATTTTCCGGGGGCGCTCGATCATCACCTGCGCGCGCTTGAAATCGAAGAGGCCGCGGGGAACACCGCCGGCCGCGCGGCGACGCTGCGGACGATCGGCGTTGTCTATTCGCGATCGGGCGATCCGGATACAGGGCTCGATTACTTCAAACGGAGCCTCCTGCTCTGCGCCGAAGCGGGCGACGACATCGGGCGCGCCAAGACGCTCAACAACATCGGCGTCAACCTGAACGATGTCGGACGGCACGAGGAATCGCTTTCCGTGCTGAACGAATCGCTGCGTCTTTACCGCCGCGCCGGGCTCACGCTCCAGCACAGCGGCACTCTGGTCAACCTCGGATTGACGCTGGAGAAGCTCGGCCGGCCGACCGAAGCCGAAGCCTCGTTCCAGGAAGCGCTGCTGCTCGCCGAGGCGACCGGTCACATGTTTGGAGTCGTCGATGCCCTGCTGTCGCTCGGCCGTCTGGCGGCTGCGCAGGGGCGGACCGCCGACGCCCGGACCCGGCTCGAATCGGCGTTGGCCGGCGCCGAGCGGCACAATCTCAAGCAGCCGATCTGCGAATGCTGCGATGCGCTCGCGACGCTGCACGAGCAGTGCGGCGAGTTCCGCGAGGCGCTCGCGCTGCACCGGCGGTTCCATGCGTTCGAGCGCGAGGTGCTGCGCCAGTCGTCGGAGCGGCAGCTGCGGGCGGTGCAGACCCGGTACCAGCTGGCCGCCGCGCAGCGCGAAGCCGAGATCCACCGCCTGCGGCACGTCGAGCTTGCCGATGCCAACGCCGAATTGGAGCAGCTCAATTACTCGCTGCGCACGGCCGACCAGCAGAAGTCGAAGCTGCTCGAACAGCTCGAGCGGCAGACTTACGAGGACAGCCTGACCGGGCTTGGCAACCGGCGCCTGCTCGACAAGCGCCTTGCCGACGAATTCAGTCGCGCGATTCGCCATGACCGGCCGCTGGCGGTTGCGCTGCTCGACATCGACCACTTCAAGCGCGTCAACGACCGCTATTCGCACGCGGTCGGCGACGCAACGCTGAAGGAGCTCGCGCGCCTGCTGGTGGCCACGGTCCGCCACACCGACCTCGTCGCGCGCTTCGGCGGCGAGGAGTTCGTGCTGGTGCTCGTCGAAACCGACGCGGCTGCGGCGCAATGGGCCTGCGAAAAGTTGCGGCTCGCCGTCGCCACGCACGACTGGAAACGCGTGCATTCCGGGCTAGGCCTCACGGTGAGCGTCGGCTACTGCGCGGACACGACCGTTGCCGGGTTCGAACGGATGCTTGCCATTGCGGACCGCAACCTGTACGTGGCGAAGTCGAAAGGCCGCAATTGCGTGGTCGGCGCCGCCGGCAACGAAGCCGCCCGCAGCGCGTAACCCGCGCTACAGCTTGCGGACGAGCCCCACCATCACGCCGAAAATCTCCAGCGCGGCCTCGGGGCGGATCACCGGATAGCCCTTGTTTTCGGGCTTGAGCACAAAGCGGCCGCGGTCGAGGTCGAGGCGCTTCAGCGTGAACTCGTTGTCGACGATGGCGACGACAATGTCGCCGCGCTTGGCGGACGGTGTCTTTTCGACGACGACGAGGTCGCCGTCGAGGATGCCGGCGTCGATCATCGAATCTCCCTTCACGCGGACCAGCACCGTCTGCGAGGGCCGCTCGATCAGGTAATCGTCGATGGTCAGCGCATCAGCCGGGGCGTCGTCGATGCGGCTCGGCATGCCCGCGTGCACGGGATCGGCGGCGAGCGGGCGTTCGAAAAACCGCTTGGTCGGCGCGAGCCGCTTGTCGGGCGTCGAATCGACGAAACCGGCGAGCTTGAGCCGTGCGACCATCGCGGCGACCGATGACTTGGAGCGGAGGCCGAGGAGCTGCCCGATCGATGCGTAGGACGGCAGCGCACGATGGCGGGCGTAGTAATCCTGGAGCGATTCGAGATAGGAACGATCGTTCGACATGGCGGTACAATAGCGAACGAACGTTCGAGCGTCAAGTGCGCCGGTTTTCGCTGCTTGGCCATCCGTAACCTATGCGCTTCTTCTCCCCTGCCCTCGCCTTCGTCGATCTCGAAACCACCGGCACGACGGCGGCGGGTGACCGCATAACGGAGGTCGGCATCGTGCGTGTCGACGCCGATCCCGAGGGTCTCGTACCGCCGGTAGTCAGCGAATGGAGCACGCTGGTGAACCCCGGCGTTTCGATTCCACCGGAAATCCAGGCGCTGACCGGAATCACCAACGCGATGGTGCGCGATGCGCCGCCGTTCGCCGCCATCGCGGACCAGGTCGCGGCGCGCACCGCCGATGCGCTGTTCGTCGCCCACAACGCCCGCTTCGACTACGGTTTCCTCAAGCACGCGTTCGCGCGCCTCGATCGCGCGTACACGGCGCGCGTGCTGTGCACGGTACGCCTGTCGCGCCGGCTGTTCCCGGAGGCGGACCGGCACAATCTCGACAGCGTGATCGCCCGCCATGCGTTGCCTGCCGCCGGGCGGCACCGGGCTCTGGGCGATGCGCGGGTGCTGTGGGCGTTCGTGCAGGCGCTCTACCGCGACCTGCCCGCCGCGACGATCGAAGCCGCGGCGCGGCGCGTCCTCAAGACGCCGAGCCTGCCGCCGCAACTGGCGCCGGACGCCATCGATGCCCTGCCCGAGGCACCGGGCGTCTACCTGTTCTACGGTCTCAACCCGCTGCCGCTGTACATCGGCAAGAGCAAGAACCTGCGCGAGCGCGTCGGCGCGCACTTTTCCTCCGATTACCGGTCGGGCACCGATCTGCGGCTCTCGGCCGAGATCCGGCGCATCGAGTTCGAGGAAACGGCGGGCGAGATCGGCGCGCTGTTGCGCGAGTCGGCAATGGTGAAATCGCTGCTGCCCGCGCACAACCACGCGCTGCGGCGCAAACTGGAATCCGGCGTGCTCGAACTGCCCGACGAGCCCGGTCCGCCGCGCTACGTTGCGGCTGCCGGTGTCGAACCGGGCGAACTCGCCGGCCGCTTCGGTCCGTTCTCGTCCAAACGCCAGGCGCGCGAGACCTTGCGCCACCTCGCCGCCGAACACGGGCTGTGCTGGAAGGCGCTGGGTCTCGAACGCCGGCTCGGACCCTGCTTCGCGCGGCAGGTGGCGCGCTGCGCCGGCGCCTGCGTCGGCGCCGAGTCGGCGGCCGCGCACCATGCACGATTGCGCGACGCGCTCGCGGCGTGCGCGATTCCGCCGTGGCCCTTTGCCGGCCCCGCGGCGATCCGCGAACCCGCATTGCTGGGCGGCCGCGTCGACGTCCACGTTGTCAACGACTGGTGCTGGCTGGGGACGGCGCAGGACGACGGCGAACTCGGACGATTGCTCGAAGCGCCGCCGCGTCCGCAATTCGATGCCGATATCGCCCGGCTGCTGATGCGTACGCTGCAACGCGGGCGCCTTGCCGCAACGGCATTGAGCTGAACCGCGCGCCCAGGGCGCCCGTCGCGGCTCAGAGGCTGAGAGTTTTTCGAGCGTGCCCGAGCAGCGCGCCGGAAGGCGGCCGATCGAGGCGCAAAGCGCAGCCATAGCTCGGGCTATGGCGAGCATTGGCAACGACGAGCGGGCGTCTTCTGGCGTGATGAGCGGGCATGATCGAAAGACTCTCAGCCTCTCAGCCTCTCAGCCTGCAGGCGGCGGGCGATCCGGCAGCGAGAACGCGAACGTGGTCCCCTTTCCGGGCGCGCTGGCCACCCGGATCGTGCTGCCGTGCAGCTCGACGAAGCGCTTCGCCAGCGCGAGCCCCAGGCCCGTCCCTTCGTGCTTTCGCGCCGCGTCGGTGCCGACCTGGCGGAACTCCTCGAACAGCGCTGCCTGGTCCTGCGCCGAGATGCCGATTCCGGTGTCCGCGACGGAGATCTCGACGCCGCCCGCGCCGCGCTTCGCCGCCAGCGCCACGCGCCCGCCGTCCGGCGTGAATTTGACGGCGTTCGACAGCAGGTTGAGCAGGATCTGGCGGACCTTGCGCTCGTCGGCGACGATCGAGCCGACGTCCGCGGCTACGTCGAGCCCGAGGTCGATCCCGTGCCGTGTCGCCCGTTCGCGGACCAGCGTCAGGGCGCCCTGCAGCGTGCCGGCGAGATCGAACGGCGCAAGCTCGAGCTCCATTTTTCCCGCCTCGACCTTGGACAGATCGAGGATGTCGTTGATCAGCGAGAGCAGGTGACCTCCCGAGGTGAAGATGTCGTGGATGTATTCCGCCTGCTTGGCGTTGAGCTCGCCGAACAGGCGTTCCTCGAGCACCTCGGAAAAGCCGATGATCGCGTTGAGCGGCGTGCGCAGCTCGTGCGACATGTTGGCGAGGAACTCCGACTTGTGCCGGTTCGCCGCCTCGAGCTGGTGATAGAGCCGCGCGAGCTCGCCGTTCATCCGGTTGAGGTTCGTGGCCAGCGCGCCGAACTCGTCCCGGTTCGGCACGCTGACCTGCCGCGAGAAATCACCGGCTGCGATCTCGTTGAACCGCACATCCATCTGCCGCACCGGTCCAAGCAGCGACCATGAAATGGCGTAGCCCAGCGCCAGCGCGAGCAGCATGCTGCCGATGGCGATCGCGATGACCAGCCGGCGCGAATCGGCATATCCCTGCTGGCTTTCGTCGATCCGGGCCACCATGTCGGCCTCGGCCTTGTTGACCAGCTCGTTGGTGAGGCGTTCGAGGCGGTCGGCCAGCGGCCCGGCCCGCCCGATCTGCGCCTCGCGGCCCTCGACGACCTTGCCCGCGCGGATCAACTGGATGACCTCGGTCACCACGCCGATGAACGCTTCGTAATCGAACCGCACACGGCCGAGCAGCTCGACCTCGTCCTGCGCCACGAACTGGAGCCGGTCGAGGTCGTAACCGAACTGGTTGAGCTGGCGCAGGGTCGCGTCGAGCGTGCGTTCGTCGGGCGCGAGCAGCGCCGACGCGACGCTGTAGAGCTGCGACGTCGTGTCGTGCTGGATCTGCCGGTACGCGGCGATCTTGCGCTGGAGCTTGACGAAGTCCTCCGCGCGCTGGTTGACGCGGCCGAGCTCGGCCAGCCCCACCACGCCCACGAGGACCAGCAGCCCGGTGATGGCGAGAAACGCCGCCAGCAGCTTGGCGTAGACGGTGGCCGGTGCACGCGCCACGGCCTCGGGCAACCATCGCAGCAGCGGAGGTTTCACTCGCGGAGCAGCTTCTGCAGGTCCCTCTGCATCTCGCCGGGATCGAAGCGAACGCCGAGATACTGGACCCGGAGCATTCCGGAGCGGTCGATGAGCGACGTCAGGAAGAGGTGGTCGACGCCGCCACGTTCGCTCTTCCTCGCGTACACACCGTAGCGCCGGAGGACCTCCGCGATCTCGCCCGGCGTGCCGGTGAGGAAGCTCCAGCCCTCGACATTCGCGCCCTGCGCTCTGGCATAGGCGCGCAGCACCTCGGGCGTGTCAACCTCCGGATCCACGGTGATCGAGACGAACCGGACCCGCGGCCCGAAGTCGCGGCCCAGGCGGCGCCGGATCTCTGCCATCTTCGCGGTGAGCAACGGGCAGGTGTCGGTGCACGCGGCGTAGATGAACGTCACCGCGAGCACCTTGCCGCGCAGGTCGCTGAGCGCGACACGCTCGCCCGTCTCCGCCGTCAACGCGAATTGCGGCGCCGGCCCGACCACCGGCAAGCGCGCATCTTCCAGGGTGGCGTGCGCCGACGCGCCGGCGGCAGGCGCCAGCAGCAACGCAACGAAAAAAACGGCCCGGCCACAGGACGACAGCATCGTCATCGGTCAGACCTTGAGTTCTCGCCTGAGCTGGTCGAGCACGCGCCAGTCCGTGCCCTGGCTGATCAGCTTCTGCGGCGGGCTCCCGACCATGCCGGCTTCGCGCAGCCGCAAGGCGTAGAACCGCACCGTCTCCTCGGGATTGTAGTCGCGCCAGCGGCCGTACGGAATCTCGCGCAGCGCCTGCCGCGCGTACTCCGGCGAAGTCGCGAAGCCCTGGTCGAGATAGGCCTTGGCGCCGCGGTCGGGATCGGTGGCGCAGATCTCGCTGCCCTTGATGATGGCGCGCAGCGCGCGCTTGGTCGCGATGGGATTCTTCTGCGCGAACTCGCGGTTGGCGGCGACCATGCAGCAGAAGTATTGGGACCAGGGCCGGTCGACCGCACTGTTCAGCACCACGTGACCGATGCGCTTCGCGCGCAGTTCCTGGGGGTCGGGCGGGAAGCCGAGGTAGGCGTCGATCGTGCCCTCGGCCAGCATCTGCTTCGCCTGCGCGCCGGAGTGGGTCACCCAGTCGATGTCGCGGCGTGGATCGAGCCCGACCGACGTCGCGATGCTGGCCAGAAAGATGTGCTGAGCGGAGTCGAGGGCGAGTATGTTGACCCGCTTGCCCTTGAGGTCGGTGATCGTGCGGATTTTCTGCGTGGCGAACAGCTCGAAGCAGCCGGTGTGAATTCCGGCCAGCACCGATATCGGCGCCTCGCGATCGAGCCCGACGACCAGAGGCGCGGCGAAATTCATCGAGATGTCGAGCCGGCCGGCGCCGAGATCCCGGGTGCCCGAAAGCCCGCCCACGCCGTCGCCCCAGGGCACGTACTGGATGTCCGCAAATCCTTCCGCGCGCAGCAGGTCCTCGGCCACGAACTGCGGCGCGATGCAGATGCTCGGCACCTTGCCCAGCCGGATGCGCGTCGTTTCCGGCGGCGGCTCCGCGCCGGCGGACTGCGATGCGATGCCGCCGAGGCCCGCCGCCGCGGCCGCACGCAGGAAATCGCGCCGGCTCCACGTCGCGTGCGTCAAGTCTTCATCTCCTTGCGCAGCTGATCGAGCGCGCGCCAATCCGTTCCCTGGCTGATGAGCTTCTGCGGCGGATTCCTGACCATGCCCGCTTCGCGCAGCCGCAGCGCGTAGAACCGCACCGTCTCCTCGGGGTTGTAGTCGCGCCAGTGACCGTACGGCAGCTCGCGCAGCGCTTGCCGCGCGTGGTCGGGATTCGGGGTGTAGCCCTGGGCAAGGTAGGCCTTCACACCGAGGTCGGGGTCGCTCGCGCAGAGTTCGCTCGCCTTCAGGATCGCGCGCAGCGCCCGCTTCGCGGCAACGGGATGCTTGCGTACCCAGTCGCGGTTGGCGGCGACCATGCAGCAGAAGTATTGCGACCATGGCCGATCGATCGCGCTGTTGAGCAGCATCCGCCCGATCTTCTTCTCACGCAGCTCCTGGGGGTCGGGAGGAAAGCCGAGATACGCGTCGATCTTGCCTTCGCCGAGCAGCCGCTTCCCCTCGGCCGCCGGCTGGTAGACCCACTCGATGTCGCGGTTCGGATCGAGACCGACCGAGGTGGCAATGCTCGCGAGGAACACGTGCTGTGCCGATTCCTTCGCCAGCACCGAGACCGTCCTGCCCTTCAGATCCTTGATGCTGCCAACGCGCGCCGATCCGAACAGCTCGAAGCAGCCGGCATGCACGCCGCCGAGCAGCAGGATTTCGGCGCCGCGGTCGAGCCCGATGACCAGCGGCGCCGCGAAGTTCATGCCCATGTCGCTGCCGCCTTCGCTCATCATCTGGGTGCCGGGGACCCCGCCGGCCGCCATGCCGGAACCGACGTATGAAATATCGGTGAAGCCTTCGGCGCGCAGCAAGTCCTCGGCCACGTACTGCGGCGCGAGGCAGATGCTGGGAACCTTGGCGAGACGGATGCGCGTCGTTTCCGGCGGCGGCTCGGCATGCGCGGATTTCGATCCGATGCCGGCGATGCCGGCCACGCCGGCGGCCCCCAACAGACGAAGGAATTCACGGCGGGTCTCGCGCATGGTGCAGTCCTCCCCGGCGCTGCCCGAACTCGTCGCCACCGCGCGATCCGGGCGAGCGGATAGGCGCGACTCTAGGCCTCCTCGATCCGGGTGTCCATACCGGTCCGCGTTGGAGCGATCGAGTTACGATCACCGGCACCGGCACCGGCACCGGCGCGGTGATTGCGCTGCCCGCCGTCGACGTGCAATCGGGCAACGGTGCCTGCATCGGGATGCCGGGGAATATTCGCGGCCCGGAGGATTTGCGACCGGCGGGTCGGTGTGCCACAATACATGCCGTTGTGACACCTGAAGGACGCACCATGAAGAGTCTCAGCATCCGGGAATTTCGCAAGGAGTTGACGCAGCTCGATGAACTGGTGTCGCGCGAGGGTGAGGTGGTGGTCACGCGCCGCGGCCAGCCGATAGCACGGCTGCTCCCGCTGCGCAGCAAGCAGCGGCTGCCGTCACACGCCGATCTGCGCGCCAGCATGCCGCGCCTGAAGAAAGGCAGCGAACAGCACATCCGCACCGAGCGGGATGAGCGATGACGGGGCCCTACATCGACACCAGCGCACTGGCGAAGTGGTATCTCAACGAGCCGTTTTCCGAGCAGTTCGAGGCCTTCATCCGGGAGCAACCCGCAGCGGCTATCAGCCGCCTGACCGTCGTCGAGTTCCGCTGCCTGCTCGCCCGGCGGCGGCGGGCCGGCGAGGTCACTAAAGCCATCGAAACGCGCGTGTACGCCGCGTTCGAGAAAGATGTTGGTGCGGGATTTCTGCAGGTGTACCCGGTTGCTGACGAGCACCTGATCGCGGCGCTGGGTCTGATCACGCGTCTCGGCCGGTACCCGTTGCGAACCCTGGATGCCCTGCATCTGGCGATCGCCCAGGGAATTCCATGCCGACGGCTGGCCACCGCAGACAAGACCATGGCTGATGCCGGAAGAGCGGCGGGTCTGGGCGTTGCGCGTTTTTTTTGACCCTGCCGCGCGCCCTGCGGGTCGCCTTTATCAGCGCCCATGGGATGGTGCGCGAACCGAAGTGGCGGCGATGCTTGCTCCCGAGATGCAGCAGATGTGGGGCGGGTTCCTGCGTACCGGCGCAAGCCCGGCGGCCGGACTGGCGCTCCTTCGGCTGAACGAGGAGACCGACGTCGGGCCGGCGCTTGTGGCGATTCACGTCCCGACGCTCGTCCTGCATCGCGCCGGCGATCGGCTGATCGCCGTCGAGCACGGCCGGTATCCGGCCGCGAACATCGCCGATGCGAAACTCGTCGAGTCGCCCGACGTCGACCATATCCCGTGGGTCGGCGGAGGCGAAGAAATCACGGCGGAGACGCCGTGCGGCGGGAACTGGCGCGCTGCCGGGGGCGCGAGGTCAAGACCACCGGCGACGGCTTCCTCGCCACGTTCGACGGCCCCGGCCGTACGATTCAATGCGCGCAGGCGATCACGGTTGCGGCGCAGAGCCTGGGCATCGAAGTGCGCGCAGGGTTGCACACCGGCGAGTGCGAACTGCTCGGGCCGGACATCAGCGGTGGCATCGCCGTGCACGTCGCCGCCCGTGTCGCAGCCAAGGCCGGTCCCGGCGAGGTGCTCGCGTCGCGGATGCTCAAGGATCTCGTCTCGGGGTCCGGAATCCGTTTCAAGGACTGCGGCCGGCACGTCATGAAGGGCGTGCCCGGGAAGTTCGCGCTCTACGCGGCACTGGCCGATTGAGCGGCTGCCCCTTGACGCGCCGGCCGCCACCGGAAACAATCGGACTCCCGGCCCAGGACCACCGCAATCCTGAGGAACCCCCATGTCGCTGACCACGCCGGCCGCGCGCCGCGATCTCTCCTTCCACCTGCATCCCGCCACCAACCTGCGCCAGGTGCAGACCGAAGGGCCGCTCGTCATCGTTCGCGGCGACGGCGTCCATGTGTACGACGACGAGGGCCGCCGCTATCTCGAAGGCATGGCGGGCCTGTGGTGCGCGTCGCTCGGCTTTTCCGAGCGGCGGCTCGCCGATGCCGCGTACAGGCAGATGTGCGAGCTGCCCTTCTATCACAGCTTCGGCGGCAAGGTGCCGGCGATCAGCGCCGAGCTGGCCGAACGGCTGGTGCGGATCGCGCCGGCCGGCATGGCCCGCGCGCTGTTCGCCAATTCCGGCTCCGAGGCCAACGACACGGCGATCAAGCTGGCCTGGTACATCAACAACGCCCTTGGCCGGCAGCAGAAGAAGAAGATCATCTCCCGGCAGCGCGCGTATCACGGCGTGACGATCGCGGCAGCCAGCCTCACCGGGCTCGCCTTCGCGCACACCGACTTCGACCTGCCGATCGCCCGCATCCTGCACACCGATTGCCCCTACCCGTACCGGGGCGCGCAGAAGGGCGAGAGCGAGGAGGCGTACGCTGCGCGGCTCGCCGACACGCTGGAGCAGCTGATCCTGCGCGAAGGCCCGGACACCGTCGCGGCGTTCTTCGCCGAGCCGGTGATGGGCGCCGGCGGCGTCATCGTCCCGCCGGCGACGTATTTCGATCGCATCCAGCCGATCCTGCGCAAGTACGACATCCTGTTCGTCGCCGACGAAGTGATCTGCGGCTTCGGGCGCACCGGCAACATGTTCGGATCGCAGACGTTCAACCTGCAGCCCGACATCATCACGGTCGCCAAGGGACTCTCTGCCGGCTATCTGCCGATCTCCGCAAACCTGGTTTCCGGCAAGCTCTACGACATCCTCCTCGCGCAAAGCGACAAGCTCGGCATCTTCGGCCACGGCTACACCTACTCGTCGCATCCCGTTCCTGCGGCGGTGGCGCTGGAGACGCTGAAAATCTACGAGGAGCGCGACATCGTCGGCGCGGTTCGGCGGGTCGGTCCGCGGATGCAGGCGGGGATCCGCAGCCACGCCGATCACCCGCTGATCGGCGAGGCGCGAGGGCTGGGCCTCATCGGCGCCGTCGAACTGGTGCGCGACAAGGCCACCAGGCAGAGCTTCGAGACCAAGGCCGGCGTGGCCGCCTACCTCGTTCGCCGGGCACAGCACCACGGAGTGATCCTGCGCAACATGCCGGGCGACATCGTGGCCTTCAGCCCGCCGCTCGTCATCACCGAGGCGGAAATCGACGAGATGCTGGGCGGCTTCGGCAAGGCGCTCGACGACACCTGGGCGATGGTGCGGGAACGGGGCCTCGTATGAGCAGAGCCTCCATCACACGCCGAGTGCGCGCCCTCGCGACGATCGGACGGCCGGCTCACCGGACCCTCGCGGCCCCCACCCGATGACGCAACCCATCGTCCGCTTCGTCGGCATCGGCAAGACCTACGACGGCGTCACCCGCGTCGTCGACAACCTCGATCTCGACGTCGAGCGCGGCGAATTCCTGACGCTGCTCGGCCCCTCCGGCTCCGGCAAGACGACGACGCTGATGATGCTGGCCGGCTTCGAAGCGCCGACTTCCGGCGAGATTCTGCTCGACGACAAGCCGCTGTCGCGGCTGCCGCCGTACAAGCGCGCCATCGGCATGGTGTTCCAGAACTACGCGCTGTTCCCGCACATGACGGTCGCCGAGAACATCGGTTTCCCGCTTTCCGTGCGGGGCATCGCTCGCGACGAGATCGCGAAGCGCGTCGAACGCGCCCTCGACATGGTGCAGCTGGGCAGCTTCGGCGACCGCCGCCCGGCGCAGCTCTCCGGCGGCCAGCAGCAGCGCATCGCTGTCGCCCGCGCGCTGGTGTTCGAGCCGAAGCTGGTGCTGATGGACGAGCCGCTGGGCGCGCTCGACAAGCAGCTGCGCGAGCAGATGCAGCTCGAGATACGCCGGCTGCACCAGCGCCTCGCGGTCACCATGGTGTACGTCACGCACGACCAGCACGAGGCGCTGACGATGTCGGACCGCATCGCCGTGTTCCACCGCGGCAGGGTCCAGCAGCTCGACAGCCCGGAGAAAATCTACGAGGAGCCCGTCAATGCTTTCGTCGCCCGGTTCATCGGCGAAAACAACCGGTTCGACGGCAGTCTCGAAGCCGTCAGCGGCAACCGGTGCACGATACTTATCGCGGGGGATGTCCGCATCGAAGGCGCGCTGGCGAGCCCGCTCGCCCCGGGCAGCCGCGTGACCGTCTCGCTGCGGCCGGAACGGGTGCAAATCGCTCCGGCGGAGCATATAATTCGAGCGAATCCCGGATGCCATCTTGCCGGCACGCTGCGCGAGGTGATCTACCTCGGCGATCACGTGCGGGCGCGCGTCGCCCTGCCCGGCAACGACGATTTCACGGTCAAGCGCCCGATCGACGAGGCGCACAAGCTGCCGGCGGTCGGCGGCGTGGTCGAAGTGGCGTGGGCGCCGGCGCACTGCCGGGCGCTTGCGCGGGAAGAGGAAGCGGTCTAACTCCTGGAGGAAGAAATGTTCAAGTACCCATTGCTCAAAGTTGGCGTGCTGGCCGGTGCGGCAGTGTTGCTGTCGGCCGGCGCTGTCGCGCGCGACCTGACGGTCGTGTCGTGGGGTGGCGCCTATCAGGACGCCCAGCGCGAAGCGTATTTCAAGCCCTACATGGCGACCGGCGCCAAGATGGCCGAGGAAAACTGGGATGGCGGCGTAGGCACGCTGCGCGCCAAGATCCAGGGCGGCAGCAACAACTGGGACGTGGTCCAGGTGGAATCCGACGAGCTCCTCCTCGGCTGTGAGGAAGGCCTCTACGAAAAGCTCGACTGGGGCAAGCTCGGCGGCAAGGACAAGTATCTTGCCGATGCGGTCAACGATTGCGGCGTCGGCGCCATCGTCTACAGCTTCATCCTCGCCTACGACGGCGACAAGATCAAGACTGATCCGCCGAAGAGCTGGGCCGATTTCTTCAATCTGCAGAAGTACCCCGGCAAGCGCGCGCTGCGCAAGGGTCCGAAGACCACGCTGGAAATCGCGCTGATGGCCGACGGCGTCGCGCCGAAGGACGTCTACGCGACGCTGGCCACGCCGGCCGGCGTCGACCGTGCCTTCAAGAAACTGGACGAGATCAAGGGGAGCATGGTGTGGTGGGAAAAGGGCGCCCAGCCGCCGCAGCTTCTCGCCTCGGGCGAAGTGGTGATGACCGACGCCTACAACGGCCGCATCGCCGCCGCCAACGACAAGGACAAGAAGAACTTCAAGATCGTCTGGATGAACAATCTTTACACGATCGACTCGTGGGTGATCATGAAGGGCACGCCGAACAAGGCGGACGCGGAGAAGTTCCTCGTCTTCGTCAACGACCCGCAGAACCAGAAGAACCTTCCGCCGAAGATCCCCTACGGCGTGACCGCGAAGGCCTCGACCGCTCTGATCGACAAGAACGTGCTGCCGAACCTCGCGACCGCGCCGCAGAACATCGCCGCAGCGCTCTACATCAACGACAAGTTCTGGCTGGAGAACCTCGACAAGCTGAATCAGCGCTTCAACGCGTGGGTAGCGAAGTAGCCCGTCCGCGCTGACTGCGCAGCGTCGATGACCTGCGTGATCGTGACGCCCGATCGTGCGCGAGGCGGTCGCGGCGGCGCGGCACGGGGTGTCGCGCTCCGATGAGCGGCATCGCCACCGCCGCCGCGCCGGCCGCCGACCCGGCGGCCGCGCTGCGGCAGGCGCTCCGGAAAAGCGAGCGACGGGAGCAGCTGAAAGCGGCGGCGCTGGTGCTGCCGCTTCTTGTTTTCCTGCTGGGCTGTTTCGTCGCGCCGATCGGCGCGATGCTCGCCCGCGGCATCACGGACTCCGACATTGCGCGGATCCTGCCGCGGGTCACCGCGGAGCTCGGACGCTGGGACCGCCGCGAGCTGCCGCCCGAGACGGCGTACGCCGCGCTGATCACCGACATCCGCGCCGCCCGCGACGCCGGCGCGCTCGCGAGCGCCGCGACGCGCCTCAATTACGACGTCGCCGGCTTCCGGTCGCTGATGTTTGCCACCAGCCGCGCCCTGCCCCTCGAGCTGACCGTCTCGGCCCGCGAAACGCTGCTCACGATCGATCCGAAGTGGGGCGAGCGCGAAACGTGGATGTCGCTGCGCCGTGCGGCCGGGCCGGTCACCGATTTCTACCTGCTCGCTGCGCTCGACCTGCGGCACGACGCGAGCAACGAAATCGTCGGTGCCCCTCCCGAGCAGGCGGTGTTCCGCAACGTCCTCGGCCGCACGCTGTGGATTTCCGGCATGGTCACGCTGCTGTGCCTGCTGCTCGGGTATCCCGTCGCATTCTTCATTGCCCGCCAGCCGCCCGCGCGGGCTTCGCTGCTGCTGTTTCTCGTGCTTCTGCCGTTCTGGACGTCGCTGCTGGTGCGCACCGTGGCGTGGGTGGTGCTGCTGCAGCGGGAAGGCATCCTCAACAGCCTGCTGCTGTCGCTCGGCCTCGTCACCGAGCCGATCCGGATGATCTTCAACCGCTTCGCCGTGTACGTCGCGATGGTGCACGTGCTGCTGCCGTTCATGGTCCTGCCGCTGTACGCGGTGATGAAGGGCATCCCGCCCTCCTATGTCCGCGCCGCATCGTCGCTCGGCGCCCGGCCCGCGACGGCGTTCCGGCGCGTCTACCTGCCGCAGACGCTGCCGGGTGTGGGCGCCGGCTGCCTGATGGTGTTCATCCAGGCGCTGGGCTACTACATCACGCCGGCGCTGGTGGGCGGCGCCGACGACCAGATGATCAGCTACTTCATCGCGTTCTACGCGAGCAAGACGGTGAACTGGGGGATGGCGGCGGCGCTGTCGATCATGCTGCTCGCTGCGACGCTGGCCTTGTATGCCGTCTACAACCGCCTCGTCGGCGTCGAGAAAATGCGGCTGGGGTGACGCGATGCGCGAGGCCAATCGGACGATCGGAGAGCGCTGCGCGGACGTCGGGCTGGCGCTGCTGACGGCGCTCGTGCTGGTGTTCCTGGTGGCGCCGATCGTCATCATCGTGCCGCTTTCCTTCTCGTCCGGATCGTTCTTCCACTACCCCCTGCCCGGCTTCAGCCTGCGCTGGTACCAGGATTTCTTCGCGTCCTCGTTCTGGCTGCCGTCGGTGTGGAACAGCCTGATCGTGGGCACCTCGGCGACGCTTCTGGCAACGCTGCTCGGCACGCTTGCGGCGCTCGGCATCTGGCGCACGCGCTTTCCGGGGCAGGGCCTGTTGCTGGCGGTGCTGATCTCACCGATGGTGGTGCCGGTGATCATCGTGGCGGTCGGCGTGTACTTCGCCTTCGCGCCGCTCGGCCTGACCAACGGCTACGCGGGATTGATCCTCGCCCACACGACGCTGGCCGCACCGTTTGTCGTGGTCACGGTGCTGGCCACGCTGGCCGGCTTCGATCGCTCGCTGCTGCGCGCCGCCGCGAGCCTCGGCGCGCGTCCCCTGACAACGTTCCGCCGCGTGACGCTGCCACTGATCCTGCCCGGCGTGCTGTCCGGCGCCGTGTTCGCGTTCGCGGCATCGTTCGACGAGGTCGTCGTCGCGCTGCTGATCGCCGGCCCCGGCCAGCGGACGCTCCCGCGGCAGATGTTCGCCGGCATCAACGACAACATCAGCCTCACGATCACCGCGGCGGCGACGATGCTGATCGCGTTGTCGCTCGGGTTCATGGTATTCGTGAGCTGGTTGCGGTGGCGCAGCGAGCGATTGCGGCGGCCCGGCTGAGCGATTACGCCGGCGCCCGTTCTCGCTTGACCATCTCCGGGCAACGCCGTGGCGTCATTCTTGTCCCATCTTGCGCTCGAAGAATGCAGCCTGCTGCTGCGCGCTGACGAAGTGATACAGTGAGATGCAGCAAGACTCGCCCCCCATGCCCGCTCCCATCGCCGCCGACTCGGAGGCACGCCCCCCCCGCGCCACGCACCGCGGCCGACTGTTCCGCAAGTATCTGCTGCTGATCCTCACGCTGGTGAGCGGCGCGCTGCTCGCGTCCGGCGCGATCAGCGTCTACTTCTCCTACCAGGAAAACAAGTCGGCGCTGGCCAGCCTGCAGCACGAAAAGGCGGTGGCGGCGGCGTCGCGGATCGAGCAGTACATCCGGCAGATCGAGCAGCAGCTCAAGTACGCGGCGCTGCCGCAACTCGACGCCGGCGACGTCGAATTGCGGCGCATCGAATTCCTGAAGCTCCTGCGCCAGGCACCGGAAGTGACCGACATCGTCCAGGTGGACGCCTCCGGTCGCGAGCTGATTGCCGTATCGCGCCTCGGGATGGATGTGGTCGCGTCGGGCAAGGACCGCTCGCAGGAGCCGGCCTTTCGCGGCGCCAGGCGCGGGCAGGCCTGGTTCGGGCCGGTGTACTTCCGCAAGGAGACCGAACCCTACATGACGATCGCGATCCGGTCTGGCGGTGACGCCGGTCCCGTGACCGTCGCCGAGGTGAATCTCAAGTTCATCTGGGACGTGGTCACGCGGATCAAGATCGGCGACAAGGGCAAGGCCTACGTCGTCGACGGCAACGGCTTTCTCGTCGCCGATCCCGACATCGGACTGGTACTGCGCAAGACCAACCTGTCGGGCCTCGCGCACGTGAAGGCGGCAGCAGGCAGCCCGAAATCGGACGAGTCGGCGATGCTGTCGAGCGATCTGGCCGGCACCAAGGTCCTGACGTCGGCCGCCCCGATCGAGCCGCTCGACTGGAAGGTGTTCGTCGAACAGCCGGTCGCCGAGGTCTATGCCAAGCTGGACGCTTCGATCGTGCGCACCGGCCTGCTGCTGCTCGCGGGTCTCGTGATCTCCGCGTTGGGCGCGCTGGCGCTGGCGCGCGGCATGGTGCGCCCGATACGAACGCTCGACGAAGGCGCGCGGCGTATCGGTGCTGGCGATCTCGACCAGAAGATCGAAATCCACAGCGGCGACGAGCTCGAGGGACTCGCCGACCAGTTCAACCGGATGAGCGCGCAGTTGCGCGACTCGTATGCGGGCCTGGAGCGCAAGGTCGACGAACGCACGGCCGAGTTGAGCGAGGCGCTCCAGCAGCAGAAGGCCTCGGCCGAAGTGCTGGGCGTCATCAGCAGTTCGATTTCCGACGCCAAGCCCGTCTTCGACAAGATCCTGCAGAGCTGCCAGCGGCTGTTCGACGGACATATCCTCGGCGTGTTGCTCGTTGGCGACGACGGAATGATTCATGCCGCCGGTTCCGCCGGAGCGGCCAGCCCGGAGCGCTATCGGGAATTGTTTCCGATGCCGGTGACGCGCGAATCGGGCTCCGGCAGCGCCATACTCGAGCGGCGGGTCATGCATTATCCGGACACCGGCCGCGACGACGTACCCCCGGGGCTCAAGCGCGGGCGGCAGGCGATCGGCTTCGGCTCGGCCCTGTTCGCGCCGCTGCTGCTCGAAGGACGGGCCTTGGGCGTGCTCTGGGTCGGGCGTACGGTGCAGGCGCCGTTCAGCGACAAGCAGATCGGGATGCTGAAGACGTTCGCCGACCAAGCGGTGATCGCAATCGAGAATGCGCGCCTGTTCAACGAGACGAAGGAGGCGCTCGAGCAGCAGACCGCCATCAGCGAGATCCTGCGGGTGATCTCGAGTTCCCCGACCGACGTGCAGCCGGTGCTCGACGCGATCGCAGAGCGCGCGGCGCATCTGTGCGACGCGTCTGCGGCTTCGATGCACCTTACCGACGGGGATACGCTGCGGCACCTCGCGTCCAAGGGACCATCGCCCGATCCGGTGAGTAGCGTCGACGCGCTGCCGATCAACCGCGATTCGATCTCCGGTCGTGCACTGCTTGACCGGGAGACGATCCAGGTGCGCGACATGCAGGCCGAGGGTACCGAGTACCCTCTCAGCCACGAGATCGCGGTGCGCTTGGGCCATCGCACCGTGGTCGTCACACCGCTCTATCGCGAGGGCAAGGCATTCGGGACGATCCTGCTGCGCCGGGCGGACGTGCGACCGTTCAGCGAACGCGAAATCGGGCTCTTGCGCACCTTCGGCGACCAGGCCGCGATCGCGCTCGAGAACGTCCGCCTGTTCCGCGAAATCCAGGACAAGAGCCGGCAGCTCGAGACCGCGAACCAGCACAAGTCCGAGTTCCTGGCGAACATGTCGCACGAGCTGCGCACGCCGCTCAACGCGATCATCGGCTTTTCCGAGGTGCTGCTCGAGCGGCTGTTCGGCGAGATCAACGACAAGCAGGACGACTACCTGAAGGACATCCACTCGTCCGGCCGGCACCTGCTCACGCTGATCAACGACATCCTCGACCTGTCGAAGGTCGAGGCCGGACGCATGGAGCTCGAGCTGTCGACGTTCGACCTGTCGGCCGCGATCTCCAACGCGATGACGCTGGTGCGCGAGCGGGCCCAGCGGCACGGCATCGTGCTCGGTCAGGAAGTCGATCCGGACCTGGGCGAGCTCGTCGCCGACGAGCGCAAGTTCAAGCAGATTCTCCTCAACCTGCTGTCGAACGCCGTCAAGTTCACGCCCGACGGCGGGCGCATCGACGTGAGCGCGCGCGCGGACGGAGACAATGTGGTGGTCGCCGTGCACGATACCGGCATCGGCATCGCACCCGAGGACCACGCGGCCGTGTTCGAGGAGTTTCGCCAGGTCGGCCGCAATTACACCAACAAGCAGGAGGGCACCGGACTCGGATTGGCGCTCACCCGGAAGTTCGTCGAGCTGCACGGCGGCACGATCCGGGTCGAGAGCCAACCCGGCCAGGGCTCGACATTCACCTTCACCCTACCGGCCAAGCGATGACTCTCATACTGATCGTCGAAGACAACGAAAAGAACATGAAGCTCGTCCGCGACGTGCTCCAGGTGAAGGGCTACGCCACGGTCGAGGCGGTGACCGGTGAGGACGGCATACGCCTCGCCGCGGAGCGCAAGCCCGATCTCATCCTGATGGACATCCAGCTGCCGGGGATGAACGGGATCGACGCGCTCAAGGTCCTGCGGGCGGACCCGGCGACGGCCGCCATTCCGGTGATCGCAGTCACCGCTTCGGTGATGCAGCAGGACCGCAACCTGATCACGCAGGCGGGGTTCGACGGCTACATCGGCAAGCCGCTCAACCTGAAGGAGTTCCTCGACGCCGTTCGCGCCATGCTGGAGAAGCACAAGGCATGAGCGCGGCGGGCAACGCAGTGCGGGCCGCAGCATGACCGCGGGCGCCAAAGTGCTGGTGGTCGACGACACCCCGCACAACGTCAAGCTGCTGGCCGACCTGCTGGCCGTGAAAGGCTACGCCGTGGCGACCGCCGTCAACGGCGAGGAGGCGCTGGTCAAGGTCGTCACCGAAAAGCCGGACCTCGTGCTGCTCGACGTGATGATGCC
>Ga0315275_10001185_pt1 | contig 22683 bp, 21 predicted proteins | sample YL17G03_0_MG_FD_205557 | JGI IMG/M metagenome (GOLD analysis project Ga0315275, IMG submission 205557) | Sediment microbial communities from Yellowstone Lake, YNP, Wyoming, USA - YL17G03_0 | ecosystem: Environmental > Aquatic > Freshwater > Lake > Sediment | place: USA: Wyoming | collected...
GCGGGCAAAAATTCCTTCCCCCCAACCCCCTTCCTTTTTGCCCGCCCGAGCGAAAATTATCAAAAGTCAGCGTCCGGATTTTCTTTGAAAAAAGTTCGGATTTTGTTCAGGACAGACAGCCAACTTGTAAAGTTTCGGTTTCCCGCCTCGCTCGGGGCTTCGCCCCTCGCTTCGGCAAACGAATTTTCAAGCAATTTCCAAACGAGCCAATCTTTTTTTTCGCCCGAAGGGCGACCGCAAAGCGGCAATTTTCTGCCCAAAAGCGATTACAAATTTAATCAAATAAACCTATGACAAAATATTTTCTCTACGCCAGAAAATCAACGGACGAGCCAGACAGGCAAATTCTTTCCATTGAGGCCCAAATAACGGAATTGAAAGAATTTGCCGAGCGGGAAAATTTGGATATCGTCAAAGAATTTATTGAATCGCAGACCGCCAAAATTCCGGGCCGGCCGATTTTTAACGAGATGATAAAAAGGATTGAGTCCGGCGAGGCCAGCGGAATTTTAGCGTGGCACCCCGACAGATTGGCGAGAAACAGCATAGACGGCGGACAAATAATTTATCTCGTAGATACCGAGAAAATCACCGCGCTAAAATTTCCGACATTCTGGTTTGACGCGACCCCGCAGGGAAAATTTATGTTAAATATCGCTTTTGGGCAGTCAAAATACTACATTGACAATCTTTCAGAGAATGTAAAAAGAGGTCTGCGGCAAAAAGTCAGACGAGGCGAACAATCAGGAGTTGCCATAACCGGCTATCTCAACGACAAAGTGAATCACAAAATAATTCCCGACCCGGAAAGATTTCCGCTTGTCAGAAAACTTTTTGAGCTTTACGCCACCGGCGAACATTCTCTGAAAGATTTAAGAAATAAAATGACTTCCTTGGGCTTGATTAGCCGAACCGGCAAGGTCTTTACGATTTCCAATATCCAGATGTTTTTGAAAAATCCGTTTTACTACGGAGCTTTCTATTTCAACGCTGAACTGCACCAAGGTGCGCATAAGCCAGCGATTGCAAAGAAACTTTTTGACAAGTGCCAAGAAGTTATGAAAACCAAAGCCCACAAAATGAAGCGAGGCCAAAAAGAATACGCTTTCCGCTCGCTTTTGAAATGCGGCGAGTGCGGCTGTTCCATAACTTCGGAAACCCACAAAGAACACAATTATTATCGTTGCACCAAAAAGAAAGACAACTGCTCGCAAAAATACATTCGCGAGGAACTTTTAGCCGAGCAGATTTCAAACATCATTCAAAAAGTTTCTTTATCTTCGGCTTTGACCAAAAAGATGATTTCTGAACTAGACAAAGAAAAAGAGGGAAATGTCCAAGCCGAAATGACTTTCGCTCAAAATCTAAAATCTCAAATTTTGGAACATGAGGAAACTTTGGATAAACTTTTAGACCTTCAATTATCGGGGACGATTTCCACTGGAGAATACACCGCCAAAAAACAAAAAATTCTCAACCAAAAAATTGAGATTTGCGAAAAATTAAAGGATTTTGAGCGAAAGGGCAATCGCTGGCTCGAACTTTGTAAAAACTTCATTTTAACGGCTAATCAAGCACAAATTACCGCTTTGCGAGGAAATTTTTCCGAAAAGAAAAATTTCCTGAAAAAGATTGGCTCGAACCCGTTCCTGCGGGAACGGCTGGTTTTTGTAGAATACAAAAACCCTTGGAAATTGCTTGAAAATTCGTTTGCCGAAGCGAGGGGCGAAGCCCCGAGCGAGGCGGGAAACCGAAACTTTACAAGTTGGCTGCGGGGCTTGGACTCGAACCAAGATTAAATGCTCCAGAGGCATCCGTCCTACCATTAGACGACCCCGCAATAATAAAATATATTACCCCTGAATCCCTAAATTTTCAAATGCCTCCTGACGGCTATAAGACTGGAGACCACGCCCAAGCCCACGCCGGAAGCCATTTGGATAAGAACGATTAACCAGAAATTAGCGATAAAGAAAGTGAACAGATTGAGACCGGGAAACAAAAACTCCATCTTGGGGCCAAAAATCCAGGTAAGCAAGGTAAAAAGCACCAGACAAATCAAAGAAGCGAAAAATCCGCAAATCGCCCCCTGGACCAGAAAAGGACCACGGATAAACCAATTGGAAGCCCCGACCAGCCTCTGGATCTTAATCTCCTCCCTGGAAGAATAAATAGCCAGGCGGATGGTGTTAAATGCAATGGAAACGGCGATGATTACAAGAAGAAGGGAAAAAACGATTCCTATCGTATTCATATTGGAAACGAAAGAGAAAATCTTTTCAATCACCGGCTTTCTCTGGTAATAATCAACCTTTTCCACCAGACCGGTAAAGGATGAATTATTTAGAAAATCAGCCACCGCCTGGTACTGGCTGGCTTCAAAGGCCCTGATGCTCAAGGAGGCGTAAAACGGGTTATTGCCTATTTCATCCAAAGACTGCATTAAAATGGGATCGTCCTTATGCTTATTGCTGAAACTGGCCAGGGCTTCCTCCTGGGAAACATACTGGACTTCTTTCACCTCGGGAATCTTGGCAACCTCTTCCTTGATCCTTATGATGTCCTCTTCTGTAGTATCAAGCTTGAAATAGACGGAAATATCAATTTTTTCCCTGATGCTGGAAATCAGAAACTGGCTGACGTCTTTTAAAAGAAAAAGTGAAGTCAGGGTGGAAATAGCCAGAACCAGAATGAAAATATTGGCAAAAACCAGGCCCTTTTCCCGGGAACAGTTCTTCCAGCCCGATTTAAATGTTCTTTTAATTAAAGTGATCATAATATGAATCTTCCGTTTTCCTCGTCTCTTATTATCTTGCCATCCTGCAAAGTAATAACTCTTTTATCCAAAGAATTGATTATGTCCCTGTTATGGGTGGCCAGAACTACCGTGGTTCCCGCTTCATTGATTTTTAATAAAAGGCGCATGATATCCAGGGTATTATAGGGGTCTAGGTTACCGGTCGGCTCATCGGCCAGAATCACTTCCGGACGGTGAATCAAGGCCCGGGCAATGGCCACTCTCTGCTTTTCCCCGCCGGAAAGCTCGACCGGAAAATTGTTGGTCCGGTTAGTCAATCCCACAATTTCCAAAGCTTCGGCCACGTCTCTCTTAACCTCCTGGTCGGAAGCGCCGATCACCTCCATGGCATAAGCGATATTTTCGTAAACGGTTTTAGAATGAAGCAATTTGTAATCCTGAAAAACCGCTCCGATTTTTCTTCTCAATTCCGGCAGCTCCTTGGTTTTTATCTTCTGCACCTCCTGGCTGTCGAAAAAAATCCTGCCGCTGGTCGGTTTTTCCTCGGCCAGAATAAGCTTGAAAAGAGTGGTTTTGCCGGAACCCGACTTGCCGACAATGGAAACAAACTCTTTTTCCTTAACTTCAAAAGAAACACCGTCTAAAGCAGCGGCCTTGGGAGAATAAATTTTACTGACGTTTTGAAATTTAATCATTTTTGCCTAATTTAATTTCCGCTTCAATGAATTGATCAAGATTTCCGTCCAAAACTTCTTCTACCCTCGAGGTTTCAGCATCGGTCCTCAAATCCTTGACCATTCTATACGGGTGCAGCACGTAAGACCTTATCTGGTTTCCCCAGCTGGCAGAAATCGTCTTGCCCTTGATTTGTTTAAGCTCTTTTTGGGTTTTTTCCTCTTCCATCTGATAAAGCTTGGATAAAAGAATCTTCATGGCTTTTTCCCGGTTGGAACCCTGAGATCTTTCGCTCTGGCAGGAAACCGTAATCTTGCTGGGCAGATGGTTTATCCGTACGGCTGTTTCCCTTTTGTTGACGTTCTGGCCGCCCGGGCCCGAAGAACGAAAAGTGCTTATTTCCAAATCCTCCGGCTTAATCTTAATTTCCAGCTCCTCCTCTTTTGAAATCTCTGGCAGTATTTCCACCAGGGCAAAGGACGTATGCCTTAGCTTATTGGCGGAAAAGGGAGAAAGTCTTACCAGCCTGTGAACTCCGTTTTCTTTTTTCAAAAATCCGAAGGCGAAATTTCCTTTAATTTCCAAGGTGGCTGTTTTTGTCCCGATTCTCCCTTCCGGCCCGCCTGCTTCCCCGAAAGACTGGTGCAAAATCTTGGCCTGAAAACCTTTATTAACACAATACCTTTCATACATCCTTAAAAGCATGGTGGCCCAATCCTGGGCATCCTGGCCTCCGGCGCCGGCGTAAATGGACAGGATGGCGTTTCCTCTGTCGTATCCGCCGGAAAGAAAAACTCTGATTTCCGCTTTCCTTAATTTTTTTTCAAATTCCTCAATCAAATCTTTCAAACCCTCTTCTCCGTTTTCTTTCAACAAGCTACTTAATCCTTCCCATTCTTTTTTTATTCTATCAAATTCTTTGATTTCCTCCTCCAGCCCGGCCAATTCCTGGGTAATCCCTACTGCTTTTTCCCTGTCTTTCCAAAGCTCTGATTTTTGAGTTTCTTTCTCCAGTTCTTTGGCTCTCTTTTTCTTCTTATCCAGGTCAAAGACAGTGCTCAAGATTAATGAGCCTTTTATTCAAATCTTCTGTTTTCTCTAAGAAATTTTTCATCTTAGTATATGTATTTTATCATTATTTAAAAAAAAATGAAGCGACAAACTGTGTCGCCCTCAGGTTTTGGGTTTTTTCTTCTCTGGCGGAGGGATTTCATAAAAGTTTGATTCGCCACGCAGGAAAGAATCAAACTCTTCAGCCTTTCTCATGATCTGGCCCACGGTAAGCTTCGGGTAATTCCAGACTTCAACCATAGAAGCTAGAACGTATTTTTTTTCTGGTTCTTCTACCGCTCTCCTTCCGTTAACACAGGATATTTTTAGCTTCACGGAGAAAATTTTATTGATGCCACTCCAGATTCGGTTTTTCTTCCTCCTTTTTGCCTCTTTAGAAGCCTCTTCTTTTGTTCCAAATTCTTGGCCAGAGAAAACAAATATAAAAATTCTTTTCCTTCCATCGACAATACTGCTAGTCATCATGTACCTCCGGTCATTATTCATCTCGCAATGACCTGGTAGCTATTCTAAATATAAACAGCAAAAAAGTCAAATAAAAAGGGGGTTATTCCCCCAGATTAAATATAAAAATAACCTCCAAATTTAATTAATTTATCATAAAATTAGCTATCTGTTAGCGCTACTTTAAAATATCCCATTCTATATCCCGTATTTTTTCCTCAATATTTCTAATAAGATCATTTATTTTACCTAATTCTTCTTCTTTCTTTACCAATTTTTCTTCCCAAACTACCGGCATGTCAATTAAATATTCTTTACTAGAACTTTTATGCTCTCCTATTTGTTTTTTCGGGCTTGATATTTCTTGTTCAATATCATACCGTTGGTCTTTATAGAGCCTGAGGTCCTTCTCGTATATTGCCTTCATTCTTTCATTATTTTTTTGATTCTGTTCGGGCGTTTCTCCTTTTTTTCTGTTTCTGGAAGAAGGTCTTTTTTTCAACTTTTTTATCTTCCTCCCTTAGTCCTCTTTCTATGTTTATATTTTAAAAAATTTAAAATCAAATTGATCTCGACCCTTTGCTTATTTCAGTTCCAACATTTTTTATTAAATTTTATTTATAAATTTATTCCTGCGAGAATTTTTTAACCCTCTCTATCATTTCTTTTTCTTCAAGACCTAAAAGATAAACGTCTTTTAAGGTATTAAATAATTTTATTCTGTCTTCTATGTCCATTTGGGGTAATTTAGAAAGCAAGAAGTCTTTCCTTTCTTGGTCAATACCCAATTTCTGAATAAACATTTCTAGGCTTTTATCGTTGAGCAAAGTGTTTACCATGTTTTTATTTTTTATTAATTATTTGTTCTCCCTATTATTCTGATATTCCCAATAAAAGCTTTATCAATAACATCAAAAGTCCGCCTTTATTCTTTACCTCTTCATAGTTTATTCCTTCGTCCTCCATTTTTGTCCATCTTTTCATTAACTCTTTTTCATCAACATCACCAAAAAGCTCCAGTTTTTTAAGCATTCTTAAACCATTTCTTACGTCTTTTTCCGGCTTGCCCGTGAGGTTAATTCTTTCGAAAACATCTACCAAGCCAGTCAAATCTGTAACGCCTCCTTTTTCCCTTTTTGACTCTGCTTTTTCTTTCTTCGACTCCTTGGGTTGTTTTTTAGCTTCTTTCTCTTTAAAATCCTTAATAAACTCATCCAATCTTGCCTCTTTTATTATTTTGATGCGTTCTTTAATAACATTTCCCGGCGCTTCTGCCACAAATTTAATTTGATCTTTGATATATTGCTCTTTGAAATTTTTTCTTTGATCTTCTTTGTCTATCTTCTCTTTATTGTATTCTGTCTTTACCGCCGTTGACACATCTATATTTGCTTTTTTCTTTAAAAATTCATCGATTTCTTCCAGATTTTTAAAATTCTTTATTTTCCCTTTTTCATCATTGATAAAATTTCCTTTTTCGTCTTTAAGCGCTATTTTTGTTCTAAAAAACCCCATTTCTCCCTTTTTGTAATTAAAGTGAGCAAGTAAACCCTTTTCTTCTATATCTTTCATTCTGTCTTCTACTCTTTTGTTTATAAAATCATTTTCAGCTTCTAATTTAATTTCTTTAAGGGACTTTTCTTCGCCTTCTTTTACAAAGTTCTTTCCTGTGTTTTTTTCCGCTAATTCCTTCGCGATTTTGAATAATTCATTAAACTCGTTTTTTAGTGCAACTTTTTTACTGTCGTCTTTTTCCTCTTGTATTTTATCTCCTATTCTTTCCATTCTTCCGTGTAAAATAGTAAGGGTTGAAAGCTGTGCATCCATAGAAGGTCTTTCTCCTTGAAAATCACTTTTTACTTCATCAACATCATTAATCTTTTCTTTGGTTTTTGAATATTTTTCGTTTTCTTCCAAATCTTCAAGCGCCTCTAATTTATTAGCTATTCTTATCCTGTATCCTTCGCTCTCGTTTTCCGGATCAAAACCATTTTCTTTTATTCTTTTTTGATTTTCCTTCTGTCCCCACCATTCTTTAGTGAGATAATTAACTTCTGTTTCCTCTCTTTCTCGCTCTAAAAATGAACCGCCCTGTTTTTTTGTCTCTTTGCTTATTTCCGCCTCTTTTTCATATCTCTCAATAAAACCGACCCTTCTTTCTTTTCTTTCTTCTTTTCTTGATTCTTCATATTTTTGTTCGTAAACCGCTCTTTCTTGTTCTTGACTTGGCGCTTTCTCTCTATTTTCTCTGCTCATATTTTAAAAAATTTAAAGTTAAATTAATTTTGACCTTTTGCTTATTTCTAACTCTACTAATTCCCTTTGTCTGCCATATTTTAATTTGGATAATTGCTTTATCGGCTCAACAAGGCTGGTACTGCCCTCCTTAGGACGGTTCAGCTCCATCTTGAAAGCGGAAGATATTTTGTTATTTATCATCATTTTTAATATTATATTGAAATTATCCAGATTTATCAAGTCGAACCTGGAGAAATCAGGGGCAAATTGCTTTTCTAAAAGCTCGGCATCTTCGGCCCCTATCCTGAAAGCGCCGGTTGTGCCGACGTTACCCAAAACAGCGTTTCTGATTTCCGGCCTTAATTGGGGAATATATTGGTGGGCCAGAATCAGGTTCAACCTGTACTTTCTGGCCTCGGAAAGAATCGTGGCAATAGAATCAGTGGTAAAATTCTGGAACTCATCAATGTAAAGGTAAAAATCCTTTCTCTGCTCTTCGGAAACCCTGGCTCTTTTCATGGCCGCCATCTGCATTTTGGAAACCAAGATCAAACCCAGCAAAGAACTGTTGACCTCGCCGGTCAAGCCCTTGGAAAGATTGGCTAAAAAAATCTTTCCTTCATCCATTATCTTGGCTAAATCAAAGCCGCAATGGGACTGGCCGATGATATTCCTCATCATTTCATTTTCAATAAACCTGCCAACCTTGGAAACCACGTAGCCCAGCATGTCCGACCTGGTCGAGCCGGTGGTCTGCTGCCACTCTTTCAGCCAGAAGTTTCTGACCATGGCATCACTAACCTTGCCCAGTCTTTCTTTCATAAATTCCTCGTCGGTAAACATTCTGGGGATTTCAACCAAAGTGCCGGGGTCATTTCTATCAGCCATGATAGCCAGCATAGCGTTTCTCATGTAGTGCTCGAACATGGGACCGATGATTTCAGGCGGAAACAGCTTGTAAAAAATGGCAATCATTTCCTGAACAGCAAAATCTTTTTGCTCAGGAGTATCGTATTCCAGCATATTCAAACCCATCGGCCGCTCCAAATCAAAGGGCTCGAACAAGACCACGTCTTCTGCCCGGCTTTTGGGAACATGGGATAAGGTATCTTCAATAAGCTCGCCGTGCGGGTCAATCACCGCCACCCCTTCCCCGTTTTCAACGTCCTGCCTGATCATCTCCCTTAAAAGAGAGGTCTTACCGGTACCGGTCTGCCCGATAAGGTAAAAATGCCTTCTCCTATCGTTTCTTGAGGCGAAATAAACCTTTTTTTCCTCTCCTCGGAAAACCACCTTTCCTATAAGATTCAGGCCCGTGTCCGGCAAATCAGCCGGCGGAGGAGCAACATTGCTTTTTGCCGTTTTAATGTAAGGGGTCTCGGTATGCAGAGTGGGAAAATGGTAAACACTGCTTAATTCTTCAACATTTAAAATCATTTTCCTGTGAGAATTGAAATTACGGAAGCTGAAATCATAGGCCAGCTTGTGAAGGTTCTTTTTCTTCATCTTGACCACCTCAAAACCGTTAAGGGTAGAAAGGGAAAACTGACCGAAAACGCTTTCCAAATGGTTTAAAATTTCTTCGGCCCTTTCCTGACTCTGGGCCGAAGTTATTAATCTGATATTTGTTTCAAAGGTTTGTTTTTGAATTTTTTCCTGGATAGCCTTAATAATAGTCTCGCCGACTTTCGGCCCCACTGTTTTTAATTTATCCATGTCTTCCTGTTTCTTTTCTTTTGATTTCTGGCCAACAAAAATACTGACGAACTCCATAAAAAATTCCGTAAACCCGGACCTGGAAGCTTCGCTAATCGAAGTGTTCAACGTTTTTCCCTCTTTTATCCTGCGCAAAATCTTATCGCCGATTTTTTTCCACTTTTTCTGGCCGGCTAAAGGCTTAATGACCACCTGGATAGCCGCTCCCTCTTCAGCGCTGATTTTGCTCAAAGCGTTGGTAAGCGAGGATAAAGGATCTTTTTCCAGATTTCTATAGGTATTAATGGGCAAAAACGGCGTTTCTCTCAGTTTTAGATAAGAACCGGCCGTGAAGCCGGCTGGCTCGAAAATAGTGTAATCCTGCGGAACCCTCTCTATCAGCGCTCCCGGATAAACCCCTTGGACATATTTTTCAAAAGCAGTTTCCAGCGACTTGGGCACGGCAACGTAAAAAGAAATATCCGTTCCGCCGACGCAAGAAGCAATTTCAAAGGTTATTCTCGGCATTCCTATCAGGCTTTCTTTTTTAAGATAAAGGAAATTGGTGTAAATTTGTTCCATCTGGCCGATCAATTCCTTTTCCTCTTTCTGCCTACCCTCTTCTTTCTTTATCTCGTGCCTGGGCATCATCACCAAAAAAAGAACAGCATCAAAACTGCTGAAAATCTGTTTTTTTTCTTTCCTTTTAAAATTAAAAAAGGAAAAAACCGATATTAATATGAGAATGAAAACAAGAATTAAATATGTTCCCGAAAACATGCTGGAAATTTATTAAAAATATTGCGCTTTTACCTGTTTTTTTAAAATGCTGATTATTTCTTAAATTTTCTGTAAAAAGCGTCTCTGGCGAAAATATCGTGTAATGTATCCAACGCGAAATGATTTTGCATTTTCTGGGCAACAACAACAGCATAAACCACTCCCTGCTGCTCGGCCACATCCAAAAGACGTCTTAATTTTGCCTCTTTGCCATCAATACGATCTATCTGGCCTGCTTCTTTTTGGGCCTGTTCAACTATTTCCGGCCTTGTTTCTTCTATCTCGGCCACTTCTTGCCTTAAATTTTCCAATCTTACCGTTTCACCTTCGGGCAGCGGCTCTTTTTCTCTTAAAGCCTCTCTTCTTTCTGTATATATTTTTTCAATTACCCCTTCACTGGATTCTTTAATTTCTTGTCCCAGCCCCTCTTTTTTTTCTCCTGGCTGTTTATCAATAGGATTTATCATGTTTTTAAATTATACAATAAAATTTCAAAAAGAAAAAGAGGGACATTAATCCCCCTGACAAGAGCCGCCTCTCGGGATTGAACCGAGGACCTACGGTTTACGAAACCGTTGCTCTACCACTGAGCTAAGGCGGCAAGCGGGATACGGGAGTTGAACCCGTTTCTTAACCTTGGGAAGGTCACGTTAAACCGATTAACTAATCCCGCGCTAAAAATTGATCTTTTCCAAGAATTTCTCCCACCAGTTCTTGGCTTTTTCGCTTGAGGTTGCTGTTTTATCCTCCGGCGGCAGAACCACCACGTTCTGCTCCCCCGGCTTCTGAAAGCCCTGCTCCCTCATTTTCTCCTCCTGGTAAGCCGTTGAGGTTGCCTGGCTGATGCCTATTTCCAGCCCCTTGTTCTGCTGTTCCAAAACCTGAATTTCTTTTTTCAAAGAATCGATTTTTGCCAGCATTTCGCTTCTTTTTTGGTTTATCCTGTAATTGGAAACCACCAGAAACCCGATGGCGCCAAAGAACAGAACTGTCAAAAAAACGGAAAAAAATATGTCCTGTGCTTTGTCCTGCTTTTTAAATTTTTTGTTTTTTGTTATCATTAGCTTATGAAACTGAATTCCCAAAAATTCTTTAGGGCAGTCTGGATTTTTCTGGTGGTTTTGGTGACCTTAAGCACGATTTTCCTTTTAATCGCCCCTCTCTTCAGATAATATATCAATTTTATCCCTGAAATCAACCCTTAAACATCTCTAAAAACACCTGGGGGGGAATCTGTATTTTTCCTCTCTCTTTTAATTTTTTCTTGCCTTTTTTCTGTTTTTCCAGAAGTTTTCTTTTCCTGGAATAATCCCCTCCGTAAAGGGGGGCGATGACGTCCCTGCGCAAGGCTTTCAGGGTTTCTCTGGCAATAACCTTTCCTCCCACCATTGCCTGAAGCGGAACGGCGAATAGCTGGGAGGGCAGGTTTTCTTTCAGCTTTTCAACTATTTTCTTTCCCTCTTTCAAAGATTCCTTTTCAGAGACAATTTTAGAAAGCGCTTCTTCTCTTTTCCCCAGAATCAGGATATCCAATTTAACGAAATCCCCTTTTCTCCAATCCAAAATCTCGTAATTCATGGAAGCGAATCCCTTGGACAGGCCCTTCAGCTTATCGTAAAAATTCTTGTTGATAATCTCTCTCAAAGGAACCTGGTAAACCAATTCCACCTTTTCCGTCCCGATATAGTCGGTCCTGATGTTTTTTGACTCAATGCTTTCCAAAAGCTCAAGCGCGGCGCCCAGATAGCTTATAGGGGTCAAAACCTGAAGATTGGCCCAAAGCTCCTTGGCTTCTTTTATCCTGGAGTTGTCCGGCCATTCGCTCGGGCTATAGACAAAGAATTCCCGGTCATTAGGAGCGATTATTTTATAAACCACAGAGGGGGTGGACAAAACCAAGCTCAGGCCGAATTCCCTTTTTAATCTCTCGCTGACGATTTCAGCGTGCAATAATCCCAGAAAGCCGCACTGGAAACCGCGACCCAATCCTTCTTTTGACTCCGGACTGAAAGTCAGGGCCGCGTCATTGAGCTTCAGTTTTTCCAGGCTGTCTTTTAATAAATCGAAATCATCGGGATTCTCGGGATAAATGCTCAAAAAAACCATGGGCTTGGGCTCTTTGTATCCGGCCAAAGGCTCTATCCCTGCCTGGTTAATATTTTTTAAAGTAATGGTATCTCCCACCCTGACCCTGCCCGGCTCTTTAATGCCGGTAGCCAGATAGCCGATTTCTCCGGTTTTTAATTCGGAAATTGGAAAGGCTTTGGGGTTAAGATACCCCATTTCTTTCACGTCTCCCTCGGCCTTGGCCTGAACCAGATAAACTTTGTCGTTGGTCCTGATGCTTCCGTCAATAACCCTGATAAAAGCGACCACTCCTTTGTAAACATCGTATTCGGAATCAAAAATCAAAGCTCGAAAAGGTTTTTCCGAATTATCTTTAGGGGGAGGGATTTTTTCAATTATCGCTTCCAAAAGCTCGTCAACTCCTGTTCCTGTTTTGGCTGAGATAAGGAAAATCTCATCCTCATTAATGCCCAACAGATGAGCAAGATCGGTCCTGGTTTCTTCAACCTTGGCCTGGGACATATCAATTTTATTGACAGCCGGAATAATCACCAGATTCTGCTTCCTGGCCAGATCCAGGTTGGACATGGTCTGGGCCTGGATCCCCTTAGAAGCGTCAACCAAAAGAACAACTCCTTCTACGGCCGCCAAGGAACGGGAAACTTCATAATTAAAATCAACGTGCCCCGGCGTATCAATCAAATTCAACAAATAGTCTTTGTATTTCATCCTGACCGGCTTCATTTTTATGGTTATCCCCTTTTCCCTTTCCAAATCCATGGCATCCAAAAATTGCTCACGCATTTTTTCTTTGGGAATGGTATTGGTCCTTTCCAAAAACCTGTCCGCCAAAGTCGATTTTCCGTGGTCAATATGAGCGATGATTGAAAAATTACGAGTGTTTTCCATTGAATCTGTTAAATCTGCTTAAAAGAGAAGACTTGATAATTTCCAATTCGGGAGATTTCAAAAGCCTCAGCGTCCACCAAAAAACCAAGCCGCCGGCCAGCAAAGAAACAGCTGTCTGGAATAAAAGGGCGATAAAAGTATTGGTCTCTACGAAATTGGCTATAAGGCGAAGGCTGAAAAAACTGGAAGCCCCCATTAAAAAACTGGCCAGAAGTATTTTTTCCAGAGAAGAACAAATTTCCCTTAATTTAATGTCGGAAAGCTTTTTCTTCAAAAAAACCAAGAGCAGTAAAAACTGGAAAATAGCCGAAAAAGACAAAGCCATGGGCAAACCCAAGACGGATATGTTCTGGATTTCCTGAAGCTTTAAAACATTCACAGTAATTTTTTGAAAAATATTGGAAAAACTCAAAAGATGCGTAAGCAGGAAACAAAGGCCAATGTTCAGCCCCATGGAGAACAGGCTGATTATGACCGGAGTCCTGGTGTCCTGAAAAGAATAGAAAACCCGGGCCAGAAAGGGAGTGAAAGCGGAAGCCAGGATGCCGAAACAGAATATGCCCAAAGAAGCGGCTGTCAGCCTGGTTTCCAGCCAGCCGAACTCTCCGGTTCCCAGAATGAGCCTGACCACCTGGGCCCGGAAAACAAAAAGCAAAAGGGATACGGGGATTATTAAAAAAAGAATCTGGCGGAAGGTTGAAGAAAAAACTTCCAAAAACTTCTCTTTTGACCTCTCGGCCCAGGACTGGGATAAAGCCGGAAAAGCGGCTATGGCAAAAGAAATTCCGAACAAACCGACGGGAAAATACTGGATATTGTTGGAAAAATTAAAAATGGCGATGGAACCGACGGTCAAGGTAGAAGCAATGGCAGTAATGACTATCAGATTGATGTTATAGGCGGCCGCCCCGATTGTCCTGGGAATCATCAGTTTAAAAGATTTAATCAGCCCCGGATACCTGAAATTAAAAAGAGGGTGATATCTGTAGCCAGAGCTTCGGGCAGCCGGAATCTGCAAAAGCCAGTAAAGGGCGGCTCCCAGGATTACCCCGTAAGCCAGGCCGTAAAGCCCGAAAACGGGAACAAAGAAGACAATGCCGATAATTATTCCCAGATTGTATAAAATGGGGGCAATGGAATAAACCAAAAAGCGGTTAAAATACTGCAGGATGCTGGAAAAGATATTGGATAAGCCGAAAAGAATAGGGCTTAAAAACATTATCCTGGTCAAAGAAACGGTAAGTTCTTTTTTTTCTTGAGAAAAACCCGGGGCCACCATATTGATGATCCAGGGAGCCAGAATAACCAAAACTCCGCAAAGAGCAACCAGCAAAACCAAAAAACAATTCAAAAGATTATTGGTGAATTCCCAGGCTTCTTTTTCGCTTTTCTTAAAATACTCGGAAAACACCGGCAAAAAAACAGCGGCAATCCCGCCGGTAATAAGAATGCCATAAACGAAATCGGGAATCCTGAAGGCGGCGAAATACACGTCCAGCTCCTCTCCTGCGCCGAACCTTCCGGCCAAAAGCCTGTCTCTTATCAAACCCAAAGCGCCGCTGGCAATGGCGGATATTCCCACCAGAAAAGCGGCTGAAGTAATGCTTTTAGTTTGAGAATTAAAAAAACGCTTAAGCATTTGATCTTTAAGCGTATTCTACCTTAAAATTAGGATTTGACAAAGGTCTTTTTTTGTTGGTATAATACAAACGTCCCAACAGGTCGGGTGATTGCCTTTTGCCTTAAAGGCAGAGGGAGGAAAGTCCGAACACCATCGCGCTTTTAAAAGCAGATAAAATAGTAGCGGCTAACAGCCGCCGACCGAAAGGTTAGAGGTGCGAACAGAGACGCCGGAATCCGAAAGGGTTCGGGCACCCCGCAAGGGGTGAATCTGAAGAGTAATCTTCGGAGTGAAACGGCCAAATCCTTACTGGGTGCAAGAACAAATCAAGAGTTCTTTGTTTTATCAGGGAGCTTTTGTGAAAAAGTAGTTCGCTTGAGCCGGAAAGCAATTTCCGGCCCAGACAGATAATCACCGCCGCCAATGGCGGAACAGAATTCGGCTTACAGACTTGCTGGGACAACAAAAAACCCGCCCTAAAGGCGGACTTTTTGTTTTTAATGCTATATCAATCTCTGAGTTCTCCCCTGATTATCAAGGCACTCGTTGACCAGATAATCAGCCTCTTTGTTCTTTTCCCTGGGTATGAGGGTGAATTTAACTTTTTTAAAATCAATTTTCAGATTCCAGATTTTCAAAAACAATTCCTGCATTTTGGGTTCTAAAACCTTGTATTCTCCGTTCAATTGTTTGACTAGCAATTCCGAATCTGTTTTTATCTCAACCTCGCTGCTCTCAGCCAGCTTCTTGCCGAAAAGGGCCTTGAATTTCTGCAAAGCGAAAATAACGGCCTGGTATTCGGCCTCGTTGTTGGTGAAATTATCCCCCAGATAATCCGAGTATTTCTTGCAAACCTGGCCTTTGCCGTTGCAAAAAACAATTCCTATGGCAGAGGGGCCGGGATTTCCCCTGGAACCGCCGTCGGTATAAATGAATATTTTTTTCATCGGAAGTTCTTAATTAAGCATTTTTTAAAATTTTCCAGGTCTTTGTTTTTAACCCTGAATCCCGAAGCCTGGGCGTGCCCGCCGAAACTTAAAAGATATTTGGAGCATTTTTTCAATAAAACAAGGCTGTTAACGTCTTTTGGGGTCCTGATGGTCCCCTGGCTTTCTTTGGCCATTTTTCTGAAAAGAAAAGTGGGCTTTTTATGTTTCTGGCTGAGAATCGAAGCAACGGAACTGAGCAAGGCGGAATCAAAGTCAATGTCTCCTGCAAAAATAATCGACTCTTTCCGCTTCAACGATTTTTCTTCTATCTCCTCAACCGTCTTTTCTATTTCTTCCCTTCTTATTTTATTTTTTATCAAAAGCTCCTCAATAATATTTTTGGCCTCTTCCGAGGATGGGGCGGTCAAAAGCCTGAAACTGGCCGGCAATCCGCTTTTAACGTCCCTGGCGTTTAAAACGGAAATGAATTTAAAAACCCTTTGATTAAAATCGGGCGAATCCCCGAAATAATCTCCTTCAAAAAAAACTTTCGCCGCAGGACGGAAAGATTTTTTTAAAGAAGCCATTCCTTCTTCAATGAAAAATATGTTTTCCGATTCCCGAGGCATCATATCAGCAATGGTTGATAGGGCGGTCAATTCCAGAAAATTGTTCTTCAAAGCTTCAGACATTTTATCTTTAAAAAGAATCTCGGAAAGCCTGAAAACCACTCCAGCTGCCGACAATCCCTTAAAAGGATATTTATCTCCTTTCTGTTTCGGGTCAACAACCGTCTCGGCTTGGGGAATCTTGCTTAAAACCTCGTGGTGGTCGATAATTACCACCCTAAAACCCATCTTTTTGGCCAAATTCACTTCTTTGTAATTGCTTATGCCGAAATCAACTGTGATAAGCAGGGCCGGGCTGTATTTTTTCAAGTAATTTAATCCTGTTTTATTGATGCCGTAGCCCTCGACATCCCGATCGGGGAAATAAACAGCGGCGACATTGCCCCCCAAGCTTTTAATGGCTTCCTGCAGAAGGATTACCGAAGTTGTCCCGTCCAAATCCGTATCGCCGTAGATAATGATTCTTTCCTTGTTTTTTATCGCCTTTAAAATTATCTGTCCTGCCTTTTTTAAATTTTTAATTTCCATAATCTATTTCTTTGGTGTACTGGGGCGCCATTTCAAAACCTCTATTCCCGGCATTTCATCCCCGGCCAGAAAAGTGAGCATTGCTCCCCCGCCGGTGGAAACGTGGCTGAATTTTGAAAGGAGATTAATTTTAGTTATAAAATCCACCGTCTCTCCGCCGCCCACCACTGAAAATGCCTTGCTTTCAATAATGGCTTTGGCGATTTCTTCTGTTCCCCGGCAAAACCTTTCTTCCTCTATTTTTCCGAAAGGCCCGTTCCAAAAAACAGTCTTGGCCTGGGATATTTTTTCCTTAAAAAGCTCTATGGTCTTGGGCCCGATGTCTTTTCCTCCTTCTTCTTCGTCAACGGGCTGGACAACTTTTTCCATGTGGCTTAAAATTGTCCCCTTTTCATCCATTTCTTTTTTTATCACGCCGCTGACCAAAACGAAATCGGCGATCTCGGAAATCTTGTTTATAAATTTTACTTTTGTTTCTACTTTTTTTCCGCCGATCAGCACCACCAAAGGTTTTTCCGGATTTTCCATCATTTTTTCCAAAGTGGTAATTTCTTTTTCCAATGAAAAACCGGCTGCCGAGGGCAGCAATCTGGCCAAGCTGGTAACCGAGGCATGATCCCTGTGGCAGGCGGCAAAAGCGTCGTCGATATAAATATCTCCCAGTTTTGCCAAATTCTTGGCAAATTCCTGGTCGTTTTCTTTTTCCTCTTTATGAAACCTGAGGTTCTCCAAAAGTAAAATGTCGCCCACTTTCATTTCTGCAGCCATTTTTTCCGTTTCCGGACCGACACAGTCAGGAGCCATGGCTATGGGCAAACCCAAAAGCTGGGATAGCCTCTCCTTGACCGGCAGCAATCTTAAATCCTCTTTCACTTCTCCGTCAGGCCTGCCCAAGTGGCTCATCAGAATAACCTTGGCCTCGTTTTCCAGCAAATACTTAATTGTAGGAAGGGTTTCTCTGATCCGGCTGTCGTCTAAAATATTCCCTCCTTCATCAAGAGGAACATTATAGTCGCAGCGGACTAAAACTCTTTTTTCCCTTACGTCGATGTCATTGAGGGTTTCCATTTTCTTTTGTATTTTCTACTTCTTTTAGAGAGTCTTCCAAGACCTTTTTTAATTCTTCCAAATTAACTTCTTTTCTTTTGGGCCTGATCTCCGGAGAGATTCTTTTTAGCCCGAAAGAAACCGGTTCTTTTTTTACCGCTTCGTAAAGAGAAATATCGGGTTTTTTTTCCGGCGCAAGGCTTTCTTCTCTCCTTCTCTTCAGACAGGGCTTGCAATAAACGGGGCGGGTGCCGTCCGGAGGAAAGATTACTTTGGTTTGCTTGCCGCAAGAAGCGCATTTGGCATCATAAAGGGTCTGGAGATTCTGGGAAGACTGGCGCACCTGAGGCCTTGTTTCTGCCATATTTAAATCCCCTGTCCATTTGGCAATTTTACCCTCAATAACTTGCCTGGAAACACTGTACCTTTCCCGGGAAATTTTAATGATTTTCTCCCTGTTAGATTTTTCCGACTTGGGAAAAGGCGGCAGGGTCTCGGCCGAAAAAGCAGAACTGGTAATACCGTCTATCATCAGTTTCAGGTAAACGTTGTACTTTCCCAGATTAACCAGGTCGTTGGCGCTGAATTCCGGAGCAAACTCCTTTTCTAAAAATTCGGCATCCTCCGCGCCCACCCTAAAAGAAACGATTGTCCCCATGTTGCCGAAAACCGCATCCCGAACAGTTTCTTCCATCTGGCTGATGTACTGATGTCCCAGAATTAAATCCAGGCGGTATTTTCTGGCTTCAGACAAAATATTAGTAAAAGACTCGGTGGCAAAGTTCTGGAATTCATCGACATAAAGATAAAAATCCTGCCTTTTTTGCTCGGGAATATCTACTCTGGACATGACTGCCAGCTGAATCTTGGTAATCAAAAGAGCGCCCAGTAAGCGCGAGTTATCTTCGCCAATTCTTCCCTTAGACAGGTTCAAAATTAAAATCTTCTTTTCGTCCATCAACTTTCTCATATCAATACTGGACCTGACCTGCCCGATAATGTTTCTTATCAAAGGATTGGAAATGAACTGCCCTATCTTGTTCTGGATGGCGGCTGTTGCCTCCTGTTCGTATCTCTGATTATACCTGGCAAATTCCTGAACCCAGAAGGATTTGACCACCGGATCGGTAATGCGGTCAACCACTTTCTTCCGGTAATCAACGTCAGCCAGCATCCTGTTCACCCCCAAAAGAGTGGCGTCCGAATATTCCAAAAGAGCCAAGATACTGTTGTTTAAAATGTATTCCATCCTGGCTGACCAGACATCAGGCCAGATTTTTTTGAAAACCCCCATCAATCCCGAAGCCACCAGATGCCTGTGCTCCAAATCAACCTTTTCCATAATGTTAAAAGCAATGGGAAAATCTATGTCTGCCGGATTAAAATATATTACATCGTTTACCCGGCTGGAAGGAATAAAATCCAGTATTTCTTCCGCCGCTTCGCCGTGGGGATCGACAAAACCGACGCCCTTACCATCCTGGATATCCTGGATGGCCATATTCTGCATGGCAGCCGTCTTACCCATACCGGTCTTACCGATCAGATACATGTGCCGGCGCCTGTCGTCAACCTTAATGCCAAATTTTTTTCTTTGGTTCCTGAAGGTTGTTTCAGCAAAAAAATTAATGTCACTGGCCATAATTATATAAAGAGAAATGATTCTATTATTCTATAGGCAGTTCCAAAGAAGCCCCTCCTTTCTTGGCTTCCACGCGAGAAACGCTGGGTGTAGGAACAACCGTCTTGCTGGGAAAATGAAAAAGAGAAGCCATTTCCTCAGTATTCAACTTGAAGGTTCCGCCCTGGAGAGGATAAAAAGGAACATCTCTTCTGATATATTGCCTGAACAGCCTCCTTTTTCTTAAATAACGGCGGCGATTACGGATAATGTTTAAAGGCAAGAACCAGGTTTTATGAACTTTACTCAGGGTTTGTCCCAAAGGAACCAGGCCGTTCAAATTTAAGGTCATGAAGTTATTGAAAAAACTCATGGCTAATCTCCAGTTGTTTTGATACCAAACTTCCTTTTTACCCATATAAATAAATCTGATGTTAACCTCAAAAACCGGCTTGGATATTTTCTGTTCTATGGCAGCCACTATTTCTCTTTCTCCCGGCGTCAGCTTCATTTCCGGCGGTATAATATCTTTTTCCACGGGCGGTTCCCCTACTCTGCCGGTAAATAATATCTCGGCCATTTCCTGGATTATGGGCTTTTTTTTCGGCTTCTCCGGTCTTCTGGCCAATTTGTCTCTGAGTTTTTTTACTTCAGCCACCCATTCGTCTTTGGGCTCTCCGCTTAACGGATCTTCCTGAATTTGAACCCAGAACTGTTCGCCCGGCTTGAGCTTGGAAAAACCTTCCATAAGAGATGCCAGAGGGTCAATTCTTTTTTCTTCCTTGATTTCGTGTTCGGTTTCAAACTTCTGATAGGTTTTTATCGGATAGTAGTCAGGCAATAAAAGCTTGTAGTCTGAGCCGAACATGTCCCAGTCTTTATTGGGAAGATTTTGCGGAACTTTTTTAACGTAATCATCCACTTCGCTGATTTCTGCTTCCGGATACTGAGCGTAGATACTAGCTTCTATTAAATCTCTGGAGTGCCTGGGGGTCCTAATAAAAAAATGGGGGTTGCCGTCAATGGAAACAAGCTCGAAGTGGGTGGAAAGCTGGACTTCTCCGTCAATCCACTTTTCCCACCAATCAGCCGGCTTGTAGGTTCCCCCGTGGATGCTGGCCATGACTTCTTCCATGGCCCTGATGGGCTTTAAAACTTCTTTGGGCAGTTTTATCTCCAGTACAACCTTTGGGTGTTTGGATAAAAAAACATCCTTTCTCCACCATTTGTACTGATATAAAAGAGGCTTCTGTAAAATAAAAGGCAATGGAAGCCACCACCAGTTTTTCAGTATTTGTAAAACTGTTGTTGTAATTAGAGAGAAATAATTCTCAAACATTGTTTTTAAGATTCTTGAACTCTATATGTTCCTTCGTCCGTCTTAAAGAAATATTTTCTGTTGCTTAAATTCAATAAAACAGTGTTGGCCTTAACCAATCTCTGTTTTAAAGTTTTTGCCAAAACCACCTCTTTGCTCAAGGGAGTTTTGGACTCTTTTAAAATCCTGGCGATGACGTCTTTGACCGCCCCCTCTTCGTATCCCCATTCTTTCAAAGCATAAAGTCCCCTGCCCACCAGAACGAATCTCGGGTCTTTAATAAGCTCGTTATGAACGGTCTGGGGAAGGGCTGCACCGATAAGTTGGGCAACGGCGGTAAAATGAAGAGGTTTTTGTTCTTTTCTAAAAACCAAAAATGCCTTGTTTTTTATTCCCCTGGGGTTGATTTCCGGCCAATCTTTAAGCCCCCACAATCCCTCGGAATTATTCTGAATTTTCTTGGAGATCTCCAAATAGGAAGCCAAGGCACCAGGACTTAAACTGTTTAATTTTAAATCTTTTAATTGAACCGGCTTGCCGATTTTTTTCAACTCGGAATAAATTGAAGCAATCGCTTTTTGGGCAGCTGCTAAAGCGCTTTTTTCCAAAGCCCAGAAAGGATGAAATTCCGGCGTTTCGGAAACCCTGGTAAAATCCGGGCTTAAATTGAGTAAGAAAGAAGCCTGTTTTTTTCCTTCTTTTCCGGATAATTGCTCCAAAAGCAAATCCTCCCTGCTTATTCCCCCCTTGTTTTTCAGCACTTGTTTGAAATACTGAAAGACTTTGGCATATTTTTTAACTTCCGGCTCCAGTTTTAAAAAGGCGTCTCTTTCAATCTGGCGCACTCTTTCCCTGGTTATGTGAAAGCTCTTTCCGATTAATTCCAAAGTCTCTCCTTTAATCCTGTCGGAAGGAGCTTTGGAAGAAAACGAAAAGCGGCGGCTGATTACCGTTTTTTGCTTTTCAGACAAAACCCTTAAAAGCTCGGAACAAATTTGATTGTAATTAATGTTCATGTTTCTTATTCTGTCATTTTTAAAATTATTTGTCAAGGCCTTTGGCTGTTTTCAGCCAACTGACCAATAAAGGAGGCGCAACGAAGATGGAAGAATAGGCCCCAGAAATTATCCCGATGATGAGCGCCAGGGAAAAGTATTTCAAGGTCTCTCCCCCGAAGAAGAAGATGGCCAGCACCACGAACAAGACCGTTAAGACCGTATTGATGGATCTGCCCAGCGTCTGGTTAAGGCTCAAGTCAACAATTTCTTCAAAAGAAAGTGAGCTTCTTTTTAAAAGATTTTCTCTTATCCTGTCAAAGATGACAATGGTGTCGTGGACGGAAAAACCGAGGATGGTAAGAATGGCGGCAATGATGGGAATGGTTATTTCCACGTTATGCAGTTTTCCCAAATAAGCAAAAACCCCCAAGGGAATCAAAATGTCATGGAAAAGCGCGATCAGGGTCGCGATTCCGTATTTCCAGGAAGGTATGGGACGGGAAATTCTTCTGAAGGCAAAAGCAATATAGCTGGCTATGGCTAAAAGCACCATAATCAGGGCAACTTTTGTTTTTTGTTTCAATTCGTTGCCGATGGTGGGGCCGATTGATTCAAAATGCTTTTCTTCTGTGTTTTCAAATTTCTTCAATATTTCCTGATGCGTTTCTTCACTCATGGCCACGGTCCTTATTATCACTCCCTTGTCTCCGGTCGGCTGGACAACAACCTCGCCAAAATTGAACTTGCTTAACTTCGCCTCTATGTCCTGGTTGGAAGGCCTGGCATCCTTAAAATCAAGCTCCAGAATGCTTCCGCCGGCCAAATCAATGCCCGGTTTTAATTTGTAGACCGCTAGGCTAACCAAACTCAGCAGGATTAAAATTCCGGAAAAAATGTAGTAAACTCTGCGATGTTTTATAAAATTAAATGTCATACTTTTCTGTAAAACAATTTCACTGCTGGGCGCATTTGATGATCTCATTGACCTTATCGGTCTTTTCCCAGGTAAAATCAGCGTCCTCTCTTCCAAAATGACCATAGGCCGCAGTTTTTCTGTATATCGGCCTTTTCAGGTTCAATTGGGTGATGATGTCTTTTGGCTTAAAGCTAAAAACTTTTTTAATAATTTCTAAAATCTTTTCTTCGGGAATTTTGTTTGTTCCGAAAGTCTGGATAAAAATGCTTACGGGCTCCGCCACCCCGATGGAATAGGCAACCTGCAGTTCGCACTTATCCGCCAATCCTGCCGCAACTATATTTTTAGCAACGTATCTGGCCATATAGCTTCCGCTCCTGTCAACTTTGGTAATGCATTTTCCCGAGAAACAACCGCCGCCGTGCGCTCCGACGCCGCC
>Ga0315275_10001186_pt1 | contig 22683 bp, 19 predicted proteins | sample YL17G03_0_MG_FD_205557 | JGI IMG/M metagenome (GOLD analysis project Ga0315275, IMG submission 205557) | Sediment microbial communities from Yellowstone Lake, YNP, Wyoming, USA - YL17G03_0 | ecosystem: Environmental > Aquatic > Freshwater > Lake > Sediment | place: USA: Wyoming | collected...
AACGACGGCTTCTACATGGACACGGAGGCCAACTCCAACAACCTGACCGAAAATGATGTCTATGGCAACGGCTGGAACGGCTTCTATGTGGCCGCTTCCTCTGACAGCAACAACCTCATCAACAACATGGCCTACAACAACACCCAGGACGGCTTCCTGTTCGAGACCGCGGTCGCCAACATCCTTGAGGCTAACAACGCCACTTACAACGGCCAGAGCGGCTTTGCCATAACAGAATACTCGGATTCAGGCGTCTTCATAGACAACACCGCCCATGACAACGGCTGGGCAGGCCTGATTGTGGTGAACAGCCTTGGCAATACCTTCACGGGCACCATACTGTACAACAACACCTACGACTTCCTGCCCACGACCGGTGCAGCATTCAGCATGTACAGTAGCCTGTTCCTCAACCCGGCCGGCACACTGGAGAACTACACCGACCTGAGCGTGAACGACAGCCTGGGCGCGACAGAGGCATACTGGGTGAACTGGTCCGCCACACCGCCCACCATGCCAGTCAATCGTGAACAGTTCGAAGGGAAGTTCCTGAACATCTCCAGCTTCAATCCCGCCCCGGTCTCCATAGACTCCATCGTCTGGCACTGGGCGCAGGCAGAGGTCATTGGATACAGGGAGGGCGACTTCGAGCTCTGGGAATACAACCCTGCCTGGGTCTGGCTCAACAAGACCCCGGACACCTCTGCCAACACCCTGAGCATGCAGAACCTCGTCCCTGCCAGCATCTACGGCATACTGCAGTACAATGAGCCCGAGCAGGACGAAGAGGAGCTGCCCCCTGAGGAAGAGGGATATATTGTTTCCATAAGGCCGGTATGCGGAGGATTCACAGTGACGGTAAAGCACGAGGGTCAGCCGCTCCAGAATGCGCTTGTGACCGGCACGGACGAGACCCACGGCACAGAGCTCACCCCCATGTACACCGATTCCAACGGCCAGGTGTTCTACGAGACCTGCGACATACAAGCGAGCATCAAGGCGACCAAGTCCGGCAACTCCGGCACTGATTCAGGCATGGCCATGTGCGGCGTCTGCGCCGAATGCTACACTGACGACGACTGCCCCGAGGCAGAACGCTGCTCCCGGGGCCAGTGCCTGCCCGTGAAGTGCGCCTGCGGAGAGGTCCAAAACCATACATGCGTGGAGTATGAATGCTGCGCGGACAGCAACTGCCTGAAGGGCCAGTTCTGCGAGAACAACACATGCAGATACGAATGCACCGCGGACAGCGACTGCGAAGCCAGCAAATACTGCGACATAACATCCGGCCAGACCGGAGGCAACTGCAAGGACGTGACAGGCGAGTGCGGCTATATCCTCGACCACGCCTGGATGCGGTACGAATGCGGCGACGAGGCCGGCTGCACTGCCTGCACTCTGCCCATGCTGTGCATGGACCACGCATGCACGCTCCAGAACCTCAGCTGCCCCGCGACAGGATTCATAGGAGAAGACAAGAAATGCAGGGCGACGTGCAACGGCTGCCCGTATGAGATAACCGACCCGGCCGGGAATACGTACCGGGGCACGACTGCCAGCGACGGCCTGCTCACGGTGCCGCTGCGCTCAAGAGGCAGCTATTCCATCGCCATCCTGGGAGCCAACGACACGGTCCTGAGGAAGATAACCATGGAGGCCCTGCCGAGATCAGCCCCGGAGGAGCAGCCGCCCGGCCTCCTGAGCCTGGAGAATGCGGCCTTGTGCAGTTTATTCATCCTCCTGCTGATTGTCATCTTCCTGATACTCTACCGGAGACGCAGGAAGGACGAGCCTGCAGCCGGCACCGAGGAGGCCCACCAGGCCAGGCGCAAGAGGGCCAAGAAATCTTGATTTTTTGCATTTTTTTACCGAACCCGCGCATCTCCCACGTCATACGCCGCCCGGTAATTAGTCTTATAAATGGCTGGTTGGAATATCATGCATGAGACTCATACCGTTTGTCCTGTTGCTGTTGTTCTTGGCTGGCGCTTCTTTCGCTGCTACGAATGTTTCGTCCTGCGTGGTCATATCCTCAACAGGCTCTTATGAGCTCAACACAAGCCTTAGGGGAGGCCCCAATACGGCCGTATTGGGTACTAGGGCCTGCATACTGATAAACTCTTCCAATGTGGATTTGGACTGCAAAGGCTATAACCTGACCGACAATAGCAGCTCAGGGACCAGCTCCGGCATCACATTGAACGGCAGCACTTCCAACTGGCTGACCAACATAACGGTCCGGAACTGCCTCATATCGAACTATAGCTACGGGGTGTATGTGGTCTATACGAACAAAAGCCGCATAGACAACGTTTCCGTGTTCAACCTCTCCGACATTCTCTCCGGGAGGGGATTCTATATCGAGGCGTTATCTTCCGACAACAACCTCACCAACAACAGGGCCCGCAACTGCTCATATGCCGGTTTCCACCTGGGTTCCAACAACCGTACCCTCCTCGTGAATAACACTGCTGATGGTCTAGGGGTGGCGTCAAATGGCTTCTATCTGGAAAGCGCATCCTGCGACTATGCGATGCTCATCAACAACACGGCTTTCAACAATACCAACGGTTTCCAGCTCGGTTATACCCACCACCACAACCTGACCAATAACCTGGCGTACAACAACAGCCGCGGCTTCTCCCTGGTGAGCGGTTCGAATTACAACGCCCTTGTCAACAACTCGGCCCAGAACAACACCCGCGGCTTCTACCTCAGCGACGCTGCCAACAACACCCTCGCCAACAACACCGTCAGCAACAACGCCCTCTATGGTTTCTATCTCAGCGACGCCACCAACAACGCGTTCACCAACAACAGCGCCTACAGCAATATCTACGGCTTCTATGTCGAATCGGCCAGCGACAACAACAGCTTCACCAATAACCGGGCATATAACAACAGCCACGGCTTCTATTTCTATGCACCCAACGAGCTCAATCCTTCCGGCACCAATAACACAATCGCCAACAACAGCGCCTTCAACAACACACAGTACGGCATCTACCTCCATTGTTCCCACAACAGCACCATCACAAACAACACTGCCTACAACAACACCCTGAGCGGCTTCTACGTCTATGAATCCATCAACGACAGCTTCGCCAACAACACAATTTTCACTCACAGCCAGTACGGCATATATGTTTCCTGGTCCCCGCTCTGTGCATTCACCAACAACAGCGTCTCAAACAACACCTACGGCTTCTACCTTGTTTCTGCCAGCAACGAAATGCTTATCGGCAACACTGCCTACAACAACTCCTACGGCATCTATCTGTATGCGGATCCGACCGACAACAACACCCTTGCAAACAACGTCGCCTACGACAACGTAAATGACGGCATCCTCCTCAACTTCGCCGACAACAACAACCTCACCAACAACAGCGCCTATCGCAATAAGCAGGGCATAAACCTGATTGCAGCCAACAACAATACGATCGCCAGCAACCGGGCCTACAACAACTCAGTGCGCGGCATCTACCTTAATTCCGCCTCCAACAACAATCTCACCAACAACAGCGCCTGGAACAACACCCAGAACGGCATGCTCCTTAACGGCAGCTCCAATTACAACAACCTCACCAATAATACGGCCTTCAACAACACCCAGCACGGCATCTATCTCGCCTCCAGCTCCAACAACAGCCTCTTCAACAACAGCGCCTGGAACAACACCCAGCACGGCATCTATCTCGCCTCCAGCTCCAACAACAGCCTCTTCAACAACAGCGCCTGGAACAACACCCAGTACGGCATCTATCTCGCCTCAGGCTCCAACAGCAACAACCTGACCAACAACCGCGCCTACAGCAACTCCCTGACCGGCATCTACCTGCGGTCCGCCCTCAACAACAACCTTACAACCAATCTCGCCTACAGCAACTACAACGGCATTTACCTCTCCTCCAGCCCCCGCGGCACGCTCGTCAATAACACTGTCTACAACAACACCAACGGCATCTACCTGGAATCAAGCTCCAACAACAGCCTCGCCGGCAATACGGCCTACAACAACACCAACGGCATCTACCTATCATCGGCCTCCAACAACACCCTCGCCGGCAATACGGCCTACAACAACTCCGCAGCCATCCTCCTCACCGCCGCTTCCAACGGCAACGGGGTCTCCAACAACAACGCAAGCAACAACACCCAGTACGGCATCTTCCTCAATTCCGCCTCCAACAACAACCTCACCAGCAACCGCGCCTTTAACAACACCCAGTACGGCATCTACCTGGAATCAAGCTCCAACAACAGTCTCACCGACAATCTCGCCTACAACAACCATGTGCACGGCTTCTGGTTCCACCTGTCCTCCAGCTACAACAACCTCACCAACAACCGCGCCTACAACAACTCAGCATGCGGCATCTACCTGTTTTTATCATCAATCAACAACACCCTCACCAACAACAGCGCCTACAGCAACGGGGACTGCGGCATCCGCTTCTCATCTGACAATAACACCCTCACTTCCAGCAGCGCCTACAACAATCAGGGCAGCGGCATCGTCATCGCAGACTCCAACATGGTCATTGTCAACAATGCCGCCTATGGCAACAACGGCAGCGGCCTTGAGATGAATGCTGGAACGGGCAATACCATATCAGACATGGTGCTATACAACAATGGATACGACTTCTCAGCGCTTTCATCGGTCTCATTCAGCATGCACAACACGCTGTTCCTCAACCCGGCCGGCACCCCGGAGAACTCCACCAACCTGTCCATAAACGACACCACGAATCCTTCAGAGGCATATTACATAGACTGGGCCACCAACTCCTCGGCCCTGCCATCAGACTATCCCAGTTTCGCCCAGAAATTCTTGGACATAACCAACCTCAGCAGCGGCGTCTCCATAGACAATATCGTGTGGCACTGGACTGAAGGCGAGGTCACGGCCGGCGGCTATCTTGAATCCAAGTTCGAGCTGTGGAAATACGGCACCAGCTGGAATGAGGTCACCGCCGCCCGTAACACCGCTGCCAACACCCTGAGTGTGCAGAACCTGGCCCCCGCCAGCACCTACGGCATCCTCCAGAACAACGTCACAGAAGAGGAGGAGGAAGCGGTGCCGCCCCAGGTGGAAGAGGGATATACGGTTTCCATAAGGCCGACATGCGGCGGCTTCATCGTGTCTGTCACGGATAAGGGCAGTCCTGTCGAAGATGCGCTTGTGAGCGCTACGGACGAGACCCACAGCGCCGATTTCGGTTCCACATATACAGATTCCAGCGGCCAGGTATTCTACGAGACCTGCGATATCGACGTGAGCGTCAAGGCGGTCAAATCCGGTCGTGAAGGCGCTGATTCAGGCATGGCCAGATGCGGCGTCTGCACCGAATGCTACACGGACGACGAGTGCGCTGAGGCAGAACGCTGCTCCAACGGCCAGTGCCTGCCTGTGGAATGCGCCTGCGGCAAGGTAGAACTCCACCAATGCGCGAGATATGGATGCTGCGCAGACGGCAACTGCCTGGAGGGCCAGTTCTGCGAGAACCACACATGCAGGTATGAGTGCACCGCGGACACCGACTGCGAAGCCGGCGAATACTGCGACATAGCGGCAGGCGAGGCCGGAGGCACCTGCGAACCGGTCCAGTGCACCTGCGGAAAGATAGATGGCCACTCCTGCGTGCAATACGAATGCTGCGCTGACTCAGACTGCGGCCAGGACCGGATATGCATCGGCAATATGTGCCTGGGTGCGCGGGTGGAATGTCCGTCGACAGGCATAGTGGGCGACAGCAAGACCTGCACGGTAAAGGAAGATGACCAGCCGTGCGTCAGCTGCGACTATCAGATAACCGACCCGGCCGGCAAGAAATCCTCTGGCAAGACCGGCGAGGACGGCAACTTCCAGCTGCCACTGGGGATGGAAGGCACCTACAGGGTGACTGTGTTCCAGGCCGGCCAGCCCGTCAAGACCATAGAGGTCAAATCATTCCCAAGGGCCGAGCCGACCGAGCCTGAGAAGCCCACCCAGGGCATGGATGCCGCGACCAGCCTGCTGTGGCTGCTCCTGCTGCTCGTGGCGGTGGTGCTGCTGGTGCTCTATTGGAGGAGCAGGCAGAAGACGGTCCGGGCCCCGGTTGCCAAGAAATAGGTTCTTTTACATTTATTCATTATTTAATAAAAATCGCCCCAACCGCGATTTGAACGCGGACGGCAACCTCTCTGTCGCACCTTTTTTAACAGCCCGTTTTTGGGCGCTTTTTGGTAAAAAGCGCGGTCGCAGGGTTGCGTCCTATCCGGCAGGATGCAGCTTGTGGCTGAATCCCAATCCAGGTTAGACTATTGGGGCCTGAATGACGCCTATGGAATATCTTTAAATATGTATGGATTTTAAATTAATCTCTGCTCCTTGTGAGGATCTCTCTAAGCCAGGAGCGCGATTAATCCATTCATATCGAGTTAGGTGGTATATTGAAACGATGCGTAACGTGCGGAAAGAACACCAAGGACTTCGCCGAGTTCCCCTGCCCTGACTGCGGGGAGAAACTCGTGAGGTGCCATTACTGCAGGGAGAACAGGAACAAGTACAGCTGCAAGTGCGGCTTCGCAGGTCCATAGGTGCGTGCATGGAATACAACGTCGCTGCAAGGGTGAAGATTTATCTCGATGATCCGGCCTCCATGGCCGAGGTCAAGAGCGGCATAGAGAAGCTCATCAAGGTGCAGAAGTTCTGGGAGGAGGATGTCGGATTCGGCATCAAGGTCCTTAAGGCAAATCTGCTTATCACGGATTCCGAGGGCGCCATGGACGAGCTGGAGGGAAAGCTCCGCGGCGTCAAAGGCGTGAGCGAGATAGAGGTGGAGGAAGTCGGCAGGGTGTGATCATATGACTAAGAAACCAGAGAAGAAACTAATCACAAAGAAACCAGAGAAGGAGGAAGAGCACTTCAGGGGCATCGTGCGCATCGCAGGCAAGGATGTGAAGGGAGAGATAAGCCTGCTCCGCGCACTCCGCGCGGTGCGCGGCATAGGCCACACGATGGCGATCTCGGCAGCGGTCGTCCTGAAGAGGGACCTCGCACTGGACCCGAAAGGCCGCGTCGGCGACCTCACAGAGGAACAGATAGAGAACCTAGACAAGTTGCTCTACAACCTCCAGGATCATGGAGTCCCGGCATACCTATTGAACAGGTGCTCTGACTTCAACACAGGAGCGAACAGGCACGTCATCATGACCGACCTTCTCTTCGACACCACACAAGACGTGGAGAGGGAGAAGAAGTCTTACAGCTGGAAGGGCTATAGGCACACGTTCGGACAGAAGGTCCGCGGCCAGAAGACCAGGAACACGGGCAGGACAGGGATGGCTGTCGGTGTGCTGAGAAAAGCGATTATCGCGGCCCAGGGCGGAGCGGCGGCGGGCGCCAAGCCCGGAGCTCCGGGAGCAGCCGCCCCGGCAGCAGCTGCGGGGAAACCGGCCACAGGAGCCAAGCCGGCCGCAGGAGCCAAGCCGGCCGCAGCAGCGGCCCCGGCCAAGGCAGCACCGGCAAAGCCGGCCGAGAAGAAGTGAGGTTTTCACATGGGTGATCCTAGACGACTACGGAACAAATACGAGCGCCCCAAGAAGCTGTGGGATGCGGACAGGCTGGCCCACGACAAGGCCCTCAAGCAGGAATATGGCCTGCGGAACATGCGCGAGCTGTGGCGGATGACTGCCCAGCTCAAGAAGTACAGGAGAGAAGCCAGACGGCTCCTGTCGGTCAGCGAGGATGCGCGCCGTGACGACGCCATCAAGGTGCTCAGGAAGCTCGCCCGGATGGGCGTGCTCAAGGAGGGCTCGGTCATAGAAGACGTCCTGTCATTGGAGGTCCGCGCTGTCCTAGAGAGGCGGCTCCAGACGCTGGTGCTGCGCAAGGGGCTCGCAAGGACAGTATCACAGTCCAGGCAGCTCATCACCCATGGTTTCATCGCCATAAACGGCAAGAGGGTGACGCGGCCCGGCTACCTTGTGGCCGCAGATGAGGAGGGCACCCTGTCGCATGCGAGGCCGATAGACCTGACTGTGAAGGCGCTGGAGGAAGCGCCCGCAGCGAAGGCAGAAGCGCCCAAGGCGCCTGCCCCGGCAGAGAAGCCGCCCGAGCCGAAGCAGGAAGCTTCATGAAGGTGTTATTATGGTTGATAAATCCCCAGAACCGAAAGCCGAAGAAGTGAAGGCTGCAGAGCCGAAACTTCCGGAACCGAAAGCTCCCGAGCCTCCGGCTCTGGAACCCAAGAAAGAGGAGGCGCCGGTCGAGGTCAGGAGACCTAGGAAGATCCGGCTGGCCGTCGTGCATGTCTATTCATCCAAGAACGACACGATAATCACAGCGACAGACATGAGCGGAGCCGAGACGCTGGCATGGGCCAGCGGCGGCATGATGGTCAAATCCCACCGCGAGGAAGGAAGGCCATATGCGGCCATGCAGGCCGCGCTCAAGGTGGTGAACACCCTCAAGGACAAGGGAATAACCCATGTCCATGTGAGGATAAGGGCCCCGGGAGGGACCAGGATGAAGACGCCAGGATCCGGCGCGCAGGCCGTGGTCAGGACTATAGCCAGGACCGGCGTGCGCATCGGCAGGATAGAGGATGTCACCCCGCTGCCAACAGACTCCATGAAGAGGAAGGGCGGCAGAAGAGGCAGAAGAGTATGAAGCTTGTGCTGGACAAGAAGCACGGAACCCGTGTGGAGTTCATAGCCAAGGACGTCTCCACGACGTTCGCCAACATGATGCGCAGGTACGGCCTGTCCCGCGTGCCGGTGCTGGCCATAGAGAGCGTGACTTTCTATGACAACACCAGCGCCTTCTGGGACGAGTACATCGCGCACAGGCTCGGCCTCATGCCGCTGACCACGCCAGATAAGACGCCGGCCAGCGCAGAGATAATATTCTCGCTTGATGCCGAGGGCCCGAAGGTCGTTTACGCCTCGGACATGACAAGCTCGGACAAGGATATCATTGTGGCCAAGGGCAACATAGCGATAGTCACCCTGGGAACAAACCAGCACCTCAGATTCGAGGCGAAGGCCGTCCTCGGGACCGCCCGGAAGCACGCAAAGTTCCAGGCAGGACTGCTGAGCTATGGCGCAGAGGGCGATGACGTCAGGTTCATGGTGGAGAGCTTCATGCAGATGGAGCCGGCTGAAGTGGTTCTGCGCTCCTGCGAGCTCATAGAGGCGGACATAGAGGCCGTCGAGGAGGCCCTGGGCAAGAAATCCGAGAAGAAGAAGGCCGTGAAGAAGCCCAAGAAGGCAAAGGCCCCGAAGAAGGAAGAGGCGAAAGAAGAGAAAGCCAAAGCCTCAAAGGAGAAAGAAGAGAAGAAATAATCTTTTTTTGTTTCATGCGCAGGGGCGTAGCTGATCGACGTTTCGATCATCACGCCCCCTGCTACTGGCATACTCATGTTTTCACGCAGGGGTGGCGGCTTCGCCGGACTTCGTCCGTCTGCCGCCACTGTCATACTGCCCTCCTGGGCAGTAACTGTTTACGCAGGGGTGGCGGAGCGGCCAAACGCGCTAGCTTGAGGGGCTAGTGACTTAGTGTCTTCGAGAGTTCGAATCTCTTCCCCTGCATTGTTCTTTTTTAGTAAAAAAGAACCAAAAAACTGGTTGGTTAAAAGTTTTACAAAAAACTAATTATTGAAGAGTGATTTGATATGCAAGCTGAAACAAAATCCGGCAAGATAATCATTGAAAATGGGAAAATAACCCTGGTCAGGGAAGGTTTTTTAGGCGCGCTTGCAGGGTTTAGCCAAATCATTCTGACCCCCCTGCACATCATACTTGGGACCAATACAGACAAAACCATCGAGATAAGCAAAATCGAAAAAGTGGAATATACCTCTGGCATCTCGCATATCACGCGGCCGCACATGAAGGTGTCCTATGGCAAGCCAAAGCCGCGCTTTGTGATTTTCAAGAAACCGTTCGTTGATTTAGCTAATCGTGAAGGCGCCATTAGCGAAATGAAGAAAGCGGTGGATGAATTAAAACGGCTTGGGGTAAACTGCATAGAGGTTTGAGCCTCGCCTCCCTTGCGACAAAATGGCCGTCTCCGAACCATCAGGGCCGGGATTCTTTCAGCAGTTCGCACCTATATCCCGACACGTCCACCGGCACCGAGGCGTTTATGAAACTCCTCGTGCCCAGGAAATTGCCGTCCTTGCCGTAATAATACACCGGTCCGTCTACCTCGACGTCAATGCCGACCAGGTATACCTTCTCATCCCCGCTGCTGCAAACCGTCAGCGTGCGGTGACTGGAATAGTCTTCGCCGTCATATCTGGCCGAAACCTCCTTCGGAACGTCCGCCTGGGCGCAGCCAGACAGCAGCAAAAGCGCCACAACCGCCACGGCAATGATGTTTTTCATGCACCTTATGGCGCAGGACAAGGATATGAGGGCTGCGTTTTTCTTCGGTTTCCACCTAAGCAGCCCGCAAAAGAGGTTTACCTGGTTCGAATCTCTTCCCCCTGCATAAGAAAGTCTGATGGAGCATTCACAACCCGGTGATTCGTTCGGTATGAATAATCCTCCCCAACAACAGGCCATGAACGAACATCCCGCCATCACCTAACTCAAGGACGATATCCGGTCCACGTAAAACCGTATTTTGAAGATCTCTTGTGCTAGGTGCTAATCGCTCTCCACTATTGCCCGGGGATGGGTGATGGTGCCAGTCTGACACATAGCCCGGATTAGATATGTAATATCCTACTTGAAAACTGTGATTTCGGAAAAGCTTGAGGAGGGTGATCAGCCCGGATTTAATCTGTAAGAACTGTCCGTTGGTTTCGATTCCTATGATAGTGCGAGCAGCCTCATAACCTGACACTACCGCAGTGAACCTTTCCGGGCGGTCCTCTGGCAGCAAATCTCTTGCTGCTTGGTCTACTTGGTGGAGAACCCGTTCGTAATCCGGGACTGGCTGATTGCTTCGTATTGCGCTTATGGCATTGTCAAATAGCTTATTGAGGGGGTTCTCGACAAACTTGAAATTCACGGCTCCGCCAGAATCAATCGTAATGTAGCCACCAGACTCTTCATCTTGTGCATGCAGTCTGTTGTAAAGGGCTTTGGCTGCACCACTACGAAGATGGACCAATACCCGTACATAATTTTTCTGGAAATTAACGTTTGACCAGCGTAACTTTTCAATAATCTGTTGTGTCTCAGCGGCATTTTGAAATGTTTTTGCCGGCTCTGCTGGTGTAGCCTGCTGCGGTTGCCGGACGCTTGTGGGTGTTTTTGATTGCACAACCTCCCCGGGGATAGTTGTCACAAGCAACGCGGCTAATAGCGGGATTGCGGAAAGGCGCATCGGATGCCTTTCTTGTGTCTCAGGCATGCGCACCCGTTTTTTTGAACTAGCCATATATTGCAATTGTCTGCAACAATTTAAAAGAGTTACTCATTCAGTCGGCTTGCCGTCGTATTCCTCTGGCATGGCCTCTGCATCCTTCTTCGTGTGGCGGACGGTCTTGTCTATGTGCTCCGGAGGCGAGTAAATCGTGTACAGCCTCAAATCCTCCTTCTTGGAGGTGTTCACCACGTTGTGCTGGGCACCGGCCGGGACTATCACGGCGTCGCCGTCCTTGACCTTGTGCTCGACCCCGTCTATCACGACCTTGCCCTCGCCGGCATCAAACCTGAAGAACTGGTCCAGGTGCCCATGGACCTCCATGCCTATCTCTTCCCCAGGCCTCAGGTTCATGAGCACGAGCTGGCTGTGCTTGCCAGTGTACAGCACGCGGCGGAAATCGGTGTTCTTCTTGGTCTCCTGTTCAAGTTTCACGGCGTATCCTTTCATGACAATCATCCTCGTTTATGCATAGACGCCTAGATTTTTATTCTCTGCTGATAAAAGCCTCGTCTATGCATGATGAAAGAGAACGCCTAATCAGATCCATATGGACCCCCCCATCCTACTGGAAGGTGCCAGGCAGCTGGTTCTGGTGGTTCTGGCTGTTCTTCATCCACGACGAGAACACCGCAAAGACCGGGAAATGTCGGCAGCTCATGATACTATGGTCCATAAAGAAGGACAAACACATCTCCTGCAACTCGCTTGACATCCGCATACCAGTGCAGATCGAGCCCATGGGCGGCCTGCGCTGGAAGCTCAACGGCGCGGTCGCGGCATGGTATTTCGACGGCGAAAGGATGCATGACGATTTCGTGCTGGAGAAATCGTCCATGGACCTGGACGGCGAAAAGCTTTCCCTCACCGCTCCGGGCGAGACGCCTTCCTCCTTCGCCCTTGAGGGCGACGAATACGTGACCCGGATAAAGACGAAGACCGGTGCGGTCCCGCACGAATTCGAGTTCAGGGCCAGGCAGGTGGATATGCACCCGGTTGTCGGGCCTGTCCAGGGCGGTACCCATCTTCCTCTGGGCATGAAGCTGGAAGCCACCCTGCTGGAGCGGTTCGCGCTTTCAGGCACCGAGACGCACGGCACCAGGAAGTCTCCGATACATGGCACGGCCTACTTCCAGAAGATCCTGGTGGCACTGCCCCCTCCGCAATGGTACTGGGGCATGTACCACTTCCCGGACGGCAGCATAATGGCCTTCATGGTGCCCTACGCCGGGAGGGCGCTCCTGGCGGACAACGCCTGGAAGGGCGCGAAGCTGCGCAAGCCCACCCTGCCGGTCAACCCCGACATCTTCGTCTACCACGCGCCGAGCGGCAGGGTGTTTAGGTCCAAGGATGTCTCCCTCACACCGAAGCACGAAGGCGGCCAGCTCTGGTCGCACGCCATATCCGCCAAAGGCAAGGATTTTGAGATCGAGGCGTTCGCCCGGGCATATTCCCATTCGTGCTGGAAGTTCGTCAAGAACATCGGCCCGCTCCCTGCGAAATCCACTTTCAAGTATAACGAGTATCCTGCTGTGCTGGAAAGGCTCGTCCTGCGCACCAGGGACGGCGGAAAGGTCGAATTGAGGAACGGCTGGGGTAACATGGAGAACTCCTGGGGCCTTCTCATCTGAAATCCCGGGGTGGTGCGTCGTCCCCCGTCTCACTTGCGAAAAGAAAATCCTCTTAAATCCTGCATGCGTATGCTCCTCAAGGGACCATTATGTTCGAAGGAAACAAGAACTGCACAATCTGCAAGACGGAATTACAAGAGAAGGAGAAGAACTTCGGCCTCAGCCTCACAGGCTTCACTTATGTCTTCTGCGACAAATGCTTCAAGACGAAGAAGGACGACATAAAGAAGATGCTCCACGACGGGGGCGGATCAGGCCATAATCGTCTGCTCAGCTAATAAACTCATAATCCTCCAAGGTGGGTGCGGAGTATATTCAATCCTATCGCTATCAGTATCAGCCCGCCGGCTATCTCGACCTTGCAGCCGCCCTCGCATCCGTACCTCCGGCCTATGAGGACCGAGGCCGATGAGAGCGCAGCGGTGACGACGCCGACTGTTATCGCGGTCGTAAGCAGGTAATAGTTGTCCGCGAAGGCGATTCCGAAGCCTACCGCGAGCGAGTCTATGCTGGTCGCGATGGCGAGCGCGGCCAGCACCGAAGCGTCCAGCAGGTCGTACTTCTTCCCCTTCCGGCTCTTGGTCGCTGCCTCCAGCACCATCTTGCCGCCGACGAAGGCCAGCAGCGCGAAGGCGATCCAATGGTCTATGCCGGACACGACTGACCGGACGCTCTCGCCCCCCATGCCCCCTATCAGCAGCATCCCGGCCTGGAAGGCACCGAAAGCGAGGCCTGCGAGGATGGCGGCCCGGATCGGTTTGCCGGTGTTCGCGCCTCCCACTATGGACACCGCGGAGGCGTCCATCGCAAGGCCGATGCCGATAAGTATGTCGGTGATGGGGTCCATGCCACACGCTCAGAGATAGCCCCAGGTGTTGAGCTTGTCGCTGTCCTCGGTCCACCGCACGCCGATGTCCGTCCGGTAGAACATGTTCGGGATTATTATGTTCCTTATCCTGTTGTACACTATCTTCCTGGCCTCTTCCATGGTCGTGCCGGACGCGGTCATTATCAGGGCATAGCCGATGTTGCCGGCCAGCTTCCAGTCGTTCTCCACCAGCTTCACGTCGCCCAGGTGCACGCCTTCGAAGGTCGGCTTCTTGAATATTACGGCCGCGTCCTCCGAATAGCGCTTGAACGCATCGGGGTCATCGAACGGGAAGGGCGGCACCGCCACGACAACGCCTATCTCGAAGGCCCTCTTGGTCCTGAACTCCGGCTTCTCCTTCTTCGCTATGCCATAAAGGAACGTGCCCCACTCGCTCAGCACGCCTTCCATGGCTATGCTGATGTGCGGGTAGCCGAACCTGCTTGTGAACTCCAGGGGGTAGATGCCGCGCGAGTTGACTATGCAGTTTATGTCTATGTACCCGACATAGCCTGAGGCCGCCAGCTTGTCCTTCATCTTCACGAGCGTGGCGTCGAATATGGGGCTGCGGTTGGTGAAGTACATGGTAGTATTGCCGCAGAAGAGGGGCAAACCGTTCCGTCGTACATACATCGTATGATTGGGGACCTCAGCACAATAAACCATACCATCGTATTCTACAGTTTCTGTATCTCTTTGATCTAACCAGGCCACTGTCTTCTTCTCTCTTATTGATACCTCATAACTCCGATGCACCGTTTTGAACTTTCTAGTACCAATGCCGCTATTCTCTCTTAACCGGCTTTTAATCATGCCAACTTTATTCATCTTAAGTAATATCTCCTGGACATCGTTCGCAAGTCTTTTTGAAGAGGTATAGTATATCTTGGTCTTTGCATAAACGCCTCCATCACCAAGCATCATGCTCTCAAAAAGTATGCCTAATTGCCTTGTACTCAGGTTCTTTATATCTTCGGGGACGTATTTATTCAACGCGTCTCCAAACGGTCTTAAGAATGACCAAAGTTGTTTTGAGTAGCAAACCCATTCGCTTCCGTGTTTTTTGAAGCTAAAAGGTAATTTTTTTACAATCTCTTCGATCCTTGCGATCTTTTTAGGGTTTACCTGAGTTATGGAGACGCGGTAGCTTCTCGAGGTGGAGCCCTCAGCAAGCCAGATTCCAAAGAATTCCAACCAATCGTCCATTTTTATGACGACTGGCGGCTTCTCCCATGAAACGGGCTTGCCGTGCCTTGTGGTTTCGATGGTGATGCCAGGTATCTGGACGTATTCCTTCTCTTCGCCCTGCCACTTGCCGCTTCTCGGGGCGACGAAACCAGCCGGCAGGTTCCTCGCTTTCACAAAGGAGAATACCGCGCCATTTTTCCTGAAACTGTTGCTCTCCGCCCCGAACATGTTATGGTCCAATGTCACCAGCAAATCCGTCGATCGGTTCTTTATCTTAACCATCTTCTTGTGATGGGAATACCTGACTATAGCTGTGGGCCTTTGGTATTCTATCCCCCCACTGACCGGATTGTACGTCGCAATCTCATCTTCGTATTTTAAGTCTTTGAAAAATATCCAGCCCCCCCTGGTCAGTACCTCTGTTTGTTCATCATAACAGCCCATCTCGCCGGTACTCGGACCCAGGTCCCCGGGGAACATCTTCTTGTGCTCGAAATTCACGTTTATCGGGAATATGAAGTCCTCGCCGTTGAAGAACGCGCCGACGGCCACCTCGACGCCCGAGACGTATTTCTGTATCTGGAACACCTTTATCTGCTTGCCCCAGTTCTTCTTGTATCTCCGCAGCATCTCCAGTATGTCCTTGCCGTCCTCTTCTTGGCCCACGAAAAGCAGCTCCTTCTCGTTCTGGGCCAGGCCGCTGGGCTTTATCACGTACCTGTCCGGGTTCTTCTCTATGAACTCTATGGCCTCGTCGAAGTCGGTGTAGTTCCATCGCGGGATTATGGATATGCCGGCCGATTTCATCTCCGCCTGGCCGAACTCACGGTCCATCTCGAGCCTGTCGGTGTATACGCTGCCGCCCACCACCGCCTTGCCGGCCTTCCTCAGCTGCTCGGCCTCCTTGTCGAAGCCTATGTCATCGAAGACCACGACATCGGCCCAGTCCACGTGCTCGCGCCAGTTGTCCACCTTGTCCACGAAGCCGTCGCACACATCCTTGCAGAGCTTGTGTTCTATGTAATACTTGACCTCGTGGCCTTCCTTCTTCACCTCCCATGCCAGGTCCCCTATGAGCGCCTCTATGGAGACGAAAAGGAACTTGAGCTTGGGCTTAGGTTGGACTATATTATTCATGCACTTTATTCTGCATAAACATTTATGTGCGTTTTCGTATTCTCGTTTTTGCATCTGTTTGCACGCGCCCGTGGTCCTGCGCGCGCATTTCATGTTTTTTTGGCCAAAAATGGGCTTTTATGTGGGCGGAAATAGGTTTTTATAGGCACCGCCCCATAAAACCTCCTGCATGGTGGGTGGCATAAAAGGTCTAGCCCGGCGGCCCTTCGATGGCCATACGCGGACAGGCACCAGGCACACCCATATCGTCCAGGAGCTCAGGAAACGCGGCTGCAGGCCCACCATCGACAGGTACGGCAACATCTGGGTGGAGAAAGGCTCAGGCAGGCGCACCGTGCTCTTCTCTTCGCACCTAGACGTGGACCCGCGCATCCGCAGCCTCTCCCTCAGGACCGGCACGGAAGGTGACAGGCGGGTGCTGACCGGCGTCCTGGACAATGCCATAGGCTGCTACATCAATATCCTCCTCGCCGAGCGCGGGCCGAGGAGCGGCAAGGCGCTATATATCTTCACAGCCTCGGAAGAGGCCGAGAAACGCAACCCCCGCCGCTATGCCAAGAGCGCAAGGGAGATCGTCCGCGAGCTCAAGCGGCGCAGCATCAGGCCCGACCTCTGCATCGCCATAGACGTGACATACCCCAAGCTGCTCCACCCGCAGGAGAAGCTGGACTGGGACAGGGATTATGAGGACCTTTTCGATTCCTCGGACCATACGCACTGCTATCTGGACGGGTTCTCGAGGCCGGTCTCCGGGCGCCTCGGCCGCTACTTCGTCAAGCGCTTCAGGAGCTCCCTGGTCGCAGCAAGGAGGTTCCACGGCCATGACGAGGCGTTCGTCTATGACCGCATATCGCCGTCATTCGCATTCGGCCCGGTGGTGTACGGCCATTTCGACAAGCCTGACCAGAAGATGCCCCTGGCCCATCTCAGGACCGCAATACGCTTCCTTAGACATGTCTGACCATAATTTCCCCCAAATACATAGGTTTATTAAGTCCGAGATTCATAATTCATACAGGTAGTCTAGTTCTTTAGAACGAAGCTATCAATAGTCCCCGGACTGAATTAGGAGCCCGGGAAAATGAAAAAAAATAGGTGAAATTGAATGGGATATGAAGGTGGCGACAAGCCAATGTTCGACGCAGTGTGCTCGAAATGCGGTCAGCCGTGCCAAGTTCCCTTTAAACCGTCCGAAGGAAGGCCGGTTTACTGCAGGAACTGCTACAAACCAAAACCGAGATTCTAGATCTAAGCTTTACGCTTCTGGAATTCTTGAATTTAAGTCTTTGATTTTTTCTCTCTTTTTTCTTCGAATATCTCTTCCATTGTCTTAGCCCTGGCTATCCTGTCCCTCATGGCGCTCGCGCCGGGCAGTCCTCTAGTGAAATTCAGCGCTTTCATCTTGACGGCTGTGATATCCGGCTTTCCCAGATAGCCCTCCTGGAGCGAGGCATACTCCCGCAGCATGGCGAACCGTTCTTCCAGCGCCCCTCCCCCCTTATCCTGGAAAACCCCCGGATTGGCCATCGCAGCCCTTCCAATCATGAAGCCGTCACAATACCCCCCACCCACAAACCGCTCGCCTTCGCTCGCGTCCTTCACGTCTCCGTTCCCGACGACCGGTATCCCCGCCCGTTCTTTAAGCGTCTTTATAATCCCCCAATCCGCTTTGCCGGAATAACCCTGAACGACGCTTCTCCCATGCACTATCACGAAGTCCGCGCCCGCCTCTTCTATCATGCTGCATATGCGTGCAGACCCCTCCAGCCCGTCTTTTATCCGCATCTTCACAGAAACCGGAGTATCGCTCTTCGTGGTCGCCCGCTTCACAGCGCTTACCGCCTCGGCTATCTTTCCAGGGTTATCCAGCAATGCGCTGCCGCCCCCGCTCTCCACGGTCCTGATGGACGGGCACCCGCAATTGATGTTCAGCCATGACACGAATCCTTTCGCATCCATTATCATGCCTGCGGCCTTGGCCATGACATCAGGGCTGTCGCCGACCAGCTGCACGCCGACGTTCTTTTCGTCAGGATGCGCATCCACCATAACCAGTTTCGCTTGGTTCCTGGCTATGGCTGTGGCATTGACCAAAGGTACGCAGGCGCTCTCAGCCCCATGCTTCTGGCAAAGCAGGCGGAATGCCAGGTCGGAATAGTCATGTATGGGCGCGAGGAAGCTCCGGTATGTCATGAAAAGACGGTGGCTGGAACGTGATTAAATCCTATGCAGGCTTCCCGGCTGCCGACAGGGCTTGTTTCGCGCAGCTCCTGATTTCAGGATTCCTGTCCAGGAGGGCCGCCTTGAGCATCTCTTCCGCTGGCTTAATGTCCTGTTCCATCTCAGCCGCGCATATCAGAGCCTTGGCCGCGTCCAGCGCGACAGCCCTGTCCTTGCCGCCCAGCGCATTCCCGAGCGCAGCCGCGGCGCATGAGACGTCCAGCCCTTTCTCGACGCCCGTGAGAAGCGCGAGGGATGCATTGAGCCGGATGGCTTCGTTCCTGCTTCCCAGCGCATTGCCGAGGTCCGGAAGCGCAGGCGTGATGTCGAGGCCGCTCTCCACTGCGTTCAGGAGCGACCATGCGGCCATCTCTGCCGCACTCTCTTTGCTGTCCACGATCTTCTTGCCGAGCAGGAAAACCGCGGTCTCTCGCGTCTTCTCATTCGCCACCGCGCTGACAAAGGCTTCCGCCGCATTCATCCTTATCTCGGCATCCTTGTCCCCGAGGGCGTTGCCCAGCGATGGTATGGCCGGCCCGATGTCCAGCCCTTTGCCGGCCCCTATTGCCAGCGCCCAGGACGAGGCCAGCCTGACGTCTGCATTCCTGTCCTCCAGCGTTTTCCCCAGGCCCTCCAGCGCCACAGATATGTCAGCGCCATCTGATGTCGCAGTCCCCAAAGAGCATGCCGCGGTCATCCTGACCTTCACGTTCCTGTCAGAGAGCGCTCCGGCTATGTCGGGGAACGCCGCGCTTATGTCTATGCCTTCGCCGGCGGCATCCAGGAACGCTGTCGCGGCTATGAGCCGCACGTCGGCCTTATCATCATGGATTGCCTTGGCGAATGCTGAGATGCCCGTGGCCCTGGTCCTTTCGTTCTTGACCGCGTTGTAGAGGGCCGTGGCAGCCAGCTCCCTCGCGTATTTCTCCTTGCTCGAAAGCGCGTTCTTGAGGTAGTCTATCGCCATCTCGCTGGTCTTCTCGTTATCAACAGCATAGCCGAGCGCCTTGGAAGCGTTCCGCCTCACGGCCTCGTTCCTGTCCGAAAGCGCGTGCTCGAGCATCGGAATGGCAGAGGGGATGTGGGTGCCCCCCTCTGCGGCGATCTCCAGGGCCTCGCTGGCGGCTATCCTTATATCCGCTTTCTTATCGTAAATAGCATTGCCCAGCGCGGGTATGGCGAGCGAGATGTCTATCCCCTTCGCAGCCGCGTCGAACAACGTCCTGGCGACCAGGAGCTTCACATCGTCGTTCTTGTCGGAAAGCTGGTTCCTCAGGACAGATATCACTTCGTCCCGCGTCTTCTCGTTCGCCGCGGCATTGAGCAGCGCCAGTACGACCTGCTTCCTCACGTCTTCGTTGTCGTCCGACAGGGAAGAGCCCAGGCTGCGGATGGCTGACGTGATGTCTACCCCCTTCCCGGCGGCATCAGCGAGCGTCTTGGCTGCGTTCAGCTTCACATTCGTGTTCTTCTGCGACAGGGCGCTCGCGAGCAGCGATATCGCCTTCTCCCTGGTGCCCTCCTGCAGTGCGGCGTTGAGCAGGGCCCGCATTATCCTCTGCTGTATCTCCTCGTTGGGGTCGGATAGCGCATTCCCCATGGCAGGCAGCGCGAATCCTATGTCTTGCTTCTCAGAGACCTCTGAAAGGTGCCATGAAGCCGCTACCCTGATGACCGTGTGTTTGCTCGTCAGCAGCTCGTCTATCTTCTTGCTGTCGCCCTTCTCCACATAGAAGCGCACAAGCAGTTTGGCGGCTTCGGTGCGCACCATCTCGTCCGACAGGAGGTGCTCCACATACGCGCAGTTCTCAGGCGCTTCCTGGAGCTTGGCGTACGCCGCCTCCATGTCCGTGAGCATGGTCTCCTTGAGCTGCTGGAGGTTCTGCTGTGAAAACCGCTCCTCGAGCGGGGTCCTCATGCCGTTGCCGAACGATGTATGGGATTTCCTGGCGCCGTTGCGTTCGCCAAAGATTGTTTTGATAATGCCCATTCCCCCACCGTCTAAGCAGGCTGTTAGCTTCCCCGCCCCCTCTTTTGTCTATTATCACGAATATTATATAAATATAACTACTTTCCATCAGGCGCCGACGTTTGCCCCCGCTTGGCCGCCGCTTCACCGCTCTCTTGGGCGCTGCCGCTTCCAGCAACCGGTTGCGAGCCGGGAATCAGGCTGGTCGCTGCGATGCCTGCTGCTGCGGCTGCCGTGATAGCCACCGCCAGGGCAGCTGCCCGTATCTTCGCATTTTTCCTGCGGGCGGCTTCCATCCCCCTGATTCTCAGTAAGCCTTCCGCCGACCTGATCTGCGACATGGTCTCGTCGTGGATTATTTTCGCCTTGGGTTTATGCTTTGGCGCAGGGCATTTCAGGAGCGCGGCCTCCACCTCAAGGATGCTCGCATACCTCTCTTCAGGGGCCTTCCGCAAGGCCTTCATTATTATGGCGTCCACATCCTCCGGGATACTGGCTTCGGGTCGCCTGACGCTCGGCGGTACGACCGGGTCGTTGCAGTGCATCTCCATTATCTTCATGGAGTTCTCGGCGTCCATCTCTGCCCTTCCGGGGATGTCGAATGGGACGCTGCCGGTCAGCATCTCGTACATTATGATTCCGATGGAGTAGATGTCCGCCCGGTGGTCTATCTCCTTGCCCTGGCCCTGCTCTGGAGCCATGTAAACCGGCGTGCCCAGGACCGTTCCGATGTTTGTCAGGTTGCGCATCCCGGTCCGGGCCTCCCCGATAGCTTCGGTGCCTTCGCTGCCTTTCTCTTCCCTGGAACTCTCGAAAATGAGCTTCGCGATGCCGAAATCCAGGATTTTCACGAATTCCCTTCCGTCGCTGTGCTCCACGATGAAGATGTTCCCGGGTTTCATGTCGCGGTGTATGACGCCTTTATCGTGCGCCGCGCCGAGAGCCCTGCAGACCTGGGTGAGGATGTCTTTGGTGCGCTCATCCCATGTCATGCGCCCGTCCTTATAGATGATTGTTCCGAGCTCCTCGCCTTTCAGGTATTCCATCACATAGAATGGCGGTGACGTGACCACCAGGTCGGTGATGAAGACGATGTTCTCGTGCTGCATCTGCGACGTGACCTTTGCTTCCTGCACGAACCGCTGGGCCAGCTCGGTCCTTCCTGCGAACCATGGCGGAAGCATCTTCACGACCACGTCCTTTCCGAGCCTCTCGTCCTCGGCGAGGTATATCATCCCCATGCCGCCTTCCCCGACTTTCTTCTTTATACTGTAGCGCTCTGACAGTACGGTTCCGATGAGCGGATCAGCTTTCTCTGTCCGAAGGCGCTCCGTCTGATGAGCGGCTGCGAATTCCTTGGACGGTCCGGCCGCGGTAATGCCTACGGTAGGGGCCTGCCGTTTGAATTCCATCCCTTTCGGTTTTCGCATGTTGTAATCTATGTTTAAAAGCATTTTAAATCATATGCTGAAAAACGTGCTGGTCAGGCAAAACAGGAAATCAGGAACAGGAAAAAGAAAAAAAGAGGGAAGGGATCTAGTTGGCCGCGGCAGATGAAAGGGGGGTGTGCCTGCAGAACGGGGCTTTCCTGGTCTCCGGATAGAGCCAGCGATAATCCGGCTCCAGGAACTGGCGTCCGACCGCTATGATTTCCACATTGATCGGATTTCCTCTTCCATCTCCGTTCTCCATGTGTTTTTCACCCTCCCTAGTTCACCCATGACGCCGCTAATCCGCGGCACCATCCTCACCGCGCCGAAATCTTCCATCCCACTCCCCTCCTTCCCGTCTATTATATGCACTATGAAGTATATATATGTTTTCTAGAAATAAGTGTGTATTTTTACATTATTTTTTTATATTTTATGTAAAATTTATTTAATCTATTTCATTATACGTATAAAAGCCACTTTTCAGACATCTTCAGACACACCAGGAGCGCACCGAAAGCATTTTAATGGTTAGACGGCTCTCTATTCTGGGAGTGCTAAGTACTATTGACAAACGAGAGGTGAATGCAATGGAAGGTACACCGCCAGAGGAACTACGCAGTGAAGGGCAAATGCCAGAGGATTCGCGCCCAGGGATGCCGGTGCCAGAAGAGCTTGCGGCACGCGAACCAAGGCAGCGCGGAAGGGATGACCACACCGTCTTTGTCGGAAAGAAAGGCACCATGGGCTATGTACTGGCTGTCGTGACCCAGTTCAACAACGGCGCGAACGAAGTCACAATCAAGGCAAGGGGAAAGCTCATCTCAAGGGCAGTTGATGTCGCCGAAATAGTCCGCCACAGGTTCATGCCGAAC